>Ga0209055_1000092_pt1 | contig 57797 bp, 48 predicted proteins | sample GraSoiAngelo_110_FD_185875 | JGI IMG/M metagenome (GOLD analysis project Ga0209055, IMG submission 185875) | Grasslands soil microbial communities from the Angelo Coastal Reserve, California, USA - 14_0903_12_30cm (SPAdes) (version 2) | ecosystem: Environmental > Terrestrial > Soil > Grasslands ... | reverse complement strand
GGTCCAGGTCTTACCGCCGTTGGTCGGAAGCCGGGACAGCGGGCGCCAGAAGGTTGCCCCGCGCGGAAAATCGAAGGTCGCGGGCAGCACGCCGACTACCGTCACGGGCTCCTCGTCCATGATCACGGTGCGGCCGACGATCGCGGGGTCGGCGCCGAAGCGGGTCTGCCACAGCCGGTGACTCAGCAGGACGACCGCGGGGCCAGTCCCTTGCTGTTCATCCGCGGTGAATGTCCTGCCCAGCGCCGGCTGGACGCTGAACAGCGGGAGGAAGCCCGTGGTTATCTCCGCACCCCGCATGTCCTCCAGGGGCGCCCCACCTCTGACGATCGCTTGGGTCTGCCGATAGGCAGCGAGGTGGGCGAACGACCGGCTCTCGTCCCGCCACTCGAAGTAGGCCCAATGCGTCGCCTGGGCGTCCATGCGAGCGATCGTGTTGCCTCGCGGTACCAGGCCGATAGAGACGATCCGGTCGGGATCGCGATAGGGGAGGGGCCGGAGCAGGACCGCGTGGATCACACTGAAGAGCAGGCTGTTCGTCCCGGCGCCGAGCGCGAGTGTCAACACCGCCACGATGGTGAAGCCGGGGCTCCTCGCGAGTTGGCGGAGCGCGTAGCGGAGGTCTTGGAGCATGCTACTCATACCGCAACGCCACCATCGGATCGACCTTGGTCGCTCGCCGGGCCGGGAGGTAACTCGCCACCGCGGCGACCGCACCCAGTATCACGATCACCAGCGAGAGTACCAGCGGATCATGCGGCGTGACGCCGTACAGCAGCGAAGCGATCGCACGACCCGCGCCGAGCGCACCCGCAACGCCGAGCACGACACCCCACGCGGTGACGCGCAGTGCCTGTCCCATGACCAGCTCGAGGATCTCGCGCCGGCCAGCCCCGAGCGCGATCCGGATGCCCATCTCCTGGGTGCGCTGAGAGACGACGTAGCTCAAGACGCCGTACAGGCCGATCGCGGCGAGCGCCAGACCGAGCAACCCAAACAGGGTCAGCAGCACGGCGCCGAGGCGCCAAGGACGAAGCTGCCATGCGAACAGCTCGGGCATGGGGTCGATCGTCGGATAAGGGAGCTCGGCCGATGTCGCCTGGACTTCGCGGCGCACTGAACCTACGAGCCTCTCGGGTGGGCCTTCGGTTCGGACCAGTAGGGCCGTAACAGGCCACCTCACGACCGAGTCTGCTTGCGCGAGCGGGATGAAATATTGAACCACACCGCCTTCGGTGACCCGACCCGGTCGAGTGTCCTCCACCACGCCGACGACTTCCGTGCACGGGGCTGCGCCAGCACCGATCCGCAGGCATTTGCCGATAGGATCGCTGTCGGGCCAATAGAGTCGCGCCATTGTCTCGTTCACCGCAGCAACGCGCTGCGATCCTGCAATATCGCCCGGGCCGAAACCGCGACCGCGTCGCACCGACGTGCCCATCGTACGGAAATAGTCCGGCGTGACTTCCGCGATGTACGGTCCGCCGCTCGGGGTGCCCGGGAGCGAGTCCATCCCCGGCACGTGGAGCTCGACCGCGAAGAGGTTTCGGAACGGGTCGCTTACCGCCAGGCTCGCCCCGCTGACGCCCGGGAGCGCTATCACGCGGTCTCGCATCTGTTCGTACAGCGCGTTGATGGCGGGGCGCTGGTACCCAAGCGGCCGGAGATCGACTGCGGCCACGATCAACCGGTCAGCGTCGAATCCCAAGCGCAGGCCCTTCACCCGCCAAAGGCTGCTCACGAACAATCCTGCGCCTGCGAGTAGGACGACAGTGAGACCGACCTGACTTACCAGCAAACCGGTGCGAACACTCGATCGTTGGACGACGCCCTCGCGCTCGCCGGCTTTGAGCGCCGAGCCCAAATCGGCCGCGCTGGCATGATACGCCGGAGCCAGTCCGGCAAGCAGTGCGGTCGCAAGTACGGCGACCGAGTTGAAGATCAGGACACGTGCGTCGAGCGACGGCGTCACCGTGCTATCTGGAAAGAGGGAAGATGAAAGCACTGGTCCGAGCCAGAGGGTGACGATCAAACCAGCCGCTCCGCCGAGCGCCGCGACTACCGCGCTCTCTGAGAGAAGCTGTCGCACGAGCCGCCAGCGGCTCGCGCCGAGCGCCCGGCGCACGGCTACTTCTCGTTTGCGCTGTACTGCGCGAGCGAGCAGGAGGTTTGCGACATTGGCGCAGGCGATGAGCAGCACGATCGTGCAGGTCACGGCGAGCCACACCGAGAGCTTCACGTCGTTGCCCGCAACCGGGCCGAGCGCTTCGTGAACAGACCCGAGAGACACCGTACCCGTAGAGTCGCCGACCTGGACGAAGCGGCTGCGATAAATCGCCGTTGCTTCAGCAGCCGCCTGCACGCCGTTGACGCCGGGATGAAGCCGGGCCACGACTCCCCGGAGCCAGAAGTGACTGGGGTTTGTCAGCGCATCCGGCCCGTTGACCTCGGGTGCTGCCGCCGTCAGGGGCAGCCAAAGATCTGGCTGCTCCAGGTCGATCCCCGAAAACCCTCTCGGCGCCACCCCAATGATCGTGTACACGCTGCGTCCCAGCCGCAGCCTTTGGCCGAGCACCCCTCGGTCGGCGCCGTACCGACGCGTCCAGAACTCGCGACTCAGCACCGCCACGTGCGCGGCGTGTCCCAGGCTGTCCTCGTCGGTGCTGAAGAAGCGGCCGAGGTCGGGACGTGCGCCGAGCAGCGAGAAGAAGGACGCGGTCACCATGCGGACGGCGACGCCCTCAGCCGTCGGCCCTACGCCCAGACTGAGCCCCCTGCTGCCGTACGCCGCGACGGACACGAAGCTCCGAGCGTGGTCGCGGAAGTCGGCGTACCGCGGATACGCCCCGATCGGCATCGTGTTCGTGCCGAACGGGGGCATCGTGGTCGTGACGTAGATCCGCACGACGCGATCCGGATCGACCACGTGCGCCGGCGCCCGGAAGAACAGCCGGTCCACCACGCCGAACATCGCGGTGTTCGCCCCGATGCCGAGCCCCAGCGTGAGCACCGCGGCGAGTGTGAGCCCCGGGCTCCGGGCGAGGGTGCGCAACGCGTAGCGCAGGTCGGCGAGGAGGGTGTCCATGCTAGGGCCTCGGCGCTCGGGGCTCGCGAGTCCTCACCCCCTGTCCCCCTCTCCGTTCCGGAGAGGGGGGACGTCCGGAGTTCCCCCTCTCCCGCAGGGAGAGGGGGTCAGGGGGTGAGGACATAATCGAATCGAGCTGCGTTGGCAGCAGTCCGGATCGGTGCATGAGACCTACTCCCGAAGCGCCACGGTGGGGGCGAGCCTGGAAGCGCGGCGTGCAGGGACCCATGTTGCGAACACGCTTGCCAAGCCGAGCCCACAGATGGCAAGCGCGAACGATGTCGCATCCAATGGCGTCAAGCCGTACAGCAGAGCGGCCGCATACCGGAGCGTCACTGCAGCGAGCACCACGCCGATGGCGATGCCACTGGCTAACAGCACGCCGCATTCGGCGAACATCATGCGGATGACCGCGCGCGGCTCCGCGCCGAGCGCCATGCGAACGCCGATCTCGACCCGCCGGCGCGTCACGAGGTACGACATCACGCCGTACAGCCCGATCGCCGCAACCAGCAGGGCCAGGACACCGAAGAATCCGGACAGCCAGGCCATCAAACGCTCTGTGACGAGCAACCTGTCGATGTAGTTCGTGACAGCGTCGTACGAGACAGCGGCGGCGGGGGCGACCTCGGTGATGGCGCGCGTCAGCGCATGGGTGAGGGAGGCCGGGGGCACGTCGGCGCGGAGCACGATCCGAAGATCCGGAGGCGGCACGCTGTCCTGCGATACGGCCAGGTAGGCGATCGGCAGAAACATCCCGCTCGATTCGTTGGTCGAGAACCTCAATGCCGCGGCGGTGCGCTCCTCCCGTACCTGGAGGTATTTCGCATCCCTGACCAGTCCGACGATATGGTACGTGGGCTGTGGGCTGCCTGGTGGGAGCTCCATCTGGAATGTCTTCCCGATGGGATCGGCGTTCTGGAAATACCGTCGTGCGAACGTCTGGTTCACGACCACCGACTTCGCCGCGTCGGGCCGGTCTCGGCCGTCGAACGTCCGTCCCGCGAGGAGCGGCGTCCCCATCACTCGGAAGTAGTTGCCGCCGACTTCGTCGAAGTGCGCGTCGCCGTCCTGCACCGCACCGCCCGTGACGATGCGTCCGTTCCAATCACTGCCGTCGAGCGGCACGATCAATGCCTCGGCGGCGTGGCGAACGCCGGGGACCTGCTGGAGGCGCGTGACGATAGCGGCGAAGGTCTGCGTCCGCGCCTCGGGCCGCACTCCGGTTCGGCTCAGGTCGACAGCCACCACCGCCACGTCGGGATCGAAGCCCAGGTCGACCGCGCCGAGGTTTTTCAAGGTGCGCCCGAAGAGCAGCGCGCCGACCACGAGCACCATCGAGAGCGCGACCTGCACGACCACCAGCCCGCGCCGCAGCGCGAGCGCCTCGTGTCCTTCGGTCGACGATCGGCCGCCGGGCTGCATGGCATTCGCCAGATCACGGCGCGTGACCTTGAGCGCCGGGCTGAGGCCGAACAGCACGCACGTGCAGACGGTGACCGTGGCCATGAACGCAAACACGCGCCAGTCTGGAGTCAGGTCCACGAAGATTCCGCCGCCGCGCGCGTTCAAGAACATCACCAGCGCCTGGCTCATCCAGCGGGCGAGCAGCAGCCCGCCCCCGGCGCCCAATCCGGCGAGCAGCACGCTCTCGGACAGCATCTGACGGACCACGCGGCGCCGCGACGCGCCAATCGCCAGACGCACGGCAACCTCGCGGCCGCGGGCGGTGGACCGCGCCACCATCAGGTTCGCAAGATTGAGGCAGGTGAGTAGCAGTACGAGGCCGGTTGCGCCAAGCAACGCCCACAGCTGAGTCGCATACCTGCTCCGCAGGTTCGACACGCCGGTAGCGGCAGGTCTCGCGGTGAGCGTGAACGACGCGTAGTTCTTCGCCCAGTCGGCGGTGTATGTCGGCGACACCGTCGCCTGGAACACCCCGAGTGACATGGCGGCGACCTGCGCCTGGGCGCGCTCCACCGTCCAGCCCGGCTTCAGACGTCCCATGATGTCGAGCCACCAGACCGCACGCTGTCCGGTTCCGGCCTGTTGGCCGCGCAGCAGCGCCTCGGCGCACAGCGGGAGTGCCACGTCGAACGTGCGGCCGACTTCCACACCGAAGAAGCCCGGCGGCGTGACCCCGATCACCGGGAACGGCCGCCGGTCGAGCATGATCGTCTGCCCGATCACCCCCGGTTGGCCTCCGAGCCGGGCCTGCCAGAACCCGTGCGACAGCACCACGCCAGACGAGCCGCATCCTTTCTGGTCGTCTTGCTCCGTGAACAGGCGACCGATCTGAGCGTGCACGCCAAGGGCGGCGAAGAACCCTCCGCTGACGTAGAACCCATTCGCAAGAACGGCTTCCCCTCCGCCCGAGAGATCCCAGACGCCGTTGCCCCAGGCGAACACCGACGAGAAGGCCTGCTGCTGTGAGCGGATCTCCTGCCACAGCGGCTCGGTGAAAACCGAGCGGCCCCCATACCCCCTGCCCACCCGCCCCGTGCCGTGCCGGTCGATCCCGATCGACACGAGCTCGTGTGGCTTCTCGACTGGAAGCGAGCGGAGACGGAGCGCGTTGACGAGCTGGAAAATCGCCGCGTTGGCGCCGGTGCCGAGCGACAGGGCCAGAATCGCCACGACCGCGAATGTCGGGTTTCTCCGAAGGATTCGCATGGCGTAGCGGAGGTCGTGGAGCATGCGAGGGGTCAGGGGTCGGGGGTTAACGGAAGACGACGCGCACTCGAGCTCTCTGACCCCTGGCCCCTGACCCCCGACCCCTGCTCCTCCACCACCCTGCCGTCGAACAGCTGCACCGTGCGATCCGCGTGCAGCGCGTAGCGCGGATCGTGAGTGACCATGCACACCGTCGCGCCGCCGCGGTGCAGCTCGCGCAGCAGCTCCATCACCGCCTCGCCGTTGGTCGAGTCCAAGTTCCCCGTCGGCTCGTCGGCAAGCAGGATCGCAGGGTCGCCCACGACGGCACGGGCCACCGCGACGCGCTGCTGTTGACCCCCCGATAGCTGCGCCGGATAGTGCTTCGAGCGGTGCGACATCCCCACCCGCTCGAGCGCCGCCTGCGACCGCTGCTTGCGCTCGGCGCCGCCCATCCCGCGGTAGGTGAGCGGCAGCTCGACGTTCTCGTACACCGTCAGGTCGCCGATCAGGTTGAACGCCTGGAAGATGAACCCGATACGGCGGTTTCTTATTCTGGCCCGCTCGGCGGCGGACAGGTTCGCAACCGGTCGGTCTTCCAGCAGGTAAGTCCCCTCGGTCGGGGTGTCGAGCAGGCCGAGCAACGACAATAGCGTCGTCTTGCCGCACCCCGACGGCCCCGCGATCGAGACGTAGTCTCCTTTCTTGATCTCGAGGTGCACGTCGGCGAGGGCATGAGTCTCCACCTCGTCGGTGTAGAAGACTTTCTTCACGCCTTGGAGCTGAATCAGCGGCGCACCGTTGCTGGACATCGGCTCTCCTATCTCTTGATCCTCACCCGGTCCACGTTGTCCCACTGCGACATGTCCGACAGGATCACCGAATCGCGCACGTTCAGGCCACGCATCACCTCGATCGTGTTGACCGAGCTGCGCCCCACCTGCACCTGCACGCGCGTCGCGTAGTGTCCGTCATCGGTGATCTTGAACATCCCGATCGTGCTGTTCGGCTGGCCGTAGGCCGGCCTCCCCGTGTAGAGCACATGCTCGAGCCGCTCGATCTCGATCGTCCCGTCCACGCTCAAGTCAGGCCGCGCCCCCGGAGCCGTGCCCTCGAGCGCCACGTCCACCGCCACGGTGCCGTTGATCGCGTTGGGATCGCTCCGGATCACGTGACCGGGAATGATCCCGTTGCGCGTGTCGATCGCCGCCTTCTGGCCGATCGTCACGTCCTTCGCCTGCGTCTCGGGGATCTGCAGCACGGCCTTGAGCTTCCCAGGCTGGACCACCTTGGCGAGCATCGTCCCGCCGAGCACGTATTGGCCGAGCTGCAGCGTCAAGTCGGAGACCACGCCCGAATCGCCCGCCCGCACCTGCAGCGACCGCAGCACGTTCTGCTGGAACTCCGCGACGGCGCGCAGCCGGTCCACCTGCGACCGCTGGACGGCGAGCTGGGAGTCGATCGTCTCGGCCATGAGTGCCAGGCGCTGTTGCTCGATGCTGTAGCGCGTCTCGAGCTCCAAAGCTTTGTCCTTGGCCAGCGCCGCCTCGTTGCGCGACATGCCGCCGTGCGCGCCGAGCGACTCCGCCACCTCGGCCTCCCGCTTCGAGTTGAAGTACTCGGTGCGGGTGGTCGCGACGAGACCTGTCTGAGTAAGACGCTGATTCTCGAGATTGGTGTGTTGGCTCACCAGCTCGGCGCGGGCGGCCGCCAACTGCTGCTCGGCCTGGAGCGCCTGGATCTGAACATCCGGGTTGGAAAGGTCGAGCAACACGGTCTCCGGCTTTACATGCTGCCCCGGTTGAGCGAGCACCCGATCGACGCGGCCGGCGGCGAGCGCCGTGATGAAGCGGATGTGCTCCGGCACCAGCGTGCCGGGCCCGCGCACCTCGCGCACCATCTCGCCGCGACGCACCGAGTCGACGTACAGGGTCGCCCGGTCCACGGTGGGCGCGGCGGGCTTCAAGCTCGTCAGGAAGACCGTGAGCAGCACGACCGCGCCGGCGGCGAGGCCGCCTTGCACGTAGCGGCGGTGCTTCGGTGCTGGCGGACGGGCAATGTCCACGCTACTCCTCCCGCAGCATGTCAGCGGGGTTCACCCGAGCCGCCCGCTGCGACGGCGCCCACGCCGCCGCTACGCATGCCGCCAACACAACCGCGATGCCCAATGCGTACCCCGCTGGATCGAACGTATCCACGATCACGAGCACCGACGCGAAGACCTTCGAGACACCGAGGGCGAGTAGGCTGCCCGCGGCGATCCCGACCACGGCATAGCGAAGGCATTGGTGCAAGACTTTGCCAACGACAGTGCTAACGCTGGCCCCGAGCGCCATGCGGATGCCGATCTCTTTCGAGCGCTGCGCCACGAGATAGGAGAGCACGCCGTAGATGCCGATGACCGTCAGTGTGAGCGCCAGCGCACCGATCGCCGCTGCCACCCAGGAGAAGATCTTGAACGGCCAGCGCTGCACGGCGAGATAGTCGTCCAGGGTGTGAATCTCGTTGACGGCACGCTGGTCCACGGCGGCAAGATCGACGTCGATGCGCTGCCGGGCCTGGCTCGCGTCGCCGGTCACGCGGGCGACGATCCTCGCCCCGCCCGAGTCGGCGCTCGTCGGATAGAAGACGACCGATCGCGCGAGCCCGGTGCCGATCCAGCCGCTCACCGCATTGCGGGACACGCCGATCACCCGCGCCGTGCGCACTCGGGCCAGGCGCGAATCGCGCGGCGGCTCCGCGCTGAGCTGCAGCAGCTGCCCGACCGGGTCGCGCCCGGGCCAGAGCGCGTGCGCGGCCGCCTCGCTCACGATGACGACAGGGCTCGCGCGGCGCTCCTCATCATCCGTGAACGCGCGGCCGTGCAGGATCGGGATGCCGACGACGCTGAAGAAACCGGCGTCCACGAAGTCGACGCCCGCGATCTCGATGCGCCGGTCACCCGCGCCGCGCACGCCCTGCGCCGGGTACTTGCCGTCGAGCGGCGATTGTGTGGATGCACCTATCCCAGAGACGATCGGCTCGGTACGCAGCCGCCGCAGGGCCGCGCCGCGGGCGTGCTCGTCCAGGTCGAGCTGCACGACGTCACTCGTGCGCATGCCGGTCTCGAGACGGTTCGCCTTGACGGAGCCGCGCAGTAGGACGCCGGTGACGATGAGCAGCAGCGCGCACACACCGATCTGGCTCACCACGAGGGCCCCACGCAGCCGCCCCGGCCGGAAGGCGCTGTCGAAATCGCCGCGCGAGGCTTGCACGATATTGGGACGGGTGGCCTGAAGCGCTGGGACGAGCCCGAAGGCGAGCGCCGCTGCGAGCGCGGCCACCAGCACGAAGCCGAACACCCGAAGGTCGGGGGCGAGCGGGATGATGTGCAGGTACGGCGCGAACTCGCTTGGCACGCTCGCAAGCATGAGCCGCACGCCGGCATCGATGGTCCATCGGGAGATGACGAACCCGAGCACCGCCGCGGGAATCGCCAGGAGCGCGCTCTCCGTGAGGAGCTGTCGCACCAGCCGCGCCCGGGCGGCGCCCAGCGCCAGCCGGATCCCGATCTCGCGCTGCCGGGCAATGCCGCGCGCCAGCATCACGTTGGCGACGTTGGCGCAGGCGATCAGCAGCACGAGCGCGAACGCCACCACCGCCGGCGCGAACACCTCGATCGTCTCGTCGGTGAGGGGAAGCGCGCTCGCCACCGAGACGAGATCGACGTGCGTCCAGCGGAGCGTGTCGGGCAGGCTCGCGGTGGCGTTCGCGGCCCAGGTCGCGAGCGCGGCGCGCGCCTGTCGCTCGTCCACTCCGGGCTTGAGACGCAGCACCGCGCGCAGCACCTCCGGCTGCTTCGCGCCAAACAGATCCTCGCTCCCCTCCAGGCGACTGAGCAGGGTGACGGGGGCCCAGAAGTCCGGCGGCACGGGTCCGATGCCCGTAAAGCGCCGCGCCGCCACGCCCACTACGGTGAGCGGAATGCCGTGCACGACCACCTTGCGGCCGATGACCCCTGAGTCGCCGCCGAACTTCCCCTGCCATGCATCGTAGCTCAGGACCAACACCGGCTCGCCCGCTGGGGGCGCGGCGTCCTCCGGGAGCAGCGTGCGGCCCAGCGCGGGCGCGGCGCCGAGCACGCGAAACGCGTCGCCCGTCATCACACTCCCGAACATGGGTCGGCGCTCGGAGCGCCCGAACGCGTTGGTGTACGCGAAGCTCTCGGACGCTATCGACAACGCACGGACGTCCTGGTACTGCTGCCAGGAGAGACTCTGGCCCCAGCCGCGGCGGTCTTGAAACGACACTTCGTACAACGAGCCAGGGTCGCGGATCGCGAGCGGCCGCAGCACGTAGGCGTCGAAGATCGTGAAGACGCTGGTGTTCAGCCCGAGGCCGAGCGCGATCGTGAGCACGACCGTGGCGACGAAGGCCGGGGAGCGGCGGAACCCGCGCAGCGCGAAGCGGACGTCCTGACCGATGTCCAGAAGAACCCCCGATCCACGACGAGTGACTGTACGCTTTAGCAGGCACCGTGCCACCTACGCGTGAGCGAATGGCAATATTCGCAGGCACTTAGGCGAGTGGTCCGAGACGGTCCGGTGCCCACCTGGTCGCTTGTGGGATTGGCCGTCCCAGAAACGAACACTCCCCCGAGTGGGGGTCGTGGTAAGATGACCCTGTGCGAGCTCTTCGCCCCGTGCGGTACAGCTGTGCGCTCCTCTTGTTGGCGAGCGTTGCCAGGGGACAACTGCAACGCGATACACAGCGGGTATCCGTCCTCCTCACGATCAGCGGAGGAGTCAGCCTGGGGTCGTACGAGGCCGGCTTGAACTGGGGGCTGCTGGAGGTGTTCAAGCTCACGGCCCGTGATTCGCTCCGCCGGGTGTGGAACCTGCCGCGCTACAATCTCAGGGTGGTCACGGGGGCCTCGGCCGGCAACATCAATGGGTTCCTGGCCGCCATCGAATGGTGCCGCACCAGCGCCCCGACCGCCCCGGAGCAGAGTCTGCTGTGGAAGGTGTGGGTGCGCACCGGGATCGATCAGCTGTTCCCGCTCGAGCGCTACGACCAGGACGACACCACCAAGGCGCTGTTCAGCCGGCGCTATTTCGATCGCGTGCTGTTCGACAGCGTGCGGGCCGCGATGGACGACGTGCCCGCGTCCACTTCGCCCCACGAGTGCACGATTCCGGTCGGGGCGACGATCACGCGAGTCGCCCCCGAGTCGGTCGCCATCGCCCCCGGCCTGTACGCACGCACGCAGCGCTACGCCGCCGTGGTGCTGCTGAGTAATCGCGGACGGACCCTCGAGTTCCGGGCGCCGTCGGACGAGGCTTTGCGCAACGGGGCCTTCGGAGCCCTGCTCCGGTTACCCGATTGCCACGGGGTGATCGATCACGGCGAGGTATTCTCCTTGATCGAAGCGTCCTCCGCCTTTCCCGGCGCCTTTGCGCCGGTCTGGCTCAACAGCGAACCGGAGGCGGGCTCCGGGTGCGGCCGCGCGCCGCACGATAGCGCACTGTTTTCCGACGGCGGGATCTTCGATAACAACCCCATCGACCTCGCGGCCGGGATCTACGATGAGACGATCTGGAAGAACCCGCGTACGCCGGATGCCAACTCCCTGTTGCTCTTCATCGATCCCGACCGGGTGAGCGGTCGACTCGGCCAGACCAAGCTGAAGCAGGAGAGACCGCCACCGGCGACGGGTGGAATCGCGTCGTTACTGGATCTCTTCGCCGGCGCGGTACCGGCCGCGCGACAATACGAGCTGCAGGCCTTTGGGCGACTGCTCGCCCGGGCGCCTGGCGTGTTCGCTCGCGAGAACATCAAGACCAGCGCTCGCGGCTTCCTCGTGGTCGGGGAGCGGCTGGGGTCGTTCGCCGCCTTCCTGGGGAAACCGTTTCGCGAGTACGATTTCTACCTAGGGATCTACGATGCGCTGGCGTTTTTCGCAGGCGAAGCGTGCCGCGGGGGCGCGATGGATTCGCTGTGCATCAAACGCCGGCTCCACGAGCTCGTGGAGACACACGCGCTCGATCTCGGCGCCGGGCCGCTCCCGCGCACCGTGCTGCGGTCGCTCTATCAACGGGAGTGGCAGGCCCGGGATGCCGCCGCCTCCCCGCCCATCGGAGGCGACCCGACCGCCCCGCCCCGCGACCTCATGGTCCAGGGACTGCTCCGAGAGCACTTCCGGCTCGAGGACGAGCGGTTCGACAACGCGCGGTGCCGCTCTGGAGACCCGATCGTCGGTCTCCTCTGTCGCGACGGCTTTCGCACCCTGCTGGGGCGCTTTGCGAACGACACGGTGCGCCGCGCGGTCGGCCGGGCGGTCGGTCGCGGGAAGACATGCGGACCCGACAACTGGCTCGAGTCGCCCATCCGCTGCGATATGGACCAAAGCTTCGAGCGGTTCGTCGACAACCCGGAGCGCTTCCTGGCGGGCAAGCTGGGACTCATGCTGCACCAGCTCTGGAAGGTGGAGCGGGCCCGCAAACGTGCCGGCCAAGAGAATTGGGCCGGTTTCGCGGCGCTGAGTGAGGCGGTGTTTCAGTCGGGCATCGCCTACCGGTATCGTCGCGGGTTCGACCTGAACACGTCGTCCGTTCCCCAACGAGCGGGGAAGGCGTGGCTCGCCACGCTGCTTCCCAACTATGTGAGCATCAATACCAAGAGTCGCGGCTTCGAATTGGGATACCGACCGACGGTGCACCTCACTAACTCGTGGGCGTTCGCGCTCGACGCCGTGCCGCTGCATCTGACTGGAAACGCCGCCAGCCAGGTTGACCGCTACCGCTGGGCGATCGGGCCTGCCCTCCACTGGAAGCGCACCAGCACGGTGTGGTCGGGCCTGGAGACCGGGGTCGAATGGTTCGGGCGCTGGCAGGGCAACTCGCTCGGCGCCGAGCGCGTGTGGTCGATCCCCGTCAACTGGTACTTGCTCGCCGACAAGCTCCGCATCGGGGTGCGCGTCTTTCCGAGACGTGACTCGGGCGTACAGGGCGCACCGAGTGCTGACTTCAGCGTCGGCCTGGCAGACGTGAATGGTCTATTGTATTGGATGTTACGCCGATCCTGAAGGGGTGGTCGGCTGTGGGATTGGCCGTCCCAAGAGCGAACAGCCGCAGCCAGGCCCCCTCCACATTCTTGATTCTTGGCGCTGCACGATATGGCACAGTGCTTGCCAGGCTGATGCCGAGCGCGACCCGACATAGGCGATGCGACACCTCACGCTGGCCTTCCGCACCCTCTTCAAGACCCCGTTCGTCACTGGCATCGCGGTCGTTTCGCTCGCGCTCGGCATCGGCGCCAACGCAGCCATCTTCTCCCTCTTCGACCAGATCCTGCTTCGCCCCCTCCCGGTGCCGGAGCCGGACCGGCTCGTCAACCTCGCGGCTCCGGGTCTCAAACCCGGTTCTCAGTCGTGCGGGCAGGCGGGAGACTGCGACGTGGTGTTCAGCTACCCGATGTTCCGGGACCTCGAGCGGGCTCAGTCCGTATTCACGGGACTCGCGGCGCATTTGGCGTTCGGCGTCAGTCTGTCCTATCGCGACCGGCCGACGACGGGAGACGGGATGTACGTCTCAGGCTCGTACTTCCCGACCCTCGGCCTGCGCCCGGCCCTGGGACGCCTCCTCGGGCCGACCGACGACCAGAGCATCGGCACCAACTACGTCGCGGTGCTCGGGTACGGCTATTGGCAGTCACACTTCGGGAGCGATCCTCGTGTCTTGGGTCGCCCTCTCGTCGTCAATGGACAGGCCATGACGATCGTGGGCGTCGCTCCACGGGATTTTCAAGGGACCACGCTCGGCGTCCGGCCGCTGGTGTTCGTGCCGATCAGCATGAGGGGTGTGCTAGAGCCTGGATTCCGCGGGTTCGAGAATCGTCAAAGCTACTGGGCTTATCTCTTCGGGCGCCTGAAGCCGGACGTGTCTCTGACTCAGGCGAGCGCTGGGCTCAACGCGGTCTACCATCCCATCGTCACCGACGTCGAGGCGCCGCTCCAAAAGGGCATCAGCGACCAGCAGATGACCCAGTTCCGAGCGAAGCAGGTCGTGGTCACGCCGGGACGGCGGGGTCAGAGCTCGATGCACCGGGACGCGCAGGCACCCTTGCTCATGCTGTTCGGCGTCACCGCGATCGTGCTGCTCATCGCGTGCGCCAATATCGCGAATCTCCTGCTCGCGCGGGGCGCCGGACGCAACATGGAGATGGGCGTCCGTTTGGCCCTGGGCGCCCGCCGCAGCCAGCTCATCACCCAACTGCTCACCGAATCGGTGCTCCTCGCCTCCCTGGGCGCGCTCGCCGGTTTGATCGTGGCCAACTGGACTCTGACGGGCATCGCGGTCCTCGCTCCGCCCGAGCTTACGGTCACGCTCGGGTTCGGCCTCCGGCCCGTGGTGCTCCTGTTCGCCGCCGCGCTCGCGCTCGCCACGGGGATCGTGTTCGGCGTGTTCCCGGCCTGGCACAGCACCCGCACGGAGCTGGTCACGATGATTCGCGCCAACGCCGGCCAGATCTCGGGGGCACAGGGCGCCGCCCGGTTCCGGGCGTCGCTGGTCACCGTCCAGCTCGCCCTGGCCACTACGCTGCTCATCGCCGCGGGGCTGTTCGTGAAGAGCCTGGTCAACGTGACTCGGGTGGATCTGGGGATGCGGGTCGACGACGTGGTCACATTCAGGCTCGCGCCCGAACGGAGCGGGTACGATAGCACTCGCGCGCTCCTACTCTATGATCGCGTGGAAGACGCGGTGGGCGCGATCCCCGAAGTGAACGGCGTTACCAGCTCGATGGTCCCGCTCCTGGCCGGGGCCAACTGGGGCTCGGACGTCAACGTGCAAGGGTTCCAGTCCGGGCCCGACGTGGACAGGAATGCGCGGTTCAATGAGGTCGGCGCCGGTTACTTCGCCGCCCTAGGCGTGCAGCTGCGCTCCGGCCGCGAGTTCACCCGGGCGGACCGCCAGGGGGCGCCCCGCGTCGCCGTCGTGAACCAGGCCTTCGAGAAGAAGTTCAACCTCGGTCAGGGCGCTGTGGGCACGTTCATGTCCGTCGGGCCCGGCCCGCTGAATATCCAGATCGTCGGTGTGATCCCCGACGTCAAGTACAGCGCTGTCAAGCAGGCGGCGCCGCCGATGTTCTACACTCCGTGGCGTCAGGATACGCACGTCGGAACCATGAACTTTTACGTGCGGTCCCCCCAAGCCGATGCGCTACTGCGCGCGCTCCCGGCCGTCCTCAAGACGATCGACGCAGGCCTTCCGATTGACGGCCTCAAGACCATGCCAGCGCAGATCCGAGACAACGTCTCCGTGGACCGGCTGATCAGCGTCCTGTCGGCAGCGTTCGCGGTGCTCGCCACGCTGCTCGCCGCGGTGGGTCTGTATGGCGTCCTGGCCTACAGCGTGGCCCAGCGTACGCGCGAGATCGGTGTGCGCATGGCCCTGGGTGCGGACGCAGGCCGGGTGCGCGCGATGGTGCTGCGCCAGATGTCGGGGATGATGCTGGTGGGCGGTGGGATCGGCCTCGCGGGGGCGCTCGGTTTGGGACGCGCCGCCCGTTCGCTGCTCTACGGGCTCGAAGGCCACGATCCAGTGGTGTTCGCGCTCGCCGCCGCGCTGCTCACCCTAGTGGCGCTCGGCGCGGCGTACGTCCCAGCCCGACGCGCCTCACGCGTGGATCCGGTGCGGGCACTGCGCTACGAGTAGCTGCGCTCCCTCACGCCCACACCACCGGCACACGATACGGCTCGAACGCCCGATCCGACGTGAAGATCGTGAGCCCTTCATCCAGCGCCTGCACGATGAGGAGACGGTCGAACGGGTCGGGGTGATGCAGCGGTAACTCGCGCAGCAGGTCACCGTGACGCATGGTCGCTGACAGCGCGACAAAACCGTTCCGCGCCACGATCTCGTCCACGGTGTCCTTAAGCTCCAGCTTGCCCAGGGCCCGCTTGATGGCGATCTCCCACGCGCTGATGGCGCTCACTACAACAAGCTCGGCCCGCTGCACCGTGCGAACGGCAGCGGGCCGAAGCTTCTTCAGGTGCCACCGAACCAGCGCGTTGGTGTCGAGCAGCAGCCTCACTCGGATTCGCCGGTAAACAACCGCAGGACTTCGGGCGGTAGCGGCGCGTCGAAGTCGTCGGCGATCCAGCCCCTCCCCTTCCCTGATCCGTACTTGCGCAGGCGGCGGGTGTCCTTGGGCGCGAGCGGGACCAGGCGGGCCTTGGGCTTCCCGGACTTGGCGATGACGATCTCCCTTCCCTGGGCGGCCTGCTCGACCAGCTCGGAGAGATGGGTCTTCGCCTCGTACAGGCTCACGGGCTCTCGCACCGAAGGGGTTTTCTTGCGACGACGCATGTGCGAACGCTACCGCATTTGACCAAATTGGTCAAGCTCACCCATCCGTCACGGCGCCGAGGCTCGAGCTCGACACCAGCTTCGCGTACTTCGCCAACACCCCCGACGTGTAGGCCGGCGCGTGCGGCTTCCAGCTCGCTCGGCGCCGCGCCAACTCCGCCTCCGACAAGTCCACGTCGAGGCGCCGGCGCTCCGCGTCGATGGTGACGCGATCTCCCTCCCGCACCAGCGCGATCGGTCCGCCGACCGCCGCCTCGGGCGAGACGTGGCCGACCACGAGACCGTACGTCCCGCCGGAGAATCGGCCGTCGGTGATGAGCCCGACCGCGTCCCCCAGCCCGGCCCCGATGAGCGCCGACGTGGGAGAGAGCATCTCTCGCATCCCCGGACCGCCCTTCGGACCTTCGTAGCGAATCACGATCACGTCGCCGCGCTGCACGCGTCCTTTGAGAATCGCTTCGAGACACGCCTCCTCGGAGTCGAATACGCGCGCCGGGCCGGTCATCTTGAGCGCCTTCACACCGGAGATCTTCGCGACGCCCCCTTCTGGAGCGAGGTTCCCGCGCAAGATCGCAAGGTGCCCCTGGGCGTAGAGCGGCCGCTCCCATGGCCGGATCACTTCCTGATCGCGCCGCGGCGAGTCGGGAACGTCTTTCAGCACCTCGGCGATCGTGCGACCGGTGATCGAGAGCGCGTCGCCGTGCAGCACACCGTGCGTCAGCAAAATCTTCATCACCTGGGGGATCCCGCCGGCCCGGTGCAGATCGGTGGCGACGAATCGGCCCGAGGGCTTGAGATCGCACAGCACGGGAACCCGCCCGCGGACCGTCTCGAAGTCGTCGAGCACGAGCGGCACACCCGCCGCCCGGGCGATGGCGAGTAGATGCAGCACGGCATTGGTCGAGCCGCCGATCGCCATCGTGACGGAGATGGCATTCTCGAACGCCTGACGCGTCAGGACCTGGCGCGGCCGCAGGTCCCGCCGGATGGCTTCCACCAGCGCCACCGCCGATTGCGCTGCGCTTTCGGCCTTCTCGGCGTCCTCGGCCGCCATGGTGGAGGAGTACGGCAGGCTCATCCCCATCGCCTCGATCACCGAGGACATCGTGTTCGCCGTGAACATCCCGCCGCACGAGCCGGCACCGGGGCAGGCGTGGCGCTCGACCTCGAGCAGCTCGGCGGCGTCGATCTTGCCGGCGCTGAATTCACCCACCGCTTCGAACGCGCTCACGACCGTCAGGTCGCGGCCACCGTAATGGCCGGGCTTGATCGTCCCGCCGTACACGAACACCGCCGGGATGTTGAGGCGCGCGATCGCGATCATCGCGCCGGGCATGTTCTTGTCACACCCGCCCACGGCGAGCACGCCGTCCATACACTGCGCGGCGCACACGGTCTCGACCGAGTCGGCGATCACCTCGCGGGAGACGAGCGAGTACTTCATCCCCTCGGTCCCCATCGAGATCCCGTCGCTCACCGTGATCGTGCCGAACAGCTGCGGCATTACGCCCAGCGACCGCAGCGTGGCCTCGGCGCGCCGCGCCAGCACGTCGAGCCCGAGGTTGCACGGAGTCAGGGTGCTGTACGCGTTGGCGACACCCACGATCGGCTTGTCAAAATCCGCATCCCCGAAGCCCACGGCTCGGAGCATGGCCCGGTTCGGCGCCCGTTGGACACCCTCTGTGATCGTTCGGCTACGGAGCTTGTCCGTCATGCGCCCGTGCTCGATTGCGGATTGCGGATTGTGGATTGCGGATTCGATGAGGGGAGTTCCAATCCGCAATCCGCAATCCGCAATCCGCAATCATCCAACACCAGATCCGCGATGCGCGAGCCCATCTCGCTCGTGCCGAGAACAGCCTGCCCGGGTGCCGCAATGTCCCGCGTCCTCGCCCCGGCCGCGAGCACCGTCGCGATCGCATGGTCCACCGCGTCCGCGGCCTCGGGCAGCTGCAGCCCGTAGCGCAGCAGCATGGCCGCTGACGCGATCGCACCGATCGGATTAGCCACTCCCTTCCCGGCGATGTCGGGTGCCGACCCGTGGATCGGCTCGAACAACCCAGCGCCTGCGCCAAGCGACGCCGATGGGAGCAGCCCGAGCGAGCCCACGAGCACCGCCGCCTCGTCGCTCAGGATGTCGCCGAACATGTTCTCGGTCAGCAGCACGTCGAACGCCGCGGGATCGCTGACGAGCCGCATCGCGGCGTAGTCGACGTACAGGTGCTCCAGTCGGACATCCGCGTACTCGCGGCCGACGGCCGTGACGGTCTCGCGCCACAGCTGTGAGACCTCGAGCACGTTGGCCTTGTCGACCGAGGTGACGAGCCGGCGGCGGCGGCGCGCGGCGTCGAACGCCACCCGGGCGACCCGCTCGATCTCGGGGACGGTGTAGACCAGGGTGTTGATGGCGCGGGCCCCCGCCGCGTCCCGCCCGCGCGGCTCACCGTAATACAACCCGCCGGTGAGCTCCCGTACGATCAGGATGTCGACGCCCCGCAGCCGGTCCGGCTTCAAGGGCGAGCGGTCCACCAGGGGCGCGAGCACGGTGACCGGGCGCAGGTTGGCGTACACACCCAGCAGGGCGCGCAGCCCGAGCAGGCCCGTCTCGGGCTTCAGGTGCCGGGGCGCGTGTTCCAGCCCCGGCACCCCCACCGCGCCGAGCAGCACCGCGTTGGCGCGGCGGACGGCGGCGCGCGTCTCTTCCGGCAACGGATCGCCCGCGGCCGCGACACCCGCCGCCCCCACGGGGAAATGCGAGAGGGTAAACGTGATCCCGAAGCGCTGGCCCGCCGCCTGGAGCACGCGCTCGGCTTCTGCGGCCACCTCCGGGCCGATGCCGTCACCCGGCAGCACGGCGATCGAGTACGCGTTCACCACGTCTCCCGCCTCCCGTCTCCCCTCTCCCGGCCTCTCTCGAATGCCACTATGCGACTTTCCTCGAGCAGCGTGCGCCCGATCTCATCGAGACCGTGCAGCAGCATCTCCCGGCGGTACGCGTCGATGGCGAACGGAGCGGCGAAACCGGCGCCGTCTTCCACGCGCTGCTCGACGAGATCGATCGACAACCGATAGGCACCGCTCGCGGCCGCGTGGCGGCGCAGCAGCTCGACGATCTCCTGGGATGAGAGGCGCACCGGCAACACGCCGTTCTGGCAACAGTTCGCGTAGAAGATATCCGCGAACGACGGGGCGAGGATGGCGCGGAAGCCATACTCGCGCAACGCCCACACCGCGTGCTCCCGCGACGAGCCGCACCCGAAGTTCGCCCCGGCCACGAGGACGGTCGCGCCCTGGGCTTCGGGCCGGTTGAGCTCGAAGCCTGAGTTCACGCTGCCATCGGGCCGGAACCGCCAATCGTAGAACAGGGCGGGACCGAAGCCGGTGCGCTCCACCCGCTTCAGGAACTGCTTCGGAATGATCTGGTCGGTGTCCACGTCGGCGCGCGGCAGCGCGGCCACAGCGCCGGTGTGGCGGACGAAAGGCTCGATCACGACGCGGCGCGCTCCCCCTCCCCTTCCCTCTCCCACGCCCATTCGCGCACGTCGACGAGCCGGCCCGCCACTGCGGCGGCCGCCGCCATGGGCGGGCTCATCAGGTGAGTCCGACCGCCACGCCCCTGGCGCCCTTCGAAATTGCGGTTGGAGGTCGAAGCGCAGCGTTCCCCCGCCTTGAGAATATCCGCGTTCATCCCCAGGCACATCGAGCACCCGGCGTTGCGCCACTCGAATCCGGCTTCACGGAACACCCGGTCGAGCCCCTCGCGCTCCGCCTGGGCGCGGACCAGCTGCGATCCCGGGACGACCATCGCCCGCACTCCCGATGCCACGCGCCGGCCCCGCACCACCCGGGCCGCGGCGCGCAGATCCTCGATCCGGCCGTTGGTGCAGGAGCCGAGGAACACCCGATCGATCGGCAATCCCTCGAGGCGAGTGCCGGGCTCCAGGCCCATGTACTCGAGCGCCCGCGATACGGCACGCCGCTCGTCATCCGTCGGGAAATCAGCCGGATCGGGCACGGCGCCGGTGACGCCCGTGACCATGCCCGGGCTCGTCCCCCACGTCACCTGGGGCGGGACGGTCGAGGCGTCGAGCGTCACGCGACGGTCATACGTCGCGCCGGGATCGCTGCGCAACTCGCCCCACGCCGCCACGGCGCGGGTCCACGCCGCGCCGGCGGGCGCCCGCGGGCGGCCCGCCAGATAGGCGAAGGTCGTCTCGTCCGGGGCGATCATCCCAGCCCGGGCGCCCGCCTCGATCGACATGTTGCACACCGTCATCCGCTGCTCCATCGAGAGCGCACTGATCGCGTCCCCGGTGTACTCGATGACGTGCCCGGTCGCACCGGCGGTGCCGATGGAGCCGATCAAAGCGAGGATGAGGTCCTTGGCCGTGACACCCGGTCCGGCCGTGCCGGTGAGACGCGCTTCCATCGTGCGCGGCTCGGACCACACGAGACACTGTGTCGCGAGGACGTGCTCCACTTCGCTCGTGCCGATCCCCACGGCGAGCGCCCCGAACGCTCCGTGCGTCGAGGTGTGCGAGTCGCCGCACACGATGATCATCCCCGGTTGGGTGAACCCCTGCTCGGGGCCGATCACGTGCACGATGCCCTGGTTGGGGGACTGCAGGTCGAACAGCTCCACTCCGAACTCGCGCGCGTTCACCGCCAGCGCGTCGAGCTGCCGCGCGGAGACGGGGTCCTCGATCGGCAGGGTGCGGTCGCCCGTAGGCACGTTGTGGTCCACCGTCGCCACCGTCAGCTCCGGGCGGCGCACGGGGCGTCCGGCCTGTCGCAGGCCGGCGAACGCCTGAGGTGAAGTCACCTCGTGCACCAGGTGCAGGTCCACGTACAACAGCGCCGGGCCCCCCCCCGGAAACCGGTGGACGACGTGCGCGTCCCACAGCTTCGCGAACAGCGTGCGCGGAGCCGAGCTCACGGCGCGACGGCGGCTCCTCGGGGCTTCGTCGGCGGGACCGGCGGAGGTGGCGTCGCGGGTACGGCTGCCCGCCGTCCTTCTTCCGTCCACGGCATCATGGCGCGCAGCCGCGCCCCCACGCGCTCGATGGGATGCTCGGCCTCGGCCCGGCGCAGCGCCTGGAAGCGGGCGGCGCCGCCGCGCGTCTCGCCGATCCACTCGCGCGCGAAGCTGCCGGACTGGATGTCGGCCAGCATGCGCCGCATCGCGGCCCGCACCTCGTCGGTGACGATCTTGGGGCCACGCGTGTAGTCGCCGTACTCCGCCGTATCGCTGATCGAACGCCGCATGAAGCCCATCCCGCCGCGATACATCAGATCGACGATCAACTTCAGCTCGTGCAGGCACTCGAAGTAGGCGATCTCCGGCGCGTACCCGGCGTTGGTCAGCGTCTCGAAGCCCGCCTGGACGAGCGCGGTCACGCCGCCGCACAGCACGGCTTGCTCGCCGAACAGATCGGTTTCCGTCTCCTCTTTGAACGACGTCTCGAGCACCCCCGCTCGGGTACAGCCGATCCCCGCGGCATAGGCGAGGGCGTCAGCGAGCGCGTGGCCGCTGGCGTCGCGCTGCACCGCCACGAGGGCGGGAACGCCGCGGCCCGCCTGGTACTCGCTGCGCACCATGTGGCCGGGGGACTTGGGCGCGATCATCGCCACGTCGACCGAGGGCGGCGGCACGATCTCGCCGAAATGGATGTTGAAGCCGTGCGCGAACAGCAGCGTCTTTCCCGGCCCGAGCGTCCGGGCGATGCCGGCTTCGTACACGGCGCGCGCCTCCTGGTCGGGAACGAGCACCATCACGACGTTGGCGGCTGCCGCGGCGTCGGCGATCGGCCGCACGTCCAGACCCTCCGCCCGCGCGCGCTCCCAGGACGCTCCGCCCGGGCGCAGCCCGACGATCACCCGCACCCCGCTGTCGCGCAGGTTGAGCGCATGCGCGTGACCCTGACTGCCGTATCCGATGACGGCGACCACGCGATCCCGCAGCCGGGTCGGGTCGGCGTCCGCGTCGTAGAAGACGCGCACTCCTGCCGTACTCATGATTGCACCTCCCTAGTGGAGTCTTCGGTCGCCGCCAGCACGACATCGCGTACGCCGACGATCTTGTGGAACTGCTGCGCGACGCGATCCGCGGTGGCGGCGTCCGCCTTCAAAATGAACGTCAGCTGCGATACCCCCGCGGTAGCGGTGGGCCGCAGCGCGAGACGCTCGATCGGAACATTACGCCGGCGCAGCACACCGACGGCGCGATTCAACGTCAGCAGCGCGTCGTCGAGCAGCACCGCGACGGTATGCGAGACCGGCATGGGGTGGCTCAGTCGCCCGCCCCCGCCGGCGCGGTTTCGATCGGCTCCGAGAGCGATCCACCGGGTGGGATCATCGGGTAGACGTTCGCCTCCTGCTCGATCACGAACTCGACCAGCGCCGGACCGGAATGATCGTTCGCCTGCGCGACGACGTCGGGAAGCTCGGCCGCTTCCTTCACCCGCCAGCCGGGGATGCCATATGCCTCCGCGAGCTTCACGTAGTCGGGGCTCCAGATCGGCGTGCAGGAATAACGCTTGCCATGAAAGAACTGTTGCCACTGCCGCACCATGCCCAGATAACCGTTGTTGAAGATCGCCATCTTCACCGGGAGCCGCTCCTGCACCATGGTCGCGATCTCGGCCATGTTCATCTGGAAGCCGCCGTCGCCCGAGATCGCCCACACCGTCTCGCCCGGCCGGGCGAGGTGCACGCCCATCGCGGCGGGGACCGCGAACCCCATGGTGCCGAGCCCGCCGGACGTGATGTGCGAATTAGGCTCGCGGTACGGATACAGCTTGGCGACCCACATCTGGTGCTGGCCCACGTCGGTCACGATGGTACAGCGTCCCTCCGTCGCCTGATAAAGCGACGCCAGAATCGTCTCGGGCGCCAGGTCGCCCCGGAACGCCGCCGCCCGCGGTCGGGTGAATTCGCGGATCTCCCCGAGCCAGCGCTCGCACGTGCGGGGCTGCACCAGGGCAGCCAGGCGGCGCGTGACGTCGCGTGCGTCGCCCACGATCCCCAGCGCCACGGGTACATTCTTCCCGATCTCGGCGCGGTCCAGGTCGATGTGTATGATGCGCGCCCGCGGCGCGAAGCCGGCCGTGTTTCCAGTGACGCGGTCGTCGAACCGCAGCCCGATGCCGACGATCAGGTCGGCGTGCTGGATGGCACGGTTCACCCGCACCTCGCCGTGCATCCCCGGCATGCCGAGGAACAGCGGGTGGCCGTCGGGGAACGCGCTGATGCCGAGCAGCGTCGTGATGACCGGGATGCCGGTCTTCTCCGCGAGCGCGCGCACTTCGGTATAGGCGTTGCCGATGATCACCCCGTGCCCCACCATCAGCAACGGGCGCTCGGCGGCCGCGATCAGCCGGGCGGCTTCGCGAACCCCGTCCTCGAGGGAGGGCGTCACGCCCGGTCTGGTGGCCGGGCGCTCCCGCAGCGACTGCGTCTTTGTGTCGCGGAGAGGGCCCCCGGCCATCGGACCGGGCGTGTACGCGGTTTTCTGGTTCTGCACGTCCTTCGGCACATCGATCAACACCGGCCCGGGGCGTCCCTCCTGGGCGACCGCCAGCGCCTCCCGCACCACGTCCGCGAGCTCGGCGACGTCCTGCACCAGGTAGTTCTGCTTGGTGATCGGCAGCGTGATGCCCACGATGTCCGTCTCCTGGAAGGCATCACGCCCGATCATGGCGCGGGACACCTGCCCGGTGATCGCCACGACCGGCGATGAGTCCATGTGCGCCGTCGCGAGCCCGGTCACCAGGTTCGTGGCGCCGGGCCCCGACGTGGCCACGCACACCCCGACGCGCCCGCTGGCGCGGGCATATCCGTCTGCCGCGTGCGCGGCCGCCTGCTCGTGCCGCACCAGGATGTGGCGCAGCGCCGGATGGTCCCCCAGCGCGTGATAGAACGGCATGATGGCGCCGCCGGGATACCCGAAAATCACGTCGACGCCGGCCTCGAGCAGCGTGCGGCAGAGGATCTGCGCGCCCGTGAGCGTTTCGGTCATCGGCTCACACTCCCCACAGGTAGATGGCATTGAGCGAGCGGTCCTCCAGCTCGTCCGCGTAGCTCGCCTTGTTGAGGGCGTGTAGCACCGCGCGCGCGCTCGCCTCGACGATGTCGGTGGACGCGCCGTGCCCCGATAGCGACTTGCCGGCGACGCGGACCTGCACCAACACCTGGCCCAGGCTGTCGCCGCCCGGCGTGACCGACTGGATCGTCAAGTTCAGCACCTCGATCTGGCGCTCGACGACCGCGCCGATCGCGGCGATCGCCGCGGCGATCGGTCCGTTTCCGCTCCCCGCCGCGTGGCGCTCCCCCGGCCACGGGCCCGTGAGCCGGACCTGGGCGGAGGCGGGCGTCGACCCGCACGTCACTTCCAGATGCGCGAGCCCGTACACCTCGGGCGCGTCGTGGAACCGGCCGTGCAACAGCGCCAGCAGGTCTTCGTCGAGCACCTCCCGCTTGCGATCTGCCAGCGCCGTGAACTCGTCGTACAGCTTGGCGAGCGTGGGCTCGTCGAGCTCGTAGCCGAGCTCCTGGTAGCGCCGCTCCAGCGCGTGCCGGCCGGAGTGCTTCCCGAGCACCAGCGTGGAGCGCGGCACGCCCACCTCCTCCGGCCGGATGATTTCGTACGTCAGGCCGTTTTGCAGCAGGCCGTGCTGGTGGATCCCCGCCTCGTGCGCGAACGCGTTGCGGCCGACGACCGCCTTGTTCGGCTGCGGGAAGACGCCGATGACGTGGGACAGGAGCTGGCTGGTGCGGAAGATCTCCTTCGGGTTCACGGCGCACTGGAACGCGACGGCGTGCGAGCGCACCCGACCCGCCATGACGATCTCCTCGAGCGCCGCGTTGCCGGCGCGCTCGCCGATGCCGTTGATGGTGCACTCCACCTGGCCGGCCCCGGCTTCGATCGCGGCGAGCGAGTTGGCGACCGCCAGGCCCAGGTCATCGTGGCAATGGGCGCTGAACACCACTCGGTCGCTGTTCGGCACGCGGCCGCGCACGGCGCGGAACATCGCGCCGTACTCGGCGGGCAGCGCGAAGCCCACGGTATCGGGCAGGTTGATCGTCTTGGCGCCCGCGGCGATCGCGGTCTCGACCACGCGGCACAGGAACTCCAGATCGGTGCGGGTGGCGTCCTCGGCCGAGAACTCGACGTCGTCGGTGTAGCGCCGGGCGCGCCGGATCGCCGCCTCGGCGCGCGCGAGGCAGTCGGCGCGGCTGATCTTGAGCTTTTGCTCCAGGTGGAGGTCCGACGTGGCGATGACGACGTGCACCCGCGGTCGCGCGGCCGGCCGCAACGCCTCCCCGGCGAGATCGATGTCGCGGTCGTGGCACCGCGCCAGCGCCGCCACCACGGGTCGCCGCACGGCTTCGGCCACGCCGCGGACGGCCTGCTGATCGCCCTGGGACGCGCTCGGGAATCCGGCTTCGATGACGTCCACGCCCAGCGTGTCGAGCTGGAGGGCGAGGCGCAGCTTCGCCTCCGGCGTCATGGAATTGCCTGGCGCTTGCTCGCCATCCCGCAGCGTGGTGTCGAAGATGCTGACGTTTCTCTCCATGGCGACCGCTCCGTCCCTTTCCGAATCAGTGGGGTGAAAAAAAGCCGCGGACCTTGGGGGTCCGCGGCGCCGGCACTGCTTTGCTCTCTCGCTACTTGCTCACGTCATGTTTTCGCGCGCCGCCGACCCCTCCTGAGCAGGAATGCTCAGCAGCAGGACCAGCAGCAGCAGGACGAGAACCAGCGCGAACGGCATCACGAGTATGTGGTTCCGAGTGTCAGGTCTTGGCCTGCTAGGTTACCCCGGCGGGCGGGGGGTGTCAAGGCACCCCCACCCCCCACGAGCGGCATCACCTCCGCCGCGAAGCGCTCCATCTCTTCGTGCTGCGGGCTGAACTGGAGCAGCAGCAGGTCGACCCCGGCCCGCTCGAACTCTTGGATGCGCCGCGCGATCTGCTGGGGCGTCCCCACCAGGCCGGCCTTGAGCCCGCGGTTCGAGACCGAGTAGTCCTCCAGGCTGACGCGCTGCTCGAGCTGCGTGTTGGCGATCCATTCTTGATAGTTCGCGTAGCCCGCCGCGCTCTGGCGCACGTCGGTGATGCGCGCTACTTCGCTCTGGGCGGCGGCCTCGGTGGGCCGGCAGACGACATAGCCCGCCACCCCGAACTTGAGGGGCGGGAGCTCCAGCCGCTCGCGCCGCGCCCGCAGGTCGGCCACCTTCACGCCGATCCGCTCGGGTGGGTCCCCGTGCATCAGGTAGGCGTCGCACGAGCGCGCGATCAGCTGCTTCGCCGCCTCCGACTCGCCGCCGGCGTACAGCGTCGGGCGCGGCCGCGACACGGGCTTCGGCTCGAGGATCGCGTTCTCGACCGTGTAGAATCGCCCCGCGAAGCTGAACCGCGGCTCGGCCCACATCCCGCTCACCACCGCGAGCCACTCGGCGGTGCGGGCGTAGCGCGCGTCGTGCTGGTCGAACTCGACGCCGTACTGGCGCGCCTCGTCGGCCCACCACGAGGACACGACGTTGAGCGTGACCCGCCCTCCGCTGACCTGGTCGATGTTCGCCGCCTGTTTGGCGGCGAGCGCGGGCGGATGAAACGTCGGCCGCACCGCGACCATCAGCTCGAGCCGCTCAGTGACCGCGGCGAGTGCCGCCGTCGTGGTCCAGGCGTCGAGCGCGGGCGCGTCCGGACCCTTGATGTCGTTCAGGTTGAGCTCGGCGATCAGGGTGACGTCGAAGCCGATCGCTTCGCTGCGCCGTGCCAGGCGACGCACGTACTCCCAGCTCGCCTCCATGCCCTCGTCGGGCACGTTGCGGAGCCAGCCGCCGAACACGGGGAGCCAATAGCCGAAGCGCATGGTCACTCGGCCGCCTCCTCGAGGTAGTCGACGAGCCGCGCGAACGGGTCGAACCCCACCACGCGCGGCCCGTCGGCCACGAAGTTCGAGAGCGCGTTGATGTCGTAGAAGTAGAGTCGCCCGTCGCGTGCGTCAATCATGTATTCGACCCCGCCCACGTCGATGTGCGCCGCCCGCATGATGCACTCCACCTGATCGACGATCTCGGGCGGCGGAGTGTAGCCCTCGACGCGCAGGTTGTTCTTGGGCGCATCTACCGGGCAGGCGGCCCGCACCAGCTCCGCGCCGCCGACGGTCTGGCACACATCCGCCGGGCACAGGTTGAAGCTGTCCCCCGGCGTGTAGATCCGGATCGCGTAGAGATAGCGCCCACCCAGCACTTCCACGCGCACGATGCGCTGGTCGGCGGCCGGGATGTACTCCTGCACCAGCGCGGTCTGGTCGATCCCCAGGTCGAGCGCACCGGCCCGCGTCGCCTCGTCGAGCTGCTGCGGCGTCTCGAAGCGCCGAATCCCCGCTCCCGACCCGCCGATGTTCGGCTTCACGATCACGGGGAAGCGGAACCCCTGCGCCGCCTCGGGTGCGCGGGCGGGGTGGTTGATGACGCGGGCCCGCGGATACGGTAAGCCCAGGTGATGCAGCAGCGTGAGCTGCAACGCCTTCGAGGTCTCCGTGACGTAGGCGTCGTACCCGTTGATGACGCGCACGTCGTGCCGCTTCAGGTACGCGAGGTAATGGAGCGTGTAGAAGATGGCGTTGCGGTGGCCGCGCAGGTACGCCGAGGGACTCATCCGGTTGAACAGGAGCGAATAGGGCGGCCGCCCGTCACCCGCGTCGAACCGGTGATCCGCGGCGTCGACTCGGACGTACGGCACCCGGCGCCGGTCGAGCTCCAGGAACAGGGGCCGGAACCAGTCGGGGTGCTCGTAGTAGATCGCCATCGGGCGCTCGGTGGTCGCGCTCATTGGTACATGTCGCCTTCCTCTTAGTCGCTTCCGGCGCTCGCCAGCGCGACCGCTTCGCGCACCGCGCGGTCGACGGCCGCGCACAGCTCGGCGGCCGGCGTCCCGTCGGCAAACTGCTCGCTCGTGGCATAGATGCCGTGCGCCACGACGGTTGCGCCGATGCTCGCGAACAGTGGACGCAGTCCGTGGTCGACGGCGAGCGAATGCGCCACCCCGTGTCCCGTCACGATCGGCACCCCCACCTTCCCGACCAGGGCATCCTGGGGCAGCAGGTCGAAGAACACCTTGAGCAGGCCGCTGTAGGTAGCGCGGTACACCGGCGTTCCGGCCACGACGATTCGGGCCTCCGCGACTCGGGTGAGCGCGTCCGTCAGCTGGGACGCCGAGCCGCGGCCCAGCAACGCGTCGGCCGGCAAGGTCGCCACGTCGATGAGCCGAATCGCGGCGCCCCGCGCCTCGAGCTGCGCCAGCGCGTGCTCCACCAGGACCCGCGACTTGGACGTCGCCGACGGGCTGCCCGAGATCCCGACGGCCACGAGCCTGCCGGGCGCAACGCCCACGAGTTCGCCTCCTGCCACGGAGCAAAACGCTAGCCGAGGGCCGACCGCCGGGCAAGGGCGGCGCGGTGGGAACATTTCGGGCGATATAGTTCATTCATGAACTGCAAGGGGTTCACCACACCTGTGAGACTGGAGCGGGGCACGTGGGCGGAAAGATCGCGGCGCTCATCATCATGGCGGCCTTGGGGACGGCCAGGCAGTCGGGAGCGGTGGTGCAAGCACCGCTGCCGCTGCCGTCGGTGGCGGGGGCGAGCGCCCCGCTCTTCCTCTCCCTAGTCGCCGACCCGAAGGAGCCGGAGTTCTTCGCCACCTACCTGTGGCAGCGTTCCTCGCGCCTCACGTCCCGACTCGGCTCCGTCGGATTCGGCCAGACGATCGGCATCCTCCGCGCACGGGACTGGCAGCTGTCGATCGCCGCCGGCGTATTCTCGCAGTTCGACCTCTCGTCCACGACCGCCGACCTGATGAACACGGATTATCTCGTCGGTCTCCCGGTGGCGTACCGGCGCGGCAGCACCGCGATGCGACTCCGCGTCTACCACCAGAGCTCGCACCTGGGCGATGAGTACATGATCCACGCGCACGCGCAGCGCGTGGACCTGAGCTTCGAAGCCGCCGAGCTGCTGGTCGCGCGCGAGCTGGCACATTGGCGAGTGTACGGCGGCGGCGAGTACATGTTCACGCACTCACCGGCCGACCTGAAGCCCGGCGTGCTCCACGCCGGCCTCGAATACCACCAGCCCGGGTCGCTCGTGCGGCTCGGCCGGCTCGCCGCCGGCCGGCTCGTGGCGGCGCTGGACGGGAGATCGGTGCAGGACCGCGGCTGGCAGATCGGCTGGAGCTTCGTCACCGGACTCGAGCTGGCCGACCCGCTCGTCCTGCCGGGCTCGGGATGGCGGTGGAGCCTGCAGCTCAAGGGGTACAGCGGGCCCTCGCCGTACGGGGAATTCTTCCGGGATCGCGTGTCATCGCTCGGCTTCGGACTCGGGTTGACCTTGTGAGACACGCCTCGCCTGCATCAGCGGAAACCGTTTCGCACATATGGTTCATTCATGAAGCATCGCCGCGAGCTGCGCGGCCACACGGCGTTTCCCCCCGGGGCCGAAAGCCCCCAACCTCAAGTCCCTACTGGAGGATCCCATGCTGAACCGTTCGATTTCCCTGCTCTCCGTGGCGCTCGTCCTGGCCGCGTCGCCTCTGGCGCTCAATGCTCAGACCAGCCTCGCGCTGTCGTCACGCAGCCGTCCCGTCTATGACGCCGTGACCGTCGCCGGGGCATTCGGCGGCCTGTCCGGCGCCGCCAACCTGAACCAAGCTGGCACCGCCGATTGGCGGCTCGGTTGGGCCGCGTCTCTCGATGCCACCGGATGGCTCAACGACTACGTCGGCGTCCGCGCCAGCGGTGGCTGGGCCCAAGACAGCATTCGCGGCGCCAGCCTCACCGGCCGCGGCAAGCTCAACAAGTTCAACTACGACGGCGACGTCGTGCTGCGCTATCCCGTGCGCGCCGGCTCGGGCACACTCAGCCCGTACCTGCTCGGCGGCCTGGGCGCGATCAGCGTCCACCAGCTCGGCTCGGACAGCACCTGGTCCAAGTTCGCCGGCAACTACGGCGTAGGATTCGAGTATCGCTACCGGCGCGTCGGCGTTCGCGCCGAGGGTCGGGACTTCGTGTACAAGTTCGATCGCTACGGGTTCGACAAAACCCAGCACGACATCGCCTGGCAGGGCGGCCTCACGCTGTCCTTCTAGACGTCCTTCACCCGAATGGGTGGGAGCGACCCACCCATTCGGGTGAAATTGCGCTGGCCGCACGACATCCGCGGAACCTTTCCCGCACATAGTTCATTCCTGCACTATCACGCTGCTCGTTCTAGTTGGTGAACCACACGGAGAGGATTCACAATGACGCGTTCGATCAAACCGGTGGCATGGGTCCTGATTGCAGTAGGCGTACTGGTCCTCACGGCCGCCGCCGCGTTCCGCCGGGCGCCCAGTGCACCGGCGGCTCGACCACCCTCGGAAGTGTCCGTCGTGACCGTTGTCCCCGAGACCGTTGCGGCGCGCTACGAGTACGTCGGCCAGGCGGAGGCCTCGCGCTCCGTCGAAGTCCGCTCCCAGGTCACCGGGGTGGTCGTCGCGCGCCCCTACGCGGAAGGCACGGACGTCGCCAAGGGCACGCTGCTGTTCCGGATCGACCCCACCACCTACGAGGCCGCCTACCGCAGCGCCCAGGCGCGGCTCGAGAACGCCCAGCGGAACCTGGCGCGCCTCAAGTCGCTGCTCGCGTCGCGCGCCGTCGCCCAGAAGGACGCCGACGACGCCCAGACGGCGTTCGATCAGGCGCAGGCGGCGGTCGACCAGACGAAGAAGGACTATGACGACACGTTCGTTCGCTCCGAGATCACCGGACGCGTCGGACGCGCCCGGCTCGAGCTGGGGGGCCGCGTGACGGGACCTGGTGATCTCCTCACGACAGTCGAGCAGGTCGACCCCATCTACCTGAACTTCAGCCCCTCGGATCAGGACATTCTCCGCTGGCGGCGGGACGCCGCGACCGGTCAGTTGCTCATGCCACACGCCATGTCGGTGCAGGTAGTACTCGCCGATGGGACCGTTCTGACCGACGCTGGTAAGCTGAATTTCGTAGACCTCGCGTTGCAACCGGAGACCGGAACGCAGCAGCTGCGCGCGGTGCTGCCGAACCCGAAGCACGTGCTGCTCCCGGGACAATTCGTGCGGGTGCGGCTGCTCGGTTTGAAGATCCCGAAGGCGATCCTGGTCCCGCAGCGCGCCGTGCAGCAGGGGCTGAGTGGCGCGTTTGTGTACGTCGTGTCAGACGGCAAGGTCGCGGTGCGCAACGTCGTCGCGACATCCTGGGAAGCCGGTTCGTGGCTGATCGCGGACGGGCTGCAGGCGGGAGATCGCGTGATCGTGGATGGCGTGCAAACGGCGGCCCCCGGGCTGCCGGTCAAGGCGGTGGCCTACCAGCCGCCCGCGGACAGCGCCGCGAGGGTCCCGTGAGCACCGCACCCGAGATCCGCAACGTCTTCATCCGGCGCCCGATCTTCTCGGGTGTCATCTCGATCGTGATCGTGCTGTTGGGGCTGTTCGCGCTCCGCACGCTCCCGGTGAACAGTTACCCGGCGCTCACGCCGCCCGAGATCCAGGTGCAGGCCGTGTACCCGGGCGCGACGGCACAGGACGTCGCCGCGGCCGTGGCCGCGCCGATCGAGCAGCAGCTGTCGGGCCTCGACGGGTTGCTCTACTTCAAGTCGTCGAACTCGAGCGCCGGCGTCATGAACCTGTCGGTCTACTTCGACGTCACGCGCAACCCGGACCTTGCGGCGGTGGACGTGCAGAACCAGATCGCGCTCGCCGAGCCGCAGCTGCCGCAGGAGGTCGTGCGCAACGGGATCACGGTGCAGAAGCGCCAGACCAGCATCCTCGTGGTGGGCGCGCTCACCGCGGACGACCCGCGCTACGACGCCGAATACTTGAGCAACTACTCGAAGATCTACGTCCAGGACGAGCTCAAGCGCCTGCCGGGCGTCGGTGACGCGCAGACAGTCGGCCAGCTCGAGTTCTCGATGCTCCTGAGCCTCGACCCCGACCGCATGGCGCAGCTCGGGTTGACCGTGTCGGACGTCGCCGGCGCGGTGCAGGAGCAGAACGCCACGAACCCGGCCGGGCGTATCGGGCGCGAGCCCTCGCCGCCGGGCACCCAGCTCACGATCCCTGTGGTCACCGGGGGCCGGCTCACGGACCCCGCCCAATTCGGGCAGATCATCGTGCGGGGGCGGCCGGACGGCTCGCTGGTACGCGTCAACGACATCGGCGAGGTCCGCCTGGGGGCGCGCAACTATGACGTGGTGGGGCGACTCGACGGCAAGCCTACGGCGCTGTTCCTCGTCTTCCTCCGCCCGGGAGCGAACGCGCTCCAGGTGAAGCAGGCGGTGCTACAGCGCCTGGGCGAGCTCGCCAAGAGCTTTCCCGCCGGCGTTCGGTGGTCGGTGCCGTTCGACACGACGCCCTACATCACCGCCTCCATTTACGAGGTCGTGAAGACGCTGTTCGAGGCGATGCTGCTCGTGACGCTGGTGGTCTTCGTGTTCCTGCAGAGCTGGCGGGCCACGCTCATCCCCGTCCTCGCCGTACCCGTCTCCGTGATCGGTGCCTTCTTCGGCATGCAGGTGCTCGGCTTCTCGATCAACCTGCTCACACTGTTCGGCCTGGTGCTGGCGATCGGCATCGTGGTGGACGACGCGATCGTCGTGATCGAAAACGTGGAGCGCATCATGGCGAGCGAGGGCGTGTCGCCCGCGGTGGCCGCGGACCGGGCCATGCACCAGGTGAGCCGGGCCCTCATCGCGATCGTGCTGGTGCTGTGCTCCGTCTTCCTCCCCGTAGCGTTCCTGGGGGGAATCACGGGGCTCATGTACCGGCAGTTCGCCATCACGATCGCCGTCGCCGTGGTGCTGTCCGGGATTGTCGCCTTGACGCTGACACCGGCGCTGTGTGCCGTGCTGCTCAAGCCCGCTACCACAGAACCGGCCGCGACGTCGTCGGCGCTCGGGCGGTTGTCGGCGCGGTTCTTCGCACGGTTCAACCGTGGCTTCCGGACCGTCACCGAGCGCTACCTCGGCGCGGCGGGCCGTGTGATCGACCGGCCTCGTACGTTCTTCGCCGCCTTTGGCGTCGTCGTCGTGCTGGTCGTCGTGCTGATCCGCAGCGTGCCGAGCGGGTTCATCCCCAGCGAGGACAAGGGGTACTTCGCGATGCTCGTGGCGTTGCCGGACGACGCCTCGCGCCAGCGGACCGAGCAGGTCGTCGGCGGGATCGAAGGCTTCCTCAAGCAGCAGCCGGCCGTCAATCACGTCGTGGCGCTCGTCGGGCTGGACTTCATCCAGAACGCGAACCAAACGAACGCCGCGATCATCTTCGTCAACATGAAGCCGTGGGACCTGCGCTCGTCCCAGAAGGACCAGATCAACGCCGTGCTCGGCGCCGTGAACGGCTATTTGTTCGGCATGCGGAACGCCCGCGGGTTTGCCTTCAATCTGCCGGAGATCATCGGCCTGGGCACGACGGCGGGCCTCGAGATGAACCTGCAGGACCGAGGCGTGAACGACGTGCAGCGGTTCGCCGGGCTCGTCAATGATTTCACGCGCGACGCCAACGGGCGCCCGGAGCTGCGGGGCGTGTACTCGACGCTGCGGGTGAACACGCCGCAACTCTACGTCCAGGTGGACCGGGAGAAGGCCAAGGCGCTGGGAATCTCGCTCACCGATCTGTTCCAGACGCTCCAGGCGTTCCTCTCGACCCTCTACATCAACGACTTCAACCTGTACGGGAAGACGTACCGGGTGCAGGCGGAGGCGCAGTCCAAGTTCCGGCAGACGCCGGACGACATCGGCCGGTTGTACGTGCGCGGCCCCAATCAGCACATGGTGCCGGTCTCCGCACTCACGCACACGCAGTTCCAGACCGGGCCGAGCGTCCTCACGCGCTTCAACGGGTTCACGTCGGCGCTGGTGATCGGCGCTCCCGCCCCGGGCAAGAGCTCCGGCCAGATGCTCGACGCGGTCGAGCGGCTGGTGCAGGAGAAGTACGCCGGTCAGGGCGTGGGCTACGCCTTCAGCGGCCAGTCCTATCAGGAGCGGGCATCGGGTGGCCAGGGCGGTCTCGTATTCGCGCTCGGGCTCGTCATGGTGTTCCTGGTGCTCGCGGCGCAGTACGAGAGCTGGTCGATCCCGTTCGCGGTGCTCTTGGCCGTGCCGTTCGGCACGTTGGGCGCGCTGCTCGGCGTCTGGCTGCGCGGCATGCCGAACGACGTGTACGTGCAGATCGGCCTGATCGTCGTCGTGGGTCTCGCGGCCAAGAACGCCATCCTGATCGTCGAGTTCGCGAACGAGCTGCGGGCCCAGGGTCGCTCCATCAAGGAAGCGGCCCTCGAGGCCGGGCGCGAGCGGCTGCGGCCGATCCTGATGACGTCGTTCGCGTTCATCTTGGGTGTCGCGCCATTGCTCACGTCGAGCGGCGCCGGAGCCGCGAGCCGCCACTCGATCGGCACGGGCGTGTTCTTCGGGATGCTCGTCGCCACGGCCGTCGGGATCTTCTTCATCCCCTTGTTCTTCGCGGTGATTCGGGGCTTGAGCGAGCGGGGCCTGTTCCGCCGCGGTGCGAGTGCCGCGGTCCCGCAGGCCGCCCCGCTTCCGGCGGAGGGCGACTGACATGCGCCGCGTCGCCTTCATCTCCCTGATCGCCCTCGCCGGGGCGTGCGCCGTGGGCCCGCGCTATCGCCGCTCCGCCGTCGGCATGCCGGACGGCTGGCGCCGCCCCGCGGCGTCGGAGGACTCGCTGCGGTCGTTCTACGACTCGCTGCGCACAGCCCGAGACACGCTGCTGCCGCCCGGGGCCGACACGGCGCGCGTGCCGTTCGCGTACGATACCGCGCTGCCGGGACCGCGCGGGGACTCGGGCGCAGCGCTCCGCTGGGTCGACCTGATCCAGGACTCCGTGCTGCGGCAGCTCGTAGACACGAGCCTGCGGGCGAACCGCGACGTGCGCACCGCGCTCGCCGTGATCGACGAGTTCCGCGCCCAGTACCGGGCCACGCGGGGCGCGCTCCTGCCCGAGCTGACGGCCAACGGTCAGGCTGGCCGCAACCAGCAGGTGTTCGGCACGTTCGGGTCGTTCACCTACGATTCGTACAGGGCTACGGCTGACCTGAGCTGGGAGCTCGATCTCTGGGGCCGGCTGCGTCGCAACACGAGCGCCGCGCGCTCAGACCTCGTGGCCCGGGAGGAAGACCGGCGCGCGCTGCAATTGTCGCTGATCGGCGACGTGGCGACGGCGTATTTCGACCTGCGCGCAGCCGATCTGAACCTCGCGATCGCACGCCGCACGCTCGAGTCGCGGCGCCAAACGCTCGCGCTGGCCCGCCGGCGCCTCGATCAGGGCCTGATCTCGGAGCTCGACGTGCGCCAGTTCGAGGCCGACGTGGCGAGTCCGGCGGCGAGCGTCGCCGATTTGGAGCGCCAGGTGGCCCAGCAGGAGAACGCGCTCAGCGTGCTGGTGGGCCACAACCCCGGAGCAATCGGGCGCGGCCGCGGGCTCACCGAGATGGCGGCGCAGATCCCGGTCCCGGCCGGCGTGCCCTCGGCGCTGCTCGGCAACCGGCCGGACGTGCGGAGCGCCGAAGCGACGCTGCGCGCCGCCACGGCCCGGATCGGCGTGGCACAGGCCGCCTGGCTGCCGACGTTCACGATCACCGGCCAGTACGGCACCCAGAGCACGGAGTTCTCCAAGTGGTTCGGCTCCGGGACGAACATCTGGCAGGCGTTCGCCGGGGTCTCGATCCCGCTGTTCAGCCAGGGCCGGCCGGGGGCGGGCGAACAGGTGAACATCGCCCGCGCGCGGGCGTCGCAGGCGCGGGCGCGCTACGAGCAAACGGTGCTGGTGGCGCTGCGCGAAGTGGAAGATGCGCTCGTGGGACTGCGCACCGCCCAGGATCGCAGCGCGGCGCAGGAGCGCCAGGTGATCGCGCTGCGTCGGGCGCTCGAGCTCGCCGACATGCGCTATCGGAACGGGGTGTCGAGCTATCTCGACGTGCTGGACGCGCAGCGCGGCCTGTTCGGGGCCGAGCTGGCGCTCACCCAGGCCGAGCGGGACCAGCTCGTCGCCGCGGTGCAGCTGTATCGCGCCGTCGGCGCCGGGTGGCCTGCCACCAACCCGTGACAACAGAAAAGGGGATTCCCATGGTTTACCTCGTGCCCGTAGGTCGGTTTCTCTTTTCCGCGATCTTCTTGATGACGGTGTTGGGGCATTTCTCATCAGCCTACATCGGATATGCCGCCCAGCAGGGAGTGCCGGCCGCGGCGTTCCTGGTCCCGCTGTCGGGGGTGATCGCCACGCTTGGAGGTTTGAGCGTGACGTTCGGCTACAAGGCCAAATTCGGGGCGTGGCTGTTGGTGCTGTTCCTGGTGCCGGTGACGCTCACGCTGCATAACTTCTGGGCGGTGACCGACCCGATGATGCGCGGGATGCAGACGGCGATGTTCATGAAGAACGTGTCCATGCTGGGCGCCGCGCTGCTGATCACGCATTTTGGCGCGGGCCCGCTGAGCCTGGACGCGCGGCGGGCGCCTCCGGCGGGCGTGTAGATGCGCGAGCCGGGCGGGGCGGTATTATCTTCATTCATGAACAACCGTGCGCGGAAGCGCCCGCGGCGCGCGCCGGCCCCCGACGCGCTGGTCTTCTCCCTCCTCGGAGCCGCGGGAGCGGTCGAGGCGCGGCTCGAAGCCGCCCTGAGCCCCTTGGAGCTGTCCCTCGCGAAGCTGGGCTTACTCCGACTGCTGGCCGAAGGGGAGCAGCCCCTGCCGCTCTCCGAGCTGGCTCAGCACCAGCGCTGCGTGCGATCCAACATCACTCAGATCGTGGATCGGCTCGAGAAGGACGGGCTGGTCCGCCGGCGCGCCGACGCGGACGACCGTCGCAGCGTGCGCGCCGCCCTCACGCCGGCCGGCGAGCGGGCCTACGCCAGAGGGATGCGGGCGCTCGCTCACGCGCAGCGCGCCATCGCGAGCTCGCTCAGATCGACAGACGCGGGTAGTCTCCAGGCCGCCCTCGAAACCCTGGCGCGCTGAGCGCCCGCCCCGGGGGGGGGCGCTACATTCTCCCGGTATGCCGCCCGCCATCACGGCCGATCGGCTTAGCAAAACCTTCAAGGTCAAAGTGCGGGACCCGGGGCTCAAGGGCGCGCTCCGGGCGCTGCTCAAGCCCCGCTACCGCGACGTCCATGCCGTGCGCGACGTGACGTTCGCCATCGAGCCGGGCGAGATCGTCGGGTTCCTCGGGCCTAACGGGGCGGGCAAGACCACGACGCTCAAGATGCTCGCGGGCCTGCTGTACCCCACCAGCGGCCGGGTCGCCGTGGCCGGCTTCGCCCCCTGGGGCGGCGGACCCGCGTTCAAGCGACGCATCGCCCTGGTGCTCGGCAACCGTCAGCAGCTGGTGTGGGACCTCCCGCCGGAAGAGACGTTCCAGCTGAACCGCGCTATTTACGACATCGCCGAGCCCGATTACCGCGAGCGACTGGCGGAGCTGGTCGCCCTGCTCGACCTGGGCGACCTGCTCCAGAAGCCGGTGCGCCAGCTGTCGCTCGGCGAGCGGATGAAATGCGAGCTCGCGGCCGCCCTGCTGCATCGCCCGCCGATCCTGTTTCTGGACGAGCCCACACTGGGACTCGACGTCACTGCCCAGGAAGCGATCCGCCGCTTCCTGACGCAGTACCGCGACCGCTACGGGGCGACGGTGCTGCTCACGTCCCACTACATGCAGGATGTGACCGCGCTCGCCTCGCGCGTCCTCATCATCAACCGCGGCCGCCTGCTGTACGACGGCGCTCTCGCCGCGCTGGTGGCGCGGATCTCGCGAACCAAACGGATCGAGCTCGTGCTCGCCGACGGCGTGACGCGCGAGGTCCTGGCCGGGTTCGGCGACGTGAAGGAGTTCCGGTTCCCCAACGCGGTGCTGGAGGTGCCACGGGAAGACGCGGCCACGACGAGCGCGCGGCTGCTGGCCGCGCTCCCCGTCGCCGACCTGTCGATCGAGGATCCGCCGATCGAGGACGTGATCCGGGCGGCGTTCGCCGGCGGCATCGAGCTGGACGAGCCGTGAGCCGTGCTCCCCTCTGGCTGCGGCGCTACGCGGCCTTGATACGCAACGCGTGGCTCGTTGACCTGCAGTACCGCGCCTCCATCGTGCTGTGGCTGCTGTGGGGCGTGACCGAGCCCGCCGTGGCGCTCGGCATCTGGTGGGGGATCGCGGGGGACGGACAGGTCGCGGGCTACGCGCGGGCCGATTTCGCCCGCTACTTCTTCGCCCTGATGCTGGTGAACCAGCTCACCATCGCCTGGGACTCCTGGTACCTGGACGGCTGGATCCGCGAGGGCGAGCTCAACTTCCGGCTGGCGCGGCCGCTGCACCCGGCGCACGAGGCGGTCGCGGAGAACATCGCCTACAAGGCGCGTACGGCCGGAATGATCGTCGTCGTGTGGCTGGTCGTATCGCTGGTGTGGCCGGCGGTACGCCTGCCCCTCGCGCCGGGCCGCTGGGCGCTCACCGCCGCCGCCGTGCTGCTGGCCGCCGCGATGCGCTTCTTCATCAGTTTCACGACGGGACTGCTGGCGTTCTGGACGACGCGTGCGACCGCGATCATGGAGCTGCACGCCGGCGTGTCGCTGTTTCTGTCCGGCCGGCTCGCTCCCCTGGCGCTGCTTCCCCCCGCCGTCGCCGGCGCCGCGGCGCTCACCTGGTTTCCGTACATGCTCGCGTTTCCGGTCGAGCTCCTGACCGGCGCCGCGCAGGGCAGGGCGGTCGTGACAGGCTTCGTGGGGCAGCTCGTGTGGCTCGGAGTCTGGATCGCGGCGTATCACGTCACCTGGACCCGGGGGCTACGGCGGTATGGGGCAGTGGGAGGATGAATTCATTTTGGATTGCGGATTGCGGATTGCGGATTGGCGGTGGAGAGTCGAGGTCCAAGGCAATGTTCGAGGCTCGAAGCGCAGCTTGACCATCCGCAATCCGCAATCCGCAATCCGCATTTTGGCGGCCCTCTGGCGTCTCAACCTCGCCGAAGAGCTCCAGTACCGCGCCAACTTCGTGGCCAGCGTGCTCGGCACTTTCTTCTGGATCGGCACGGCACTGCTCACCCTGGCCGTGTTCTTCTCCCATGCGACGCGACTCGGCGGCTGGGATTACTGGGAGGTCGTGGTGCTCCTGGGGGTGTTCAACGCGCTCACCGGCGTGATCGAGGCTGTGTTGCGACCGGGGATCGGCCGGCTGGCGGGAGAAGTCCGGAATGGAGGGCTCGATCTGGTGCTCGCGAAGCCGGTGGATGCCCAAGCGTTCGTGTCGTTCCGGCGGCTCGACATCTGGCGCCTCTCGGACGTGGTGCTCGGGCTCACGCTGGCGGGCTACGCGCTCCACCGGCTGGGGCACACGCCATCGCTCGCCCAACTTGCGGCGTTCGCCTTGGCGCTCGCGTCTGCGGCGGTCGTCGTGTACGCCCTCTGGGTCGCGCTGATGAGTCTGGCGTTCTGGTTCGTGTCGGTCGAGAACCTGTCGGTGCTATTCGACGCGGTGTACGAAGGCGCCCGCTACCCGGTGTCGGCCTACCCCGAGGCGTTGCGATTCCTGTTCGTCTACCTGATTCCGATCGCCTGGACCACGACGATCCCCGCGTCGGCCCTGACCGGGCGGCTGCGGCCCGAGATCGGGCTCGCCGCCGCCCTCGTCGCCGGCACGGCGCTCGCGCTCTCGCGCCTCGTGTGGCGAGCGGCGCTGAAGCGCTACACCGGCGCGAGCGGGTGACCCTGCGGTCTTAGGACCGCGTCACGGTGAATTGCCCGCAGGCCGTGAACGCGATCGTCACGTTCGACGTGGCGCCGTTGCGCGTGACCGTGCTCTTGATCGTGCCGGCGTCGAACTTGGGCCGCGCGCTGCAGCTCGCGTTGTAATGCAGCACGGGGTCGGTCGAGACGGTCAGCGAGTACGAGTTCGTACCGTGCGTCCACGTCGATGTGCCGTCGATGCTCAGTTTACCGCTCGGCAAGGGCGCGTCCGGCTGGATCGAACCCGCCGCGTCCGCCGTGAACGTGCTGTTCCACGTGCGGTCGTGGCTTGCCGTGCTGCCGTCGGGGAAGGTGTAGGTGCTCTTGAAGTCCTTCTCGATCTGCGAGATCACCGACGCGTCGCGATCGGTCTCGCGCGTGCCGTTCACCACGAGCGAACGGACCTTGCCGTCGCGCACGTGCACCCAGGTGAGATCGGTGAATACGGTCTTCACCGAGCGGTCCGCCACCGCCGGGGTGGGGTCGACGATGTCGATCGTACCGCGGACGGTGTCGGCCTCGGTCCCCGCCGCGAACCCGCAGCCGGTGAACGCGATGCGCACCGAGTCGGGCACCCGGTCCCCGTCCGCATTCGCCGGCGACGCTGGGCTGCGGGTGGGCATGCAGAAGTCACCGGACCCGAATGGGGTGATCGGCGCACCCAGCCCGGGCAGGAACATCCCGCTCGACAGGGTCGCGCCGTCGAGCTCGTTCTGGGCATCGGCGGCGACGGCCTCTCCCATCATATTGGCCTCGGGGAGGCTCAGGGCTGGATTGGTGGATCCGCTAGACAGTGGCGCGGTGCTCTCGTGGGTGCAGGCGGCGACCGCGGCGAGCGCGGCGACCGCCACGCCGGCAATAAGCCGGCGGGGACAGCGAAAGGGCGGCATGACAGGTCCTCCTGAGCGGTCTGTAGCGGGTGGCGTCCTACTATTGAAGAGTGTGGACGGTACCCAGGCGGTAACGTTAAGGTCCGCTGCAAGGCGCAAAATGAGACGCCGTCAGCCGAGGATCTGATCGATGGTCTGGAGCTCGGCGGCGTCGAACCGGCGGGTCCCGAGCGCTGCCACCGCGTCGTCGATGTGGCCAGACCGGCTGGCGCCGATCAGCGCCGACGTCACCTCGGGGTGACGCAGCACCCAGGCCAACGCCATCTGGGCCAGCGTCTGCCCGCGGGCGCGAGCAAGTTCGTTCAGGCGGCGAACCTTCGCCAAGACGTCCTCCGTCACCTCGTCGCGCTTGAGGAAGCCGTGCGGCTTGGCCGCGCGAGAATCCGCGGGAATGCCCGAGAGATAACGGTCGGTGAGCAGGCCCTGCGCCAGCGGCGAGAACACGATGCACCCGATCCCCTGCTCACGCAGTGCGGCGAGCAGGCCCTGCTCGATCCAGCGGTTGAACAGGCTGTACTTGGGCTGATGGATAAGGCACGGGGTCCCCAGGGCACGCAGGATCCCCGCGGCCTCGCGGGTCTGCTCCGGTGTGTAGGACGAGATCCCGGCGTACAGGGCCCGGCCGCTGCGCACGGCCTGATCGAGCGCGCCCAGGCTCTCTGCGAGCGGCGTCCGCGGGTCGGGGCGGTGATGATAGAAGATGTCGACGTACTCGAGCCCCATACGGCGCAGGCTCTGGTCGAGGCTCGCGAGCAGGTACTTGCGGGAGCCCCATTCGCCGTACGGCCCCGGCCACATGAGATATCCGGCCTTCGTCGAAATGATCAGCTCGTCGCGATACCGCGCTAGATCGCGCCGCAGGATCCGGCCGAACGTCGTTTCCGCCGACCCGGGCGGGGGACCGTAGTTATTCGCCAGATCGAAGTGAGTGATCCCCAGATCGAACGCGCGCAGCACCATGGCGCGCGAATTACTGAACCGATCGACGCCGCCGAAGTTGTGCCACAGCCCGAGCGAGATGGCGGGGAGATCGACGCCGCTCTTCCCGCAGCGCTGGTAGGCAATCGTATCGTATCGGGTCTCGGCTGGGTGATAGGGCATAATGGGACGCATAAGCTGCATCCTGCATTGCACTCTCCGCCAGGACGGATAGGTTAGCGGTCGCTCCGAACCGGGTCCCCGTGCCAACCGTCTTCCGAACAGTGTGCGTCGCCGTCGTCGTCGCGGGGACGTCCCCCGCCGCCCGTTCGACGGCGCAAACAGCGCCCCGCACGGGTGACTGGCCCGCGTACGGTCACGACGCCGGCGGCACGCGCTACTCTCCGCTCGCCGAGCTCACGCCTCGCAACGTCGCGCAGCTGCGGATCGCCTGGGTGTACCGCACCGGGGACTACCTGCGCGACCGGGGTCGGTTTGAGGCGGCCCCGCTCGTGCTCGACGGAATGCTCTACGTCTCGACCCCCCTGGGGCGCGTGATCGCGCTCGACCCGGCGCGAGGAACCGAGCGGTGGCGCTACGACGCGCGCGTCTCGCTCGAGGGAGACTACGGCGACTTCGCAAACCGCGGCGTGGCAACGTGGCTCGATGAGACCCGCGCGCAGGCCCTGCCTTGCCGCCGCCGGATCTTCCTCGCCACGGTCGATGCCCGTCTCATCGCGCTCGATAGCCGCATAGGCCGGCCGTGCGCTGACTTCGGCACCGGAGGGGAGGTGGACCTGACGGGCGGGTTGCGTCACGCGCCGGCCTACCACTGGGAGTACGGGGTCACCTCCCCGCCGGCCGTGGCTGCCGGCCTCGTGATCGTCGGGTCGGCGGTGAGTGACAATCAACGGGTGGACGCGCCGGAGGGGGTGGTGCGCGCCTTCGACGCCCGCACCGGCCGGTTGCGCTGGAGCTGGGACCCAGTCCCGGCCCCGTCCACCGCCGGCGCCGCCAATGCCTGGTCGGTCCTCGCCGCCGACCCGGCGCGCGACCTCGTCTTCGTTCCCACGGGCAGCGCCAGCCCGGACTTTTACGGCGGCCAGCGCCCCGGCGCCAACGCCCACGCCAACTCCGTGGTCGCGCTGCGCGCATCCACCGGACGTCTGGTGTGGGCCTTCCAGGTCGTGCATCACGACCTGTGGGACTACGACGTGCCGGCTCAGCCGGTGTTGTTCACGCTGCGGCACGGCGGCTCCTCAGTCCCTGCGGTCGCGGTCGCGACGAAGATGGGTCACCTGTTCATTCTGGACCGCCGTACGGGAGCACCCCTGTTTCCCATCGAGGAGCGCCCCGTGCCGGCGAGCGACGTGCCGGGGGAGGCGGCGTGGCCGACCCAGCCGTTTCCGGTGCCGGCGCTCCGGCTCGCGCCCGAGAGCCTCGCGGCCGCGGACGCGTTCGGCACGACGCCTGACGCCCGGCGACAGTGTCGCGACCGCATCGCGGCGCTACGCTACGACGGGGTGTTCACGCCGCCGTCGCTCCGCGGAACCATCATCTTCCCCGGGGACATCGGCGGCATGAACTGGTCGGGCGTCGCGGTCGACGAGCGGCGCGGCGTACTGATCGCGCCCAGTAACCGGCTCGCCATGGCCGTCACGCTGATCCCGCGTGACTCGGTCATGGCGGCGCGCCACGCGCACCCGCACAGCGAGATTAGCGCCCAGCGCGGAACGCCCTTTGGGATGATGCGCGACGTGCTGTTCGACTCCGCCGGGGTGCCGTGCAACCCGCCGCCGTGGGGGACGCTGGCGGCGGTGGACCTCGCCGCTGCGCGCGTGACGTGGGAAGTGCCGCTCGGTACGGTACCGGGCGTCGCGGCGGGCTCGATCAATCTCGGCGGTGCGATGATCACCGGGGGCGGGCTGGTGTTCATCGCCGGCACGGTCGATCAGCGCCTCCGGGCGTTCGACGAAGTGACTGGACGGGAGCTGTGGAGCGCCGGCCTCCCCGCGGGCGCGCAGGCACTGCCGGTCACCTACCTCGCAGGTGGGCGCCAGTACGTCGCCGTCGCCGCGGGCGGCCACGACCGGCTGCACACGACGATGGGCGATTACGTGGTGGCGTTCACCCTGCCGGGCGCGGGTGCACCCGTTCCCGACACGATCGCGGCTCCGGTCGAGGGTGCGTACGCGGGCGAGATCCGGGTGGGCGGCGCCGCAATCGGCCTGGATCTGACGATCGGGGCGACGGCCGACTCGCTTACCGGGCTCGTCGGCCGGATCGACTCGATCCGGGTCACCGGGCCCGTCACGGTGCGACGCGCGGGACGGAGCGTGACGATCCGGGTACCGTTCGACTATGCCGCGAAGCGCTGCGCCGGGACGATCGCAGCGACCGGCGAGCAGTGGAACGGCGCCCGTCTGCTGGAGGGGGACGTGGAAGTGAGCGGCTCGTGCGGGGGCGGTCCGCCCGAGCACGGGACGTTCGCGCTGTGGCGGCGGGCCCAATGAACGACGCCGGGGCCGCGCGCGTAGCCTACAAGGCTCCCCATGGAGGTTTCCCCTTGACTGCGACTCCTCGTTTGCTCGCCGCCCTAGTCGCCTGCCTCGCGCCGGCGCCGCTCGTGGCCCAGGGCATCCACCCCGGCTTGGACCCCGCGAACCGCGACACGACGTGCGCTCCGTGCCAGGACTTCTACCGCTACGCGAACGGCGGCTGGCTGGCGCGCACCACCCTGGCCCCCGAGTACGCGAGCTACGGCAGCTTCACGGAGCTGGTGGAGCGCAACAACGAGACGCTGCACCGCATCGTCGACCGGCTCGCCGCCGCCGCGCCCGCGACTCCGCAGACCACCGACGGCAAGCTCGGCGCCTTCTACGCATCGTGCATGGACTCGAGCGCCGTGGAGCAGGCGGGCACCGGACCATTGCAGGAAGAGCTGCGCCGCATCGGGGGCGTGGCGTCGACCGGCGACGTGGTGCGCACAGTCGCGCGGCTGCACGGGAGCGGCCGGGAGGCGCTCTTCAACCTCGGCGGCGCGCCGGACTTCAAGAACAGCGTCATGACGATCGCGTCTACGTCGCAAGGGGGGCTCGGTCTCCCCGACCGCGACTACTACCTGCGCTCCGACTCGACCGCGACGGCGCTGCGCGGCGCGTACCTGCACTACCTGTCGGCCACGCTGCAGTTGCTGGGCGATCGACCCGCCGCGGCCGACTCCACCGCCGCGCGCGTCGTGGCGCTCGAAACGGCGCTCGCCCGCGCGTCCCTCACCCGGGTCGAGCGGCGCGATCCGAATGCCAACTACCACAAGCTGTCCCTGGCTGCCGCCGACTCCCTCACGCCCCACGTCGCGTGGGCCGCGTTCCTGCGCGACGCCGGCGCCCCCAAGACCGACGCGATCAACGTGGGCCAGCCCCGTTTCTTCCGCGCGGTGGACAGCCTGCTCGTGGCGCTGCCGCTCGCCAACTGGCGCGACTATCTGCGGTGGCACCTGGTGCGCCAGTCGGCCCAGTGGCTCTCCAGTCCGTTCGTGAACGAGAGCTTTCGTTTCCAGAGCGCCCTCACCGGCGTGAAGGAGCAGCAGCCGCGCTGGAAGCGCTGCCTCCAGACGGCCAACTTCCTGATGGGCGACGCCATCGGCCAGGCGTACGTGCAGGAGACGTTCACGCCCGACGCGCGCCGCCGCGCCCTCGACATGGTCGAGAACCTGATCGCCGCCCTGGACGACCGGTTGCACACGCTCGAGTGGATGAGCGACGCGACCCGCGCCCAGGCGCTCGGCAAGCTGCACGCGTTCGGCAAGAAGATCGGCTACCCTGACAAATGGCGGGACTATTCCAAGCTGAGCGTCGACCGCGGACCGTTCATCGGCAACGTGCTCCGCGCCCAGGCGTTCGCCACCCACCGCAACCTGGAGCGCATCGGCAAGCCCGTAGAGCGGGACGAGTGGCGCATGACGGCGCCCACGGTCAACGCCTCCTACAACCCGTCGCTCAACGACATCACGTTCCCCGCCGGCATCCTCCAGCCCCCCTTCTTCGACGCGACGGCCGACGACGCCGTGAACTACGGGGGCATGGGCGCCGTGATCGGCCACGAGATGACGCACGGGTTCGACGACCAGGGCCGTCAGTTCGACGCCGCGGGCAACCTGCGTGACTGGTGGACCCCCGACGACGCCGAGCGTTTCAAGACACGCGCGGGGCTCGTGGCGAACCAGTTCGATTCATACACAGTGGTGGACAGCGTGACCCATGTGAACGGGCGGCTCACGCTGGGCGAGGACATCGCAGACCTGGGCGGTCTCAAGGTCGCCTACGCCGCGTTCCAGCGCGCGCTCGCGCGGGGCGCGCGACCACACGACATCGACGGGCTTTCGCCGGAGCAGCGGTTCTTCCTCGCCTGGGCGCAGATCTGGCGATCCAAGGCGACCGACCAGTACCTGCGCAACCAGGTGACCGTCGACCCCCATGCACCCGCCCGGTGGCGCGTCATGGGGCCGCTGTCGAACCTGCCCGAGTTCGCTCGAGCGTTCCACTGCCAGGAGGGAACTGCGATGGTGCGGCCCGACAGCCTGCGGGCGCAGATCTGGTAGCCGCCGTCAGGCGGCGGCCGGAGTCCCGGGATGCGCGGAGCCGCTCGTGGTCTCGATCCGGTTCGATCCGCGCCGCTTCGCGTCGTACAGCGCGGCGTCCGCCAGCGCGTACAGTTGATCCTGACTGGTAGCGTCGAAGGGCGCCGTGGCGATCCCCCCGCTCACGGTCACCTCGAGGAACCGCCCGCACACCGGCTGGGTCTCGAACCACGACTCGACGTCGGCGCGGAACCGTTCCGCCACGGTGCGCGCCTCCGCCTGCTGGGTGTCCGACAGGATGATCGCGAATTCGTCGCCGCCCAGCCGGCACGGCACGTCCGCACCGCGCAGGTGCTTGCGGATCAGCTCGCCGAACGCCAGCAGCACCTTGTCCCCAACCCGGTGTCCGTACTCGTCATTGATCTCCTTGAACTCATCCAGATCGAGCAGCAGCAACGACACCGGGTTGCCGTAGCGCTGGCAGCGCTGCAGCTCCCGCCTCAGCTCGTGCTCGAAATAGCCGCGATCGTACAGACCGGTCAGGGCGTCGGAGATGGCACGGCGCTCGATCGCGTCGAGGGCCGCGGTTTCGATGATGGTCGCGTCGACGTGCTGCGGCTGAATGTTGATGAGGTAATCGAGCAACGCGACACGCCGCCCCACGTCGCGGCCCAGCCGTCGCAGCAGCTCGCGGCGGTGGCGTGATACCTCGCGCCACAGCCGCTCCGCCTCGGCCTCGGGGACCTGGAGGTGCGCGATCTGTTGCAGCCGCGCGGCGTAGGAGTTGGCAGGCGCCATCCCTTGGCGACTGGGCGTAGCCATGCTGACGGTCCCCCCTCTGGGAGCCCCCACGGTTGGGGGCTCGGGCGCCTGGATTTGCACAGAGCGTACCCGCGACGCCTGCTGTTCTAACATATTTCGTGGGAAGCGGTTAGGTGATAGAATTAGGGCGCTCCAAAGTGACTGGCGGGCCCCATTCGTGTGCGAATCGGGACGCGACGCCCCGAAATGGGGCGTGTCCCACCTGACACCGGAGGAATTCATGCTTCGTGTCGTCGTCCTGATCGCCGGCCTGCTCCCGGCCGCTCTCCCCCTGCCCGTCGGCGCACAACAGGCCGCCGACACGGCGTACGCCAAGAGCGAGGCCAACATCCCTATGCGCGATGGCGTCAAGCTGCGGGTCGTCATCCTCGCGCCGCACGCCGCCAGGCCGCTCCCGATTCTGTTGCAGCGCACGCCCTACAACGCCAACGGCGCGATCGGCTTCGCGCGCCGTGCCAAGGAGCTCGGCCTGGACGGTTACATCATCGTCTTCGGCGACATCCGCGGTCGCTTCCGCTCGGAGGGCCGGTTCGACATGAATCGGCCGCCGCGCGCGGGCACGCCGGGGATCGACGAGAGCACCGACGCGTACGATACGATCGACTGGCTCGTGAAGAACGTGCCGAACAACAATGGTAAGGTCGGCACGTTCGGCGTCTCGTACCCTGGGTGGCTCACGGCGGTCACGGGCATAGGCCCGCACCCCGCCCTCAAGGCGATCTCACCCCAGGCGCCGATGGGCGACACCTGGATGGGCGACGACTTCTTTCACCAGGGGGCGTTCCGGCTGAGCTACGGCACCGAGTACACCTGGAGCATGGAATCGTCATCCGACGAAAGCGAAGAGCCGTCCCCATCCCGCTACGACCTGTACGAGTGGTATCGGTCGTTTCCGACCCTGGACGCGCTCGCCCGGACCGTCCGCGCCGACCGGTGGCCGAGCTGGCACCGGTTCTCGGAGCACCCGGCGTACGACTCGGTGTGGCAGGCCCGCGCGCTGCCGCGCTACATGGGCCATGCGACCGTGCCGACGCTCGTGGTGGGCGGGTGGTGGGACCAGGAGGATGAGTACGGTCCGCTCGCCCATTACGCCGCGCTCGAGCGCAGCGACACCGCGCGGCTCGCGCATCTGGTGATGGGTCCGTGGTATCACGGGCAATGGTCCGGCGATTCCGGCACGGCGCTGGGCAATGTCCGCTTCGGCCGTGCGACCGGTGTCGAGTACCGGGAGCTCCAGTCCCGCTGGTTCGGCTACTGGCTCAAGGGCGAAGGAGACGGGCGGTTCCCCGCAGCGTGGTTATTCGACGCCGGCACCGACAGCTGGCGCACGTTCGACACGTGGCCCCCGGCGAACGCCGTACGCCGCCGGCTGTACTTGCGCGCCGACGGCGCGCTGTCATTCGACCCGCCGACCGCGGCGGACGCGAGCGACCAGTTCACCTCCGATCCGGCGCATCCCGTGCCCTACCGCCCGCGACCGGTCGAGCTCACCTATTCGCGCACTTCACGCTGGCGGCGCTGGGAAACGGAGGATCAGCGCTTCGTGGACGGGCGGCCGGACGTGCTCACCTGGCAGACACCGCCGCTCACCGAAGACGTGACCGTCGCAGGCGATGTCGTCGCGCACCTCTACGCCTCGACCACAGGCAGTGATGCCGACTGGGTGGCGAAGCTCATCGACGTCTATCCCGATACCGTGCCGGGCCGACCGGAGATGCAGGGCTACGAACTGATGGTGACGGGAGACATCATGCGCGGCCGGTACCGCAAGAGTTGGGAGCGGCCGGAGGGGATCCCGGCGAACGCGATCCAGCCGTTCACGGTGGACCTGCACCAGCAGGCGTACACGTTCCTGAAGGGCCACCGCATCATGGTGCAGGTGCAGAGCACCTGGTTCCCGCTGTACGACCGTAATCCGCAGAGCTTCGTGCCCAACATCTTTCGGGCGCGCGCGGAGGACTACAAGGCCCGCGTGCATCGGGTGTACCGCACGACCCAGTATCCGTCGAACGTCGAGATCGAGGCGCTTCCCCGCTAACACGCCTCCTGACGGAGCCCTGACAGTCCCGCCGCAACCTTCCCCGGGATTCGAACGTCTTACGTTCACACGCTCCCGCGCCATGCCGTCCGCCCATCGAGCCCCGGAGGCCGGTTATGGTTCCCACACTGATCGAGTCCGCACGTAGAACCGACAAGCAGCGCGTCCTGGGCACCGCAGTAGTCTCGCTCACGATTCACGCCGGCGTGATCGCCGGCGCCGTGTTCGCTACGCTGCAGGTCAAAGGGACCGACCACACCGTCAAGGTCGACACCACGATGGTGCTGCTCGCGCCGCAACAGCGGCCCAAGGTGCCCGAGCAGCAACCCGCGCAGCTGGATGTGCCGCTCAAGGGGTTCCAAGTCGTCGTCGTGCCGCCGGAGATTCCCGCCGACATCCCCCCGGTGGAGCTGCATGAGCATTTCGATCCAAAGGACTATTCTGGCGCGGGTGTCGAGGGTGGCCGCGCGCAGAGCGTCGCGCCCGACGACAACCGGGTCTATCTCGAGACGGTGGTGGAGCAACGGCCCGAGTTGCTCTCGGGCCCCCCGCCCTACCCCGAGCTGCTACGAGGGGCAGGCGTCCGCGGCCGCGTGGTGCTCCAGGCGGTCGTGGACACGACGGGCCGACTCGAGCCCAACTCCATCAAGATCGTCCAGAGCCCCCACGCCGGGTTCGGCCCGCCCATCCGGCAATGGGCGGCGACCGCGCTGTTCAGTCCGGCCCGGTTGCAGGGTCGAGCGGTCCGCGTGCTCGTCCGCCTGCCACTCGACTACGCCGTGTCTCAGAACTGAACGGCTCGTGGCGGACACGCTATGTCGCGGCAGTGACACACTAAAACCTTGACCCGCCCGCCCGCGAACCGTAGCTTCGCCGCGACAAGCACTCGCAACGATCGCGTGGAGGTGCATGATGGCTACGAACGTCAAGGAGTTTTTGGAGAGCTACGCCTTATACGAAACGTTCGACCCCCACACGCTGGCTTGGTGGAAGAGCGATTGGCCCGAGGCAGTGAACGTCCCCTGTCGCTCGTGCGGTGACACGCGGTCTCACAGACTCTGGCCGACCAAGGTGGCGGGGTTCACCCTCGACTCCGGCGTGTACATGATCCACGGAACGTGCGAGCAGTGCGGCAACAACGGTGTGATGTTCTGGGTCGAGTACAACCAGCGGGAGGGCTGGATGCGCAAGGCCGGGCAGTTGCCCGCCGCCGGAGGTGCAGCGCGGCGCGTGCTCGAGCCGGCTGTTTCCCAGTAGCCCCGAGTCCGTTGGCCGCAAAGGCCTGCGTGAAGCCCGGCACCGCTGCCCGCGCTGCCGGGCTTCGCATTTTGCGGTAGTCGCGCGACCATGTGGCGTGGCAGCCGCAACGCAACACCCTACCCTCTCGTCCGATGGTGTCGGGCCACGCCAGCATGTCCTCGGTCGGCAACGAGTTACCCTCAGACCCCGCGCGCCTCGCCCGGGTTTTGCCCCACGAACTCACCGCTGGACCGGCAGCAAAGGGGGGAACATGATAGCCGATCTGGGTGAGTGGCTGGGCCTCGGGCCCTATTGTTGGGAAGCAACGCCGTTCTTCTTGGCCGGCGTCACCACGTGTCTGGGAGTCATCGGCACAGCATTTTCGGAGCGCGTGATTTCACAGCGGTGGATTCGTTACCGCATCGACCTGGCCGACGACCTGCCCGACTCGCCCGATGTCCACCTCACGCCCGTGACCGACGACATCATTCGCGCGCTGCGCGGGCACCCCGATCACGCCGAGCACCAGCTAAGGTCGGGGTTCAGGTTCTGGGATCGCGGCCTCAGACGAGCGTACGTCTGGATGGACCGGGAGCAGCCGCTGTGCATTCAGTGGCTGCTGACCGGCGCGGACCGGGCACGGGTTCGCACCCTGGACGAGTGGGCGGGGATGTATCCCCCACTGGTCTCCCACGTCGGCCAGGTCGAGAACCTGTTCGCGTTCTCGACTGCGCGGAGGCGAGGGGTCGCCACCCAATTCGAGTACGCGCTGTATGACGAGGCGCGGCGGGCGGGCCTGCGAGAGCTCGTCACCCATATTCACGAGGCCAACGCCGCGGCGCGGGGCTGGGCGGAGCGGACGGGGTGGCACCCGTTCGGCACCATCACTCGCTTCCAGCTGGACGTCCGGGGACTGCGGGCCTACGCCGTCTACCTGCACTCGAGCGACGATCGCGGAGGGCTCAGGCTCCACCACACACGCCCGGTCTGACCAACCCGGCCGAGGGTTCCGCGGCGTACCTGGGGCGGTATGTTCGACCCGTCCACCCCCGGGAGCGCCCATGGCCACGTGGCACCGACTCGGTACGCGCGAAGAGCTGCTCGCGCGCGTCCCCTACTCCCTCAAGCTCGAGCGGCATCAGATCGCGGTGTTCCTCCACGAAGACCGCTTCTCTGTCATCTCCAACATCTGCAATCACCGGGGCGGACCGCTATGCGAGGGCCGGGTGCGCGGGGAATTCGTGATGTGTCCCTGGCACGGGTGGGAGTACAGCGTCGTCACCGGGAAAGGGCCCGCGGGTTACGATGAAGAGCAGGTGCCGTCGTTCGCGGTCGAGGAGCGCGCGGACGGAGTGTACGTCCAGACCCCGCCCGTGATGCCGCGCAGGCTGGTCCAGCACAAGCCGTCCCACCTCCTCGACGCGCACGCCAAGCCCGTCGGGGCGCCGCCCCGGGTGCTCGGCATCTCCACGACCGGAATGGACCAGGGCAACCCGCGCTTCTCCACATCGGATGCGCTGCTCGATCACGCCATGGACATGGCGCGCGAGCTCGTAGCCGACACCCAGCTGATCAGGCTGCGTGACCTCAAGTTCCAGCACTGCGAGGGGAACTACTCCAAGGCCTCGCACGCGTGCACCTGGCCCTGCGCCATCACCGAGCGCGATCCCGAGGATCAGCTGACAGCCGTGTACGAGGGCCTGGTGCACTGGGCAGACGTGGTCGTCATCGCCACGCCGATCCGTTGGGGCAACGCCTCGTCGCTCTACTACAAGATGGCCGAGCGGCTGAACTGCGTGCAGAACCAGATCACCATCCACAACAACATGCTCATCAAGAACAAGGTGGCCGCCCTCATCATCACCGGCGGGCAGGACAACATTCAGGCCGTGGCCGGCAACATGCTCACGTTCTGGTCCGAGCTGGGCTTCGTGTTTCCACAGTTCCCGTTCATCGCGCACTCGCGCGGCTGGGACGCCGAAGACATGCAGAACAACGTGCGCCAGGTGCAGGCGAGCGACGCGTTGCGCGAGGCGGCGCGCGAGCTGCTGGGCCGCGCCGTGGACTTCTGGAAGGTCCTGGATCAGAATCGCGCCATGATGGACAAGCCGATGGAGCGCGCCGGGCGCAAAGCGAATCCTCTGGTGAATCCGGAGGAAGCGATCGTATGAGCCGCCGCCTGGAGATCGCGCAGGCGTACGAGAAGGCCCTGTTTGCCGGCGATCGCGCCGCCGTCGGCAAACTGTTTCACAACGACATCGCATACTGGGTGGCCGGAGCGCCGCCGCTCGGCGGCGAATGGAAGGGTCGGGAGCTGGTGCTCGACGCCCTGTGGAACCGCGAGCCGGGTCTGGGCGCCGCCGACTGGGGCTCCCAGGACGTGTGGCGCGACTGGTATGACGCGGACGACCGTGTGATCGTAGAGATCCGCGAGCGTTCCTGGCTCAAGAGCGCCCCGCAGGACATCATGGATCAGCGCACCTGCTGCGTGATCCGGTTCCGCGGGGACCGGATCAGTGAGATACGGGACTACACTGACAGTCACATCTACGAGGAGTTTCTGAAGCGGCACCGGGCGGGGCTGCCGAAGTTCGCAACGACGTAAGCGCTCCGTGACTGCGTTTTCCCATCCTAAAGGATGGGCTCGGCGCAACACAACCCTAAAGGGTGACGCGTGTGCTTCAGCACAGTGCCGTGCCGAGCCCACGCTTCAGCGTGGGAATCGATCGGCAGCGATGCTCTAGAACCGGTCCAGCACCCGGTCCCGGCGGCGCGCCAGCCAGTAGAGCGGCACGCCCAGCAGCAGCGTCGCTCCCGCGGCCACCCACGCATCTCCAATGCCGCGTGCCCGCGCGAGCCAGCCCCAGCCTGTCTGCCCCGCCACCCCACCCAAATTGGCGAAGAACGAATCGAGCGAGATGATGGTGGCCCGCTGGGCCGACGGGATGTGCGCATTCAGGTATCCCTGCTTCACCGGCAGCATGACGCCGAGCGCGATTCCGTACACCAGATACAGGGCCACCACAACGTAAAAGTTGCGTAGCAACCCGCACAGCACGATGGCGATCGCCTGTACGACGACGGATGCAATCAGCAGCGCGGTGCGCGTCCGCAGCACGCGCGCGAGGGGTGTCACGAGGACATTGCCGGCGATCAGTGTCAGCGAGGTGAGGGCGGCGATCGCGCCCGCCACCCACACCGCTTCGTGGCCGAGCAGATCCAGGAAATACCGCTGCCAGCTGTAGAACCCGAAGATCATGAAGCTCACCGACACGAGCGAGCCCAGCATCACCGGCCGCACTACGGGATGGTCTAAGCCGTTGCGCATCCCTTCGACGAACACGCGGCGCATCTCGGCGGGCACGCGGTCCAGGGAGAGCGCGCGCCGGGTGAACCCGGGCTCCGGCATCGCGCGCCAGGCGAGCACGAACAACGGTACGACGATGGCGGCGCGGACCAGATACGGCAGGGCCAGATCGACCTGGCCCAGCAGACCCCCGCCGAGCGTGCCGGCCAGCATCGCCGCCCCGAACGCCATCTGACCGCGTGCGAAGACCGGCTCGAGCGGCTCGGTGTAGCCCGTCGCCTTGAGCGCGTCCACCAGCCAGGCGTCGACCGCCCCCGTGTAGAACGTGTAGCCGAGCCCGAGCAGCACCGACACCCACGCGAACGGCCAGAACCCCCAGCCGAACCGTGCGATCGCCACGTACAGGAGCGTGGTGCCGAACAGGGTGGCGAGGCACAAGAGCAGTGACACGCGCCGGCCGAGCGTGTCCGCCACCACGCCGGTGGGGACCTCGAACAGCACGTTCCCCAGCGTGAACGCCGCGTTCGTCATCATCACCTGGAAGATGTCGAGGCCGGCGTGGAGCTTGAACAGCGTGTCGATACCCCAGATGAGGGACATCGCCAGGTTGAACAGCCCCGTGATGAGGAGATACGTGCGAATGATACGCGCGCTCACGGCACATGTGCCTCGAGCCACTCGTGCGCGATCGTCCGGATGTCGCGGTGCTCCACGTCCGCGGCCGCGTTGAGACGGCGCATCTCGTCGTCGGAAATCTTGCCTCCCAGCTCCTCCAGGGCGCGCGCGAGCCCCGCATAGCGCTCCAGCGTCCCGGCCCGCACCACCGGCGCCGCTTCGTAGGGCGGGAAGTAGTGCCTGTCGTCCTCGAGCACGGCCAGGTGCAGCGCCGCGATCTGTCCGTCGGTGGAGTTTCCGGCGATCACGTCCACCTTGCGGTCGGCCAGGGCGCGGTAGGTGAGGCCCAGGTCCATCGCCGTCGGCGGCGCGGCGAAGTGGAGTCCGTAGACCCGGGACAGCCCCGCGAAGCCGTCGGCGCGCTCGAGGAACTCGTAGCCGAAGCCCGCGTGCCAGCGTGGCGCCACCCGGCTCAGGTCCGACATGACCTTCAGCCCGTAGCGCTCAGCGTCGGCGGCGCGCACCAGGATCGCGAATGTGTTGTCGAACCCGAACGCCGTGAGCCAGCGCAGCCCGAACTGCCGGCTGTACTCGCTCGCGACCTGGCGGAACACACTGTCGCGCTCGACGACGGGCGGGTGCTTGAGCACGGCCGTGAACGCGGTGCCCGAGTACTCGACGTACAGATCGATCTGCCCCGCCAGGATCGCTTGGTGACACACGAACGTCCCACCCAAGTGCAGCCGGCGCTCCACCGGGACGTGCAGCCGGCGCTCGATCTGTTGCGCCACGATTTCGGCCAGGAGATCGGATTCGGTGAAGTTTTTCGCGCCGACGATGATCCGGTCGTGCCGCCCACAGGCGCCGAGCAACAACGCCAGGGTGAGGAGCACCCGACCGCCTATCGCTGCCATGCCAGCCTCCGCTGGGCGATCCCCAGCACCGCGTCCGCCGCCAGGGCGAGCAGCGCGGCGGGCAACGCCCCCGCCATGATCAGCGTATCATCCACAGTCGCCACCCCGCGAAAGATGTAGACACCGAGCCCGCCTGCCCCGATCGCCGCGCCGATCGTCGCCACGCCTACGCTCACCACCGTCGCGACGCGGATGCCGGCGAGGATCACGCCGGCGGCGAGCGGCAGCTCGACCAGCCGCAACAGCTCGCCGTCTGTCATGCCCATCCCCCGGCCCGCCTCGCGCACCGCCGGGTCCACGCCCGCGATCCCCGTATACGTGTTGCGGATGATCGGCAGCAGCGCGTACAGAATCAGCGCCGTGATCGCCGTCCACGCTCCGATGCCGAAGAACGGGATCAGAAATCCGAGGAGCGCGAGACTGGGAATCGTCTGGAACACGTTGGCGAGGCCGAGCACCGGCGCCCGCCATGCCGGGCGGCGCGTGAGCGCGATGCCGAGCGGGACGCCGACGACGATCGCCGCGCCGGTCGAGACCACGACCAGGTAGACGTGCTGCCAGGTCAGTGCCAGCAGCTCGGCCGAGTTGCGGGAGTAGAAGGACAGGAGGCTCATCGTTTTTCGGCTAACCCCGGGCCGCCCTAAAAGGACTTCCTCGGGCCCTGCGGGCCCTCGGTCGCCGGCCCGGGGTCAACCGCACTCATGAACGCCACGGCCTCCGGCTGCGTCGACCCCCGAAACTCTTCCGGCGTCCCCAGGAACAGGAGGCGCCCCTCGTGCATCAGCCCGATCCGGGTACCGAGCAGCAAACCCTCGCGCACGTCGTGCGTCACGAACACCATGCCCTTGCCCAGCCTGCCCTCGAGGCCGCGAAACTCGCGCTGCAGCTCGACGCGCGTGATGGGGTCGAGCGCGCCGAACGGCTCATCGAGCAACAGCAGCGGCGGATCGGCGGCGAGCGCACGGGCCACGCCGACGCGCTGGCGTTGCCCTCCCGACAACTGATGCGGGTAGCGGCTCAGGAATGCGGCGGGGTCGAGGCCCACGAGGGCGAGGAGCTCCCGCACCCGGGCGGCGATCCGGTCGGCCGGCCACCGCTCCAGCCGCGGCACGAGCCCGATGTTCTGCGCCACGGTGAAGTGGGGAAACAGCCCGACCTCCTGGATCACGTAGCCGATGCGCCGCCGCAGGCGCGTCGGCTCGAGGGCGGCCGTGGGCTCACCCGCCACCAGCACTTCCCCGGCGGTCGGCTCGAGCAAGCGGTTGATGAGCTTCAGGGTGGTCGTCTTGCCGGACCCGCTGCGCCCCAGCAAAACGAGGGTCTCGCCAGGACCCACGGTAAAGGATACGTTCTGCACCAGAGTGCGGCCGTCGCCGGGCAGCGCGTAGGCCAGCCCCCGCACATCGACGGCGGCGGTCACGCGGGGCCCGCGAGGACCATCAAGAAGCGGGCATCGTCGCTCGTGCCGCGCCAGCGTACCGCGAGGCCGGCGTCGGTCAGAATGCGAACGAACGTGTCGGCGTCGTACTTGTAAGAATGATTCAGGTCGAGACGCTCTCCGGCGGGGAGCGCCATTGTCTCGCCGCCCAGCCCGGCTCGTACCTCGCGGGTCGCGCGGAAGTGCTTGGCGAGCGGGTGCAGGCCAGGGAGCCGTGCGTCCACCCGGTCTTCGAACACGAGCTCGCCGTCCTGCTCGGTGATGCCGACAGCCACGAGCGGCGCCCAGGCGAAGCGGCGGTTGAGCGGATTGTCGTACCCGGCCACGGTGTGCTGGGCAGCGTAAATCTCGCCGTCCACGATGAGCAAGTCGTGCGGCCGCAGCAGCGCGCGCAGCTGGCGCGCGGCGGCGAGCGGGTCGAAGGCACCAAGCGTGTTGCCGAGCAGGAGGACGAGTCGCGGCGGCGTTGCGGGGTCCGGGGCGAGGGCCGCCAGGTGGTCAGAGCGCGTGAAATCGGCCTTGATCCCCTGGGCCGGCAGGCCCGCCCCCATCGCTCCCTGGCACGCTAACTCGAGCAGGGCCAGGCTCGTATCGACCGGAACGTAGGAGACGTGAACTCCGTGGCGGCTCAGCGCGTTAAGCAAAAGTAGGTCTTTGTCCCCCTGTCCTGAGCCCAGGCTCACGACCTCGAGAGAGCCGGGCTGGACGAAGCCGGCGAGCCGGTCGGCGGATTGAACAATCAGAGAGCGCGAGCGGACGTAGTTGCGGTAGGCGCCGTCTGAGCAGAGGGCGAGCCAGGCGCGCACGGAGAGTGGGAACCAGTAGAAGAACTTCTCGTCGAAGCGGCGTGCCTGAAAGGCCGCGACGAATTCGTCGGCGAGAGCGTTCTCGGTCAGCAGGGATTGGATCGCGATCATAGCTCAGAGTTATCGGTTGACGGGTGTGACGGCAACCCGTTATGGTAGTCGAACCTGCCGTCGTTCTCTTTTCCCAAGCAGGGAGGAAACCAATGCAGATCGTCGAAACCGCAGAACTGGTGCCCAGCTGTCATCGTCCCGAGATCGTCGAGACGAGCGAGCTGGAGCCCACCTGCCACTCCTAAGGGAGATCGGCTGGATGTGCGAAGGGGCCCGGACCGATGTCGGGCCCCTTTCGCGTTT
>Ga0209055_1000090_pt1 | contig 58099 bp, 57 predicted proteins | sample GraSoiAngelo_110_FD_185875 | JGI IMG/M metagenome (GOLD analysis project Ga0209055, IMG submission 185875) | Grasslands soil microbial communities from the Angelo Coastal Reserve, California, USA - 14_0903_12_30cm (SPAdes) (version 2) | ecosystem: Environmental > Terrestrial > Soil > Grasslands ... | reverse complement strand
ACGACGTTCACGTTCTCGGCTATCGGCGGCGGCGGCATCGCGGCGGGGGGGACCGAACTCCGGACCTCCGACGGCGGTTATGTGCAGCTCACCTACACCGTCAACAAGAAGACGACCTTGGGTGCTAGCTGGGGCTACAGCCGGCTAAAGAACAATAACACGGCCGTAGCGTCCGGTGGCGATGGCAACGAGAATGTCCGGTCGAACGTATACGACTACACCTTCGGCATTTATCACCAGTGGACCAAGTCACTGAAGCTCGTGTTTGAGGGCTCGCAGGAAGGCACCACCGGCGTCGTCGGACCCGGAGGTCTTGCACCGGGCGTCAAGCAGACCGATGTGTCCGGCGGGTTCATGCTCTTCTTCTAACGACGTAACGGCGTCAAGCGAGAACGTCTCGCACCGACGTCACGCGAAACCGTCGCGCAACAACGTCAAGAGGCCGGGAGCGATCCCGGCCTCTTACGTTTCTGCTTGACGTCGTTGTGCTACGTCTTTGCTTGACGTCTTAGGATACGGATGTAATTCTTGCGCATCTTCCCGCTCACGTAGGCGAGCACCTCGTGGCCGTTCTCGAGCTTCACGCGGAAGGTAGTGTTGGGCAGGACCTCGCTCACGGTGCCCATCATCTGTATGGCGTCGCCGGCCACCGCTCCTCAGTCTCTCCTCTCGCTCAGGTCGAGCTCAGACCTGCGCGGCGCGCGGGTCCATCGTCTGGTCGCGCGGCGGCTCCTGACCGCGCTCGAGGTAGGAGGCGTGCCGGCCGCAGCCGTGGCAGGTGAGCGTGATCCGCTCCGATGCGGCCGAAAGTTCTCTGTCACCGCGCCGGCGGGGCGAACGCACGATCGACCGGGTACCACACGACGGGCAGACCAGGGGGATGTGCTCCCGGTCTGCCGCGATCAGCGCCAGCGCTTCCGGCGCACGATACTCCTTGATGCCGCGTCGCCCCACGCCTGTGTGCACCTCCAACCGCGAAATGTAGCAACCCCTGGAAGGGCACGCCGCCTTGACACCCTCCGCCGGGGGCGTATCTCTCACGGGAACGGGAGGTTGCCATGGACGGCCGGGCGTACGAGCCACTGGCGGAGATTGAGGTCGATCAGGTCAAGCCGGAGCGCCAGGGTTTCATGCTCACCGGTCAGGGTCCGGACAACGCAGAGTACCAGCTCGACCTCCGGTTCGGGATGCCGCTCGATCCCCGCACGCGCACGGTGCTGGGGGAGCTGCTTTCCCATTCCGACCTGATCATCTCGCGGCGCGCCCCGGGCGGCCTGGCCGAGGCCCTGCGCCAGCGGCGTAACCGCGCGCCGCAGCGCTAGTTGGCGTCAAAATCCTTGACGGTCCCGAAGGTGGGATGTAGCTTGGCGCGACCTCCAGCGCCGGAGCAGCGTGCTTCATGCCAGCCGAACTCGGCGGGTCGCAGATCTCTTCGCTGCTCGAAGCCCTCCCCGGTATCGCCAGCGTACTGCGCAGCCCGGTCGCCGACGCGCTCGTCAAAGCGATCCGGGCGGCGGCCGGCGTCGGTGATTTTTCCGCCGAGGACGCAGAAGAGCTGGTACGCTACGCCGTACGCCGCGGGTTGATCGGCCCGGACGAGGGCGACCGCGTGCTCGGCGAGGTGCAGCTGGCGCTCAAGTCGTCGCGTAAAGTGGTCAAGAGTGCAAAACCGAAGGGCGCCAAGAAGAGGCCCGCGTCGAAGAAGAAGCTCCGCCGCTAGCCTGCAGCGCAGCGTCCCACCTTCCGTATCAGTCCCTTACTCTACGAGATGAGCATGACAGAGCATCTGGACTTGAAGGGCACTGCCCTCCTCCTCACGGCACTTGCCGGGGGCTGCTCGTCCGCCCCGAAACCCGCCGCCGTCGCGCCTGCCGAGATTCCCGCGCTCGTCGCCCAGACCGAGCGCGAGCCGCGCAACGCCGCGCTCAAGTTCCGGCTCGCGGCGGCGCTCGCGGCCGCCCGGCGCTGCGATACCGCGGTCGTGGTGGCGCGCGCCGCTCAGCGCCTCGAGGCCGACAACGTGCGGGGGCCGCTCGTAGTGGGGGGGTGTCAGGAGCAGGCGGGGCGCTACGACGAGGCGATCGCCACATATCAGGAGTTCGCCGCCCAGCACCCGCGCGCCCAGGGCGTCGCCGTGCTTTCCGCCCGCGCCAAGCTCGCGCTGCGGACCTCGGCCGAGCGGACGGCGCGCCAGGCGCTGGCGCGCGAGACCGAGCTGGCACAACAGCCCCCGCAGGCAGCGACCGTGGCGGTGCTGCCGGTGCTCGTCGCGGGCGATTCGACCTACCGCCCGCTGTCCCGCGGCTTGGCCGAGCTGATCACCACTGACCTCGCCTACATCCGCACACTAAAGCTGCTCGAGCGGCTGCAGATCGGCGTGCTGCTCGACGAGCTGAAGCTGGGGACGAGCGAGCGGGCGGACCCGGCGACGGCGGCGCGCGTGGGGCGACTGCTCCGGGCCGAGCGCATGGTGCAGGGCTCGGTTACGATCCCGTCGGGCGGGGCGGGGTCGGTGCAGCTCACGGCATCGGTCGTGACCGGCGCCGGGGTAGTGCGGCCCGTGGCGCCCGCGACGGGACCGCTCCCGCAGCTGCTCGGGCTCGAGAAGCAGGTCGTGTTCGGACTCGCGGCCCAGCTCGGGATCGAGCTGACCGAGGCCGAGCGACAGCGCATCTTGAAGGAAGGGCCGCGCCAACTCGCCGCGTTCCTTGCCTACAGTCGCGGGCTCGAGGCGATGGACGCGGGCGACTACAGCCGTGCGGCGGGTCACTTCGGCGAAGCAGCGCGCGTGGATCCCGGCTTCCGGGCGGCCTCGCAGGACCGCCAGGCGGCGCAAACGGCACCCGCGCTCGAGCGGGCCGGCGCCGACCCCGTCGGCTCGCTCGCGGCGGTGGACGCGCTCGGGCACGGCGCCGCGACCGTCCTCCCGGCGACGGGCGGGGTCCTGTCCTCCGGCACGCTCGATGTCGTGCCGACCCCGGGTGACGTCGTCGCGCAGGCCGGCGGGACGGCGTCGGGGACCGCGACCACGATCCGGCACCTCGGGCCCGAGACCGCGGGCCTCCCGTCGATCATCTCCGTCACGAGCGGCATTACGATCATCTTCAAACGGCCGCCGTGAGGCTCGGGGTTTTGCTCCTGGCCGCGATGCCGCTCGCGGCGCAGGAGCCCCGCGCCGATCTCGCCACGGCCGCCAGGACCGGCGTCATCCTCGACGCCTATTCGTTCGGATCAGGTTTCGCCTTCGCTAACGTGGTCGAGTGGACCGTCCCGGTAACCGTGTCGCAGCGCGTGGGGCGCCGCCTGACGGTGGACCTCTCGGCCGCGTTGGCCCGCGCGTCGGGCGTGACCACGAGTGGCACCTTCCGGGTCTCGGGGCTGACCGACACCGATGTGCGCGCGAGCTGGACGACGGTGTCCGGCCATCTCATCATCTCGGTCGCGGGCACGCTTCCCACGGGGCAAAAGACGGTGTCCGACTCGACGGTGCCGCTGCTCAGCGCACTCGCGACCGACCTGCTCGCGTTCACCACGCCGACCTTGGGGTCGGGTGGGGGTGCGACTGGCGGGTTCGCCACGGCGTTTCGGCTGGGGGAGCGCTGGGCGGGTGGCGTGGCCGCGAGCTATCGCTGGCACGCGGGCTACACGCCCGTCTCAGGGGGCGGCAGGCTCGAGCCGGGTGGCGAGGGGCGGGTGCGGCTCGGTGTCGAGGGGCCGCTCGGGGCAGACGGGGGAGGTTACTTCCGCGGGGCGGCGGTTTATACGGCGAGCGGCGCGGACACCACGGCGAGCAGCGCGGCCACTCTCAGCGGCTCTCGCAGCGGCATCGGGGATCGCGTCCTGGTGTACTCGAGCGTCAGCCTTCCTGCGGGCGCGAGCAGCTTGGTCCTCTATGGATACGACATGTATCGCCTGCGGCGGCGGGGGCTTACGGCGACCGACTCGACTACCGTGCGAGTGCCGCGCGGCAATGTCTTCGCGCTCGGTGCAAGGCTCGAGCGCACGCTCTCACCGGCGCTCGGCCTCGCGCCGAACGTCGAGTTTCGCAGCGAGCTGACCGGGGCGAGCGCGGGGAGCCTGACGTTGCTCGGCTGGCTCGTGCGCCCGGGAGTCGATCTGCGCTACCGGGCGAGCGGCCGGGTGACGCTGCTCGTTCAAGGCCAGACGGCGTTCGGGCGGCTCGCGGACAACAACGGCGGTTCCGTAGCGCTCGTGGGTCCTCGGGCCGTGGTGCTGGTCGAATGGAGCCGCTGAGGCGTCGCTAGACCCGCAGCCCCTGCACCACCCCGCGGAGCTTCTCGGCCGCCTCGAGCATGTGCGCCGCGGCGGCCGCCATTTCCTGCGTCGAGGCACCCTGTTGTTGCGTCGCGGCGGTGACCTGCTCGGCGCTGCTCGCGTGCGCGGTCGCGCGGCCGGCCACCTGCTCGACCTGCTGCTTCAGCCGCTCCGCAGTCTGGCGGTTCGCCTGCGCGGCGACCCGCACCCGTAGTGCCGCGTGCTCGACCTGCTCGACCGCGGCCACGATCTCGGCCAGGCCGCGCGCCGCGCCCTCTGCGATCGACTCGATGCCCCGCACCTTCGCCTGACCGGCCGTCATCGTGGCCGTGACCTCCTCCATATGCTCCCGGATCAGAGTGGTCGTGCGGGTCACCTCTTCGGCGGCGCGCGCCGACTCGTCGGCCAGCTGCCGGACTTCTTCCGCGACGACCGCAAAGCCCCGGCCGTGCTCGCCCGCCCGCGCGGCCTCGATGGCGGCGTTGAGCGCCAGCAGGTTGGTTTGTGAGGAGATGCGCTTGATCAGGTCGACGAAGTCGTCGATCGCGGTCGAAAGCTGCGCCAGCTCGCCGATCTGCCGCGACGTCGTCTGCACGACCTCCCGCACGTCGAGCAGCGTCTTGCCGGCGGCTGCCACATCCCCCCGGTGGCGGTCGGCGACGGTGCGGATCTCCGCGCCGAGCTGCGCGGTGCGGTCCGCCGCCTCGGCCATCTCGGTCGCAGCCAGCCGCAACTCTTCGAGCCCGGCCCCCATCGTCCCGAGCGCGGAGCGCTGGTGATCCGCGCTGCCCGAGATCTCGACCATCGCCGAGGACACCTGGCTGGAGGAGGCGGCGAGCTGCTCGCTCGTGGCAGACAGGTCTCCCGCGGACCCTGCGATCCGGTCGGACTCCCCGACCACTTCACCCACGATGCGCCGCAGCCGATCGGCCATGTGCTGCATCGCATCGGCCAGCACGCGAAACTCACGCGGCATCTCCCCGACTGTGACGGGCCGGAGGTCACCGCTTCCGAACCGTTCGGCCGCCGTCACCAGCCGGCTGAGCGGTCCTTGCACCGACAACATCGCCCAGCGCGCGAGAAACAGCCCGACGACGGCGATTCCGCCGAGCAGCAGCCAGAGCGCTTTCTCGCGCTCTCGCGAAGCGGCACTCAAGCGGTCCGCTACCTGCGCCGCCTTCACCGCCTGGCGGCTCGAGAGGTCGCGCACCAGGCGGGTCACCTCCGCCGCCTGCGGTCGCACGGCGGCCGATCGCGCCAGCGCCTCGCCGTCGCGCCCCAGGTCCTTGAGCGCATGGGCGATCGAGTAGTCCACCTGGATCGCCGCGTTCAGCTGTTTGAGGCGGCTGACCGCGATCCGGTCCTCCCCCGTGATGCCGAGCGCCTCGAGCCGCCGCGCGTACTGAAACGCCTCGTCGCTCGCGGCTTGGAACAGCTGGCGCGCGTCGGCACTCGGCGCGGCGAGGTACTGCTCGGCGGCGCGAATCTCGTCGAACACCATGGCCACGAGTCCGCTGCCGATTTCGCTCGAGGCCCGCAGCCCCGCCAGCTCGTCCGCCACGGCGTGCCGCATCTGCCGCAGCGTGACCGCGGCGAGCAGCGCCGTTCCCACGAGGCCGATCGACAGCGGGATCAGTCCCGCCACGATGCGTGAGCGGATGGTATCAAAGATGGGACGCATCAGCGCTCGCCCGTCGAAACGAGCCGGCCGCCTCGGACCACCCCGATCACGACCTGCTTGCCCGGGACGTCCCCGTTGGTGTCGAAGGCGACGGTCCCGGTCACGCCCTCGAACGGCGGCTTCCCGTGGCCGACCTTCGCCAGGTAGTCCCGGATCGCCCGCCGGCCGGCGCCGGCCTCGGTGATGGCGCGCGCCAGCAGGTGGACGGCGTCGTACGCTCCCGCCCCACGATGGTCCGGGCGCTGGCCCTGAAACGCGCGCGCGTAGTCCGCCACGAACGCCGTATTGCGCTCCTCGGGCCGATCCGCGAGGTACGCTGAGGAGACGTGCACGCCTTCCGCCGCGGCCCCGTCGGCCTCGATCCCGGTCAGCGCGTCTCCGCCGATCACCGGCCAGCTCAGCCTGAGCGTCTGCATCTCCCGCAGCGCGAGCTCCGCCCCGGGGCGTTCGGCGGCGAGCAGCAAGACGTCGATCCCCGCCCCCTGTCGCATGCGCGACAGGTACGGCTCGAGCGAGCGTGTCTCCGGTACGTACGGGTCGGCCTCTACCACGACGCCGCCCAGTCGCGTGAACTCGCCGGCGAACGCGCGACGTATTCCGCGACCGTAGTCGTCGTTGACGTAGATGATCCCGGCCCGTCGGGCCGCGAGGGTCTGCCGCGCGAACCGCGCCAGCTGCGGTCCGTGCTGCACGTCGCTCGGGCAGACCCGGAAGAAGTAGGGGTTGATCCCCGCGAGGTCGGGATTGGAGGCCGAGGGGGAGATCATGGCCAGGGGGCTCGGCCCGGCGCCATAGACGCGCGCCGCTGCTTTGGACGGATCCGAGCTCAGGTGACCGACGACCGCCACGACGGCGGGATCGGCGTACAGCTGCTCCGCCACCCGCAGGGCCGTATTCTCGGAGCCCGAGTCGTCGGCCGGTTTCAGCTTGAGGAGGCGGCCGCGCACGCCCCCACGGGCGTTGATCTGGTCGACGGCCAACTCAGCGGCCCGCAGCATCGACGTGCCGCGCGCCTGCGAGAATGGGCCCGCCAAGCCGATGACAATGGGGCCGCTCGGGCGGGAACATGCCGCCAGCACGAGGGCGGCGCCGACGAGAGCTGACCTTCGCAGAGGCCCTCCAAGGTGGCGGGGCAAGGTTAAGCAGGGCCAAGGGGAAGCGCAATGTTGTCCCCGTCGCATCCACACGATTCCCACGTGGTTTTCCAGACGGTGTGGACAACATCCCCCCCTCGCGAGCCGCGCTGGAGCCCGTAGTTTCAGAGTGTGAACGTCGTCCAGAGCCTGTGCCGCTTCGCCGACGCGTTGCAGCAGTTGCTCGCGGCCCGCGACGCCGCCGCGTTCGAGCGCGTTTGGGATGCGCTCGGCCTCGATCGCCTCGCCTGGGACGCGCTGGCCTTGGCCCGCCGTGCGGACACCGATGCGGTCGAGCCCGCGCTGGCGCAGGTCGACCGCCGGCTGCTCGCGGTGCTGCAGCGCTGCCGCGGGTTGCTCGATCGCCACCTCGTGACGTTTCGCGTGCCCGAGCTCGAGCGCTGGCAACACGCCGCGGCGGCGGCGTTGGTGGGGGCGCGCTGGGGCGTCGCCGGCCTCCGCACCGTCATCGCGGACACGCAGGCGCCGCTGGGGCGCCGCTACTTCGCGTTCCTGGGGATCGCCGAGCGGCATCCGGAAGCGGCGTGGCCGCTGTTCGAGCGCTACCTGGTGACTCCCGGCGCCCACCACGCCTTCGTGGCCGCGGCGGTCGAGGCGACGCGCTACTACAGCGGACGCGCGGACGTGCTGATCGCGCTGTTCGAGCGGATCCGCGGTGACCAGCTGCTGCGGCGGTTCCTCGGCCCGAAGATCCTCGACTCGCTCTACGTGCTGGGTGAAGCGCGCAGCCTGCCGCTGTTCGAGCAGCTGCTCGTCGCGGGCCACACCGATCCCGACATCGACCGGTGCGAGGTGACCCGCGCGCTCGTGGCCGTGCGCAAGCTCACCGGCCGAGTGGCGCCGAGCTCCAAATTCGCCGACGCGGAGCAGGAGGTCGTGCAGCGCGCGCTCGACGACGCCGAGCGGCGGTTTGACCAGGAGCGCGACCGCATCGTGCCGGTGACGGTCATCTGACGAACGCCCACACCTTGTTCCGATACTGGTTTCCGCCGACCGCGTAGCTCTCATTGTGCCCCGACCCCTGGAGCAGCACGAGCTCGACGGGGCCTCTCGCCGCGGCGGCGACCTGCATCCCCATCTCGAGCGGGACGAGCCGATCCCCGGTCCCATGGAACAGCAGCACCGGGCAGCGCACCTGCTTGATCCGGCCGAGGTTGTCGAGCGAGAGGCGGACGATGAATGACGGGAAGATGCGGTAGGCGTGTCGAGCCATATCGGTCGCGTTGGTGAACGGCGACTCGAGGATGAGGCCCGCGACCGGATGGTGGGTCGCGGTGTAGGTCGCCGCTGCGGTGCCGAGCGAGCGGCCGTATACGTAGATGCGACGGGGATCGACCTCCGGGCGGGCGGCGAGTGCGGCGTACGCGGCGTCGGCGGCGCCGTACATGCCGGCTTCCGTGGCCCGCCCACCACTCCCGCCGTAGCCGGGATAGTCCACCACCAAGAGCGCCGCGTTGGGTGGCTGAAACTCGCGCACGATCGGCCAGATCGTCGCGATGTTTTCGCCGTTGCCGTAGAACCACAGCAAGGCACTACCGTCTTCGACCGTCTGCGGTGCCAGATACCATCCTGCGAGCCGCGTCCCATCTTTTGTCAGCAGTTCAATCTTCTCCCCGTTCGCGAGGCCTACGCGGGTCGGATCCGGCACGGGTGCCCGCGGGGCAGGAAACGCGAGTCGCTCCTGGAACAGCCACGCCAGAATCAACAGGGCGACGTACGCGAGGACGAGACCGACGGCGATGCGGACGATGAGCACGCGGGGAATATGTAGGGGCGCGGCATGCCGCGCCCCTACACTGCGCCGCCATTGCACGCGGCGCCCCCACCGCGAATCTTACGTCCCGTGACTATTCAGATGACCTGCCCCACGTGTCGTGCGGAGATCCCCACGGGCTCGGCGTTCTGCCCCACCTGCGGCAATGCTTCGCCCACGGTGATCACGAACGAGCGAGTCGCCGCTCCACCCCCAAGTTCCCCGTCTCCCGAAGGGAGAGGGAGCCAGGGGGTGAGGACGCCCGGAGGGAGCGGTGGGCCGACGGCGGTGCCGACGGCCGAGCGTCTCGCGCGTGCCCTCGGTCCCAAGTATCAGGTGAAGCGGCTGGTGGGGCGGGGCGGATTCGCCGAGGTGTACGAGCTGTGGGACCAGGAGCTGGACCGCCGCCTCGCCTGCAAAGTGCTGCACCCCGAGATCGCCTGGACGCCCGGCATGCTCACCCGCTTCCGCCAGGAGGCGAAGGCGTTGGCGCGCCTCCAGCACCCGGCCATCCTGCCGATCCACTTCATCGGGGAGGGCGAGGGCCTCGTCTACTACGTGATGCCGTTCGTCGAGGGGGAATCGCTCGCCGACGCGCTGCGTCGGCGGGGGTCGTACGCTCCGGACGATGCCCTCAGAATCGCGGAGCCGATCCTCGAGGCCCTGGCGCATGCGCACGCGCAGGGACTCGTGCACCGCGACATCAAGCCCGACAACGTGATGCTCGAAGCGAAGACCGGCCGCACGCTGCTCGTGGATTTCGGGATCGCGAAGCTGCTCGATCCCGGCTCGGCGACGGGAGGGGGCCCGAAGACGGCGACCGGCTTCACCGTCGGCACCGTGCAGTACATGAGCCCCGAGCAGGCGCTGGGCGCACCCAACCTGGACGGGCGCAGCGACCTGTACGCCTTCGGCGCCATGCTCTTCCAGATGGTGACGGGTGCCCCGCCCTACGACGGCAACTCGAGCGCCGAGATCGTCGGGAAGCACCTCGCCGACCCGATCCCCGTGGCGAGCGACGTGAATGCCCGGATCCCGCGCTGGCTGTCCGACGCGATCGTGCAGTGCCTCGCGAAGCAACCCGACGGTCGCTTCCAGACCGCCGATCAAGCGCTCGCGGCGCTCCGCCGGGGACGCGCCGCGGGATCGGGGAAGCTCGTCGACGCCGCCACGGTCGAGCGCCGGGTCCGCCGCTCGGGCGCGGCGCCGTTTCGCCCGGGCCGATTCGGCTGGTGGGTCGGGGGTGGGGTCGCGCTCGTGGCCGGTGGACTCTTGCTGGCCCGTGGAGCGGGGTTCGTCGGCAGCGGCGTGGCGTTCGTGCACAACGCGCTGGTCGAGCCGGTCGAAATCCTGTCGGATGGGACGCCCATCGACACCGTGCGGCCGGATGGGTCGGCCCGGCTGGCACTGTTGCGGGGCCGAGCAGACGGGGGAGGCGCACGCGCCGAGTTCCGGTGGCGGCTGCTCCGACCGGGCAACCCGCCGATCGGCGAAGCGCTCGAGGGCCCCCTCCCCGAGCTCCGCCGGGTGCGCGGGCGCCGCGTCGCCCCGATCGTGGCAGAGGTCGGGGGCCAGAGCTACTTCGCGCCGCTCGTCACCAACACCACGGCCACGGACATCACCATCGAGGTGAACCCCGGCACGCAGGCGGCGGTGCGCTGCAATTGTCTCGTCCCAAAGGGCGCGGTGCGCACCCACATCGGGTACTATCGCCTGTACCGAAACTCGACCATCGCTGCGTACAACAACGCGCACCCCTACATCGGCCCGCACGCCGACCGGGAGGGGTTCGCACCGCGGGTGGCCCCCCGCAGTGGGGCCGTCGTGCTGACCTTTTGACGGCTCTCGACGCATTGGATCCGCAGCTCCTCACCCGAGCGCGGGGTGCGGTGTTGGGGCTCGTGGTCGGCAATCAGCTCGGCGTGCCCACCGAGCGCCTCGGCACCGCCAAGGCGATCCGGGAGGCATTTCCGCAGGGCGTGCGGGACTTGGCTCCGCCCCCGAAGGGGTCGCCGTTCGACGATGACGCGGCGCTGGCCCTGCTGCTCGCCGAATCGCTCGCCGAACGCGGCGATTTCGACGCGAGCGACGTGGCGCAGCGTTGGCTGCAGTGGATGAAACGAGATGGCCGGGGCATCGGCTTGACCACGCAGCGGGCGCTACGGTTCGTCGAGCGGGGCATGGAGCCGTTCGAGGCGGGACGTGCGGCGCACGATGCGGGGACGGCCGCCTCCAACGGCAGCGTCATGCGCTGCATCCCGGTCGCGCTGCGCTACCACGACAACGTCGACAAGCTCGTCCGCGTCTCCGCCCAGCAGGCTGCCATCACGCACGCCGACGAGCGCTGCACCTGGGGAGCGGTCGCCGTGAACCTCGCTGCGCGGGAGCTGCTGCACGGCAATCGTCACTTCGTGGAGGAGGTGCTGCACCGCTTGGAAGGCGCGGCCCCGCGGCTCCTGCTCGAGGCGATCCGCCGCGTCCCCTGGGAAGAGCAGAGCGACTTGCCGCTTGCCGTGCACGGCGAGTACGGCTACGTGGTGCATTGCGTGGAGATCGCATTCTGGTGCGCGTTGCACGGACCGTCTCTGGAAGAGGCGCTGGTTTTTCTGGTGGAGGCGGGAGGGGACACCGACACCAATGCCGCCGTGGCGGGTGCGCTGCTGGGTGCCCGAGACGGCGAGGCGAGCCTGCCGCCACGCTGGCTCGATCAGCTCGGCGCGGCGCGAGGGATCGCTACGTTGGCCGGACGGCTGATCGAGGCTGCAAGCCGTAAGCCGTAGGCAGCAAGTTCTTACGGCTTTCGACTTGCGGCCGTTCTTACGTACCTCCCAATCCGGTCCATCACGTCCCGGTCGGTCAGTGTGATGGAGACCCAGCGCGCCGTCCCGCGGCCCCGCCAGCTGAGCCGCACGACCTTGCGGCCGTAGCGCCACTCCCACCCGCTCCTCCCGATCGGGCGGGGCCGCCCGAACACGCGGGTCACGCCCTGCTTCGTGCGGTTCACGAGCGCTACGCCCCGGGCGTCGCCGAACCCCGCGGAATCGTACAGCGCCACCACGTCCGCGTTTCCCTCGACGAAATGCGCGCTCAAATAGAAACGCGCCCGGTCGCCGGGATCACGCATCACCACGCCGCACTCCATGATCTGCGCCGTGCGCGGGGACGTCTGGCATCGCACCACATCCGAGTCGGCGAGCGCGCGGGCGCGCTCGATAAACGCCCGGTAGCTCATGCCCGGCGTGAAGCCGCGGTACGGCGGCGCCTGCGGTGGTGCCGCGATCCGTGGCGGGACTTGCGCCGACGCGGCAACGGGTGCCAGAAAGGCGAGCAGCGCGAGCCGCAGCGACGTCATGAGGCTCAATATAAGACGCTCAAACGAAACGGGCCCGGGGAACCCCCGGGCCCGCCAGCTGCGATCAGCGTCGTTCAGACCTTGCGGACGTTCTGCGCCTGCAAGCCCTTGGGACCCTGAGCGACCTCGAACTCCACCGTATCGCCCTCGGCGAGGCTGCGGAAGCCCTCAGCCTGGATCGCCGTGAAGTGGACGAACACGTCCGGACCCGACTCCTGCGCGATAAAGCCAAAGCCCTTCGCGTCGTTGAACCACTTCACCTTACCCTTTGCCATACCGTTCAAACCTCAGCACTAAGGGGCACTGCCCCGGACATGTGCGACCCTGGTCACCGCGACCAGAGACGGGCTCAAACAAAAACCGCGAGACAAGTGGTCCTCGCGGAGCGCAGACAAACCGGTGACGGTGCCACGTATTGCTTGAACCGGGGCCAAACGTAGGGTTTCAATCCGGCCCTGTCAATAGAGTAAGCAGCACTGGCTGCAGGGCTTGGGCTGGTGGCGCCATCATAACGACAGCTTGCCGCCACTCCGAATGGGGCCGATCCCAGAGGCTCTTCCGCCCGTCGGGTGGCATGGATAACGTGCTACGCCGCCGTCATCGCCCCCAGCCTTCGGCCCACGAGGTTTCGCCATGTCTCTGCCGCTCGTCTACGCGCTCTTGGCGTGGCAACAGCCCGCGCCACTACCCACCGCGCCCAGCGTGCCGCAGCCCATTGCCCGAGTCGACGTGAAGCCTGCCGAGTACGCCCTGGAGGTGGGCGATACGGTCCGGCTGCACGCGGTCGCGTACGACTCGAGCGGCCGAGCCATGCCGGAGGCCGTGATCCGCTGGTTCGCGAGCGGCGGCCGGTTCGAGGGCGGCGTCGATTCCACCGGCCTCGTGAGCGCCGGTTCCACCGGCACACTCAACGTCGCCGCCGTGGCCGGTCTGGCGGGACGGGCGGTGAAGTCCACGGTGGCTTTCGCGCGCATCACGGTGCTCCCACGACCGGCCGCGGCGATCGTCGTGATGCCACGGCCCGAGCGGATGCTCGCCGGCACCTCGCTCGTGCTGGCAGGGGTCCCCTACGCGGCCAACGGCGACCGGCGCTACGACCACGTCACCTGGAAGTCGAGCCGCCCGGGCGTGGTCGAGGTCACAGCGATCGGGCGTCTCACGGCGCGCGCTCCTGGTCGGGCCGCGGTCACGGCGCTCGCCGGCAAGACGAGCGCGAGCTGGACCGTCGTCGTGACCCCCAACGCGGTGGCTCGGGTGAGCCTCGCTCCGGCGGATACCGCGATTCGCTGCGGCGACGTAGTGCGCTTCGTGTTCCTGGCGACCGACGCGGGAAGGCGCACGGTCGCGGACGCCGATCCCGAGTGGGCCGTGTCGCCCGTCGGGGACGGCTACGCCGCGGTCGACGGGACGGGCGTGTTCGTGGCCGACCAGCCCGGCACCTACCGGGTGATCGCCACGCTCGGTGCGCGAGCGGCAGAGGCATTCGTGCAGGTCGCTCCCCGCAACATCACGCGCCAGGTCACCATCGTGGGCCGGCTGCCGCTCAAGGGGCTGCCGGGAGCCGAGCTGTGGGTCCATCCCGACGGCAAGCACGCCTACATGTCGACGATCGGGGACCGCATCTACGCGATCGACATCGCGGATCCCGCGAAGCCCTTCTTCACCGACTCTGTGGTGGTAGACGCGCGCGTCGTGAACGACGTGATGACGACCGAGGACGGCAAGTACGGCGTGCTCACTCGCGAGGGCGCGTCCACGCGCAAGAACGGCATTGTGATTCTCTCGTTCGAGGACCCGGCACACCCGAAGGCGATCGCCGAGTTCACCGAGACCGTCACCGGTGGCGTCCACAGCACCTACGTGTACCAAGGCCGCGTCTATCTCACCGACGACGCGACCGGTTCCATGCGCGTCATCGACATCCGCGACCCGTACCATCCCAAGCAGGTGGCACGCTGGCAGGTGGAGCGGCCGGAGGCCGGGCGGACGCTGCACGACATCGACGTGCGGGATGGGCTGGCGACGCTCTCCTACTGGAACGACGGCCTCGTGATCCTCGACGTGGGCAACGGCATGAAGGGCGGCAGCCCGGAGAATCCGCGGCTCGTGCTGCAGTACAAGTACGACTTGAACGAGCTCTACAAGAAGGTTGAGCTCGCCGGCGGGCCCGGCTTCATCCGTGGCACGCATACGAGCTGGCGCCACCGGCATTACGTGTTCGTCGGCGACGAGGTCTTCCCCGCGCGCCAGCAGGGCGGCGGCCCTGGAGTCATCGGGCTCGGCCGCGCGTACGGGCGGCTGCACGTGATCGATATCGCCGATCTCACCGCTCCGCACGAAGTGGCGTGGTTCGAGCCGGAAGATGGCGGCAGCCACAACGTCTGGATCACGGGTGACACGCTATACATGGGGGACTACCAGGGAGGGCTCCGGGTGGTCGACATCTCCGGCGAGCTGAAAGGCGATCTGCTCGCCCAAGGGCGGGAATACGCCCACGTCCACACCGGCGACGCCGCGGGTTTCGTAGCCAATGGGGCGAACGCCTGGGGTGCGATCTACTCGCGCGGGCTGGTGTACGTCCCGGACATCAACTCGGGCCTCTGGGTGGTGAAGATCGAGCCACCGCAACCAGTTCTGCCATAAGGAGTTAGCATGCACCTCGCGGTTTTGTTCGTACTGCTGCAACACCCGACGGCACCCGCGGCGTTTCCGGTCACCAAGGTGGAGATCACGCCCCCCACGGCCGAGATCGAGATCGGCCAGACCGTGCGCCTCGCCGCGCGGGCGCTGGATGCACGCGGCCAGCCCGTGACCGGGGCCACCATCGCCTGGTACTCCGGGGGCACCGAGGGCGACGTCGATTCGACGGGGCTCGTAAAGGGCGGCTACAACGGTTACGTGCGGGTCACAGCGGTCGCCTACCTCCCCGGGCAGCAGGGCCAAGTGTTCGGGGATGCGGTGATCCACGTCCTGCCGGAACCGACGGCGCGCATCGACGTCGCGCCGGCGCCGGCGAAGGTCGTCGCGGGAACGCGGCTCACGCTCGCGGGAGCCGCGTACTCGAAGCACGGCGATCGTCGCGCCGACCTCGTGTCCTTCAGCTCGAGCAACCCCCGCGTGGTGAGCGTCACCGCCGACGGGCGAATGCATGCGCTCGCACCTGGGCGCGTGACCATTACGGCGAAGGCGGGTCCCGCGACGAGCCAGCTCCCCGTGCAGGTCGTCGCCAACACCATCACCCGGCTCGCGGTCGAGCCCGCGTCGAGCGCTGTCCGTACGGGTGACGTGATCCGCTTCACCGTGAGCGCGAAAGACGCCCAGGGCCGTGCGATCTCGGATGTCCCCGTCGAGTGGGCGGTGGCGGCGAGCGGCGAGGGGGGGGCGGCCGTCGCCCAGATCGACGCCGCGGGAGCGTTCGTGGCTGAGACGCCCGGGTTGTACACGGTCACCGCGAGTCTCGGTGGGAAGGGCGCCGACGCCGTCGTGCGGGTGGAGCAGCGCCGCGTGACGCGCGGCATCGACGTCCTGGCACACCTGCCGATCAAGTACCGCACGGCCGAGGTGTGGGTCCATCCTGCGGGGAAGTGCCTCTACATGACGACCATCGCCGATCGCGTCTACGCCATCGACGTCAGCGATCCCACGAGCCCCAAGATCGTGGACTCGATGGTGACGGACGCCCGTATCGTGAACGACGTAATGACGACCGAGGATGGTAAGTACGGTGTGTTCTCGCGCGAGGGAGCGTCGAATCGCAAGAACGGCATCGTCGTGTTCGATGCGAGCGACGCCTGCCACCCCAAGCCGGTCGCCGAGTACACCGAGACGGTCTCGGGGGGCGTGCACAGCTGCTACGTCTACCAGGGACGGGCCTACATCACCGACGACGCGACCGGCTCCATGCGAGTGATCGATTTTCGCGATCCCGTGCATCCGAAGGAGATCGCCCGTTGGGAGGCGCAACAGACCGAAGCCGGTCGCTATCTCCACGACATCATGGTGCTGAACGGGCTCGCCTACCTCGCGTACTGGAACGACGGGCTCATCATCCTCGACGTGGGCAACGGCATGAAGGGGGGTAGTCCGGAGAATCCGCAGCTCGTCTCCCAGCTCAAGTACGACTTGAACGCCACCTACGCACGCGTCGAGCAGCTTTGGGGAACAGGCTTCGTGCGGGGCACGCACACGGCGTGGCGCGCGGGAAAATACGTCTTCGTGGGCGACGAGGTGTACGCCGCCCGTCCGTATAAGGGCCTCTCCGGCGGCAATAACCTCACGTTCGGCCGGCTCCACGTCGTGGACGTCTCCGACATCCAGCACCCCAAGGAAGTCGCCTGGTACGAGCCGACGGACGGCGGAGTGCACAACGTCTGGGTCGTGGGCGATACGCTGTACCTCGGCAATTACCAGGGCGGGGCGCGCGTGCTCGACATCTCGGGCGAGCTGAAGGGCGATCTGCTCCGTCAGGGACGCGAGATGAGCTGGATCCTCACCGCCGACTCGACGGGATCGCAGCCGCACACGCCGTTCGCCTGGGGGGCCGTGGTGCGGGACGGCAATATCTTCGTGCCGGACATCAATAGCGGGTTGTGGGTCTTGAAACTCGAGCCGAAGCCGCAGCCGCTGCCGTAACGATCTACGGGTGCTTGGTCGGGGGCGAGCTGTCCGCCTTCACGGGCAGCCCGACCGCCAAGCGGAAGTCTCGCAGTACGCCGTCATACGACTTCATGCGCTTGGTGAGCTCGGCCGCGACCGGGACCGGCGTCGCGGTGGCGGTTTGCTCGCAGCTCGTCGTGTAGGCGATGAGCGAATCCATCTGTGTGGTGAGCCGCCGCGCTTTCAGTCGGGTCGAGTCCTCGTACACCGCCGGCTTCATGTAGGGGCGCCCGCGCCCCATGAAGGCGCGCGCGCTGCCGCACAGCCCGGCCAGCAGCCGCCCGGCCCGCCGCTGGCTCACGCTGTCGTTCTTCAACTGCGTCCGCGTCACGCGGGCGAGTCCGTCTTTCAGCTGGGCGATCCCGCGGGTCGCCGTGCGCAGCCCGTCGAGGAAGCGCTTCTGCTCGCGGCTGGGCGGCGGCGGCGGCGCGAGCACCGACTCGGCCCGTACCAGCGCCGACTCGGCCCGTACCGAATCGGGTGCGGGTGGGGGAGGGGGGGTCGGCTGCTGCGCCCTCGCGGCGGTCGTGGCCACGAACACCAGCACGGCCAGGCAGCGCATCAGTGCTCCTCTATGCCTCAAGTGGAAGCTCGGGTTATAATGTCACAATGACGCTTCCCGCAACCTCCCGCCAGACCCGGACGTTCGACGATCGGGCGGATGCGCTCGCGCACTTTTTCCTGCGCGCCGGCGAGGCGCCGCGGCTGCTGGCCTACGACGACGCCGCGGGCTGCCCGTTGGACCAGGCGCTCGCCGCACTCGAGTGGACCGCGGCCGTCGGCATCCTCTCCGAGGACGATCTGATCCACGCCGCCCGGATGGGCGCCGAGGCTGCCGCAGCCGTCGTCGAGCGCAAGGACGGCGACCAGCGCGTCTTCATCTACTTCGGGCCCCGCATGGACGCCCCACCCGCCGACCCGTACGAGGGCACGCTGCTGTACGACGAGCCCGGAGTGCGCGCCTACATCTTCGCACAGCGTGTGCACGCCATCGCGCATTTCCTGCGCGCCACGCACGGGGTCGGTGCGGTGATCTCGATGCTGGGTCGCCGGGCGCCCGGGCTGCGCCACATCCGCCGCTGGCTCCAGACGCTGTTCAGCGAGCCGCTCGGCGCCGCGCGCTCCACCCAGCTCCTCGCCGGCTGGTTCGCCACCGGGGGCGCCGGCGTGTTGTTTCTGCCCGCTCAGCCCGGCGCGCCCTACAGCTACCACGAAGTCGGCATCGATATTTAACCCGGCTAAGCCGTCGGGGCCTCCCTGCGCGACAAAGAATACGGAGTCGCTCCGGGAGCCCCGGACAGCTTAGCCTGTGCGGGCGCGATGCGGACATGTGGATCCACAACTCCACATTGTGTGGACGGTCGCGGCAAGGAGCGATGGTGGTAGGGGTTACCATCCACATCGGATGCACACACAGGTGAGCTAACCCGAAGAAACATCGGCACTTGCGCGATTTTCCAGCCTCCCTATATTGATCCCACGCGGCTTGGAGGGAAGGGTGGGGACCTGGTGTCTCAACTACGCCTTCAAGACGGGTCCGAGCGGAAATTCCGGGGAGGCCGCCGATGCAAACAAGGGCTCAGGCGGCCGGCGATCCGGGAGGAACCTCTCCGGTTCGGATAGCTGGGGCCAGTCGCGTGCCCTAGCCACGTCGACGCGGTGCCTCGACGTGCAGTGCGGAAGGTCGGTCCGCGACCCGATCTGACCCGCAGCACCCACATCGGTGAACCTTGCGGCCCGGCCAGGCTGCTTGGGGATGGAAGCCGGAGCTCCTGTTCGCCCTACCGAGCGACGTATCAGTCAACCGGCGGCGGCGGGATGAAGAACGGAGGGAGCAATCCCCCGGCTCCGGGTAACCGATGTGTAGGGGCCCCCGGGCGGCCTATCGTGCCGTCCCGGGGGCTTCTGTATTTTCGCTGCTGTATTTTCATTTCCACCCATCATGGCCTGGCCCCCCTTCGTCGCAGCTGGCGCCGCACTCGGCGCCTGGGCGTACGGTACGTACGAGCCGAACAGCCCGCTGTTCGGCCCGGCCATCGGGCGCGGGTCGCGGGGCGGGCGCATTGCCTACCTGACGTTCGACGACGGCCCCAACACCGGCGCCACCGAGCCGATTCTCGAGACGCTGGCCGCCCACCAGGTCCCGGCGGCGTTCTTCATGGTGGGCGAGCACGTGCGACGGTTTCCCGCTGTCGCGCGCCGCGTCGCCGACCAGGGCCACGCCGTCGGCAATCACACGCTGCGGCACCGCAAGCTGCATTTCTCCGGTCCGGGCCGCGTCCGCGAGGAGCTCGAAGGCGCGCACGAGATCATCGCGAGCGTGACGGGGCGCGCGCCGCGCGTGTTCCGCGCCCCGCACGGATATCGCAACCCGTTCGTCACCGTCACGACGCAGCGGCTGGGCTACACGGTGTTCGGATGGACGTTCGGCGTATGGGACTCGGATGCCCGCGTGTCGGCCGACGAGATCCGTCGGCGGGTGCGTCGTAAGCTGCGCCCCGGCGCGATCGTTCTGCTCCACGACGGCGACGGTTACGACCCCGAGGGCGATCGCCGGCGCACGGCGGCGGCGCTTCCGGGGATCATCGCCGACGCGCGCGAGGCCGGCTACGTCTTCCGTTCCCTCACCGAGCTGATGCCGTGAGGGCGGGCCGCTGGCGCTGGCTCTGGTGGCTCGTGGGGCTGGTCGGCGTGGGGCTGGCCCTCAAGTTCTTCACCGGCTTTCCGTGGCGTGTGACCGTCACCACCCTGTTCGCGGCAGATCCCTGGCTGCTGGCCGTCGCCCTGGTAGTCAATCTCTCCTCGCTCGTCGCGAAGGGCTGGGCGTGGCATCTCATTCTCAAGCCGGCGGCTCCCCACGGCTGGCGCGCGGCCCAGGAGGCGAACCTCGTCGGCTCCGCCGTCAACGATCTCTCGGTCGCGGTCGCGGGAGAAGTCGCTCGGGTGCACCTGATCGCGCGGGAGGCGGGCGTGCCGGTCGGGGCGGCGGTTTCCTCGGTGGTGTGGACGCGCGTGGCCGAGGCGCTCGCGCTGGCGGTGTTCCTGGTGATGGCGCCGAGCGTGCTCGAGCTCGAGCCGTGGCTGCGGGCGGTACAGGTCGGCGTCGGGCTCGCACTGGGTGTGGTGCTGCTGCTCGCGTGGGCGCGCGGCTGGGCGTGGCTCATAGGCCAGCTTCCGGCCACGCTCGGCTCCCGGCTCGCCGCGCTCGCGAGCATGGGAGCGGGGGGGCGGCTCTTCGTGCCGACGCTGCTCGGCATGTGGAATTGGGCCACCCAGTGGGCGACGTATCACCTGGTGCTCGAGGCGACGCACGTGCCCGTCACCATCGCGGCATCCTTCACCGCATTGATCGCCGCCAACTTGAGCGGGCTGCTGCGGCCCACCCCGGCCAACGTCGGCGTGGTGCAGGCGGCGCTCGTCGTCGGGCTGTTGCCGTTCGGGGTCGCGCCGGAGCAGGCCGTCGCGGCCGGGCTCGCGCTCCAGGGACTCCAGGTGTTGCCAGTGCTGCTGCTCGGCGCGATGGTGACGGGGTGGCGATTGCTGCGGGTGAAGCGCGAGGTGGAGCAGACCGCGGAGGCGGCGTAGCGCTACCCCTTCACCACCCCCACCGGCTTGAGCTGCGCGACTTTCCGTCCGATACCAGCCGCGTGCACCACCTCGACGACGCGGGCCACGTCCTTGTACGCTTCCGGAAGCTCTTCGTCCACCGTGGCGCGCGTCGCCGCACGCACCACGATCCCCTGGTCTTCCAGCTCCTTCGGGATATTGCGCGACCGCGCGAGCTGTTTCGCCTTGTGCCGGCTCAGTCGGCGCCCCGCGCCGTGACAGCTCGAGCCGAAGGTCTCCCGGTAGGCGCCCTCCGTGCCGACGAGCACGTAACTGTACCGCCCCATGTCTCCGGGGATGAGCACGGGCTGGCCCAAGTCACGGAACGTCGGGGAGAGCTCTGCATGGCCGGGTGGGAACGCTCGGGTGGCGCCTTTGCGGTGGACGCACAACCGCCGCCGCCGGCCAGCGACCTCGTGGGTCTCGTGTTTGGCGATGTTGTGACACACGTCGTACACGAGGCGGGTGCGGTCCGCCGCGTCGTCGCCGAACACCCGGCGGAGGGCCTGCCGCGCGTAGTGCGCCATGAGCTGGCGGTTGGCGAAGGCGTAGTTCGCGGCGGCGTTCATCGCTCCCCAATAGCGCGCGCCCTCGGGAGAGCCGATCGGCGCGCAGCAGAGCTGCTTGTCCGGGAGGGCGATCCCGTACTTGTCGGCGGCCGCGAGCATCGTGTCGAGGTAATCGTCGCACACCTGGTAGCCGAGGCCGCGGGAGCCCGAGTGGATGGACACGGTGACGGTGCCGGGCTCGAGTCCCAGCCGGTCTGCCACCGTCGTGTCGTACCGCTCCGCCACGTAGCCCACCTCGATGAAATGGTTGCCCGAGCCCACGGTGCCCAGCTGGTCTCTGCCGCGGCTCTTGGCCCGGTCCGAGACGCAGTCGGGATCCGCGCCCGGCAGGGTGCCGTTCGCCTCGATCGCGTCGAGATCGGATTCACTGCCGTATCCCCGCGCCACGACCCACCGCGCCCCATCGCGCAGCACGCGCTCCAGATCGCGCCGCTCGAGCCGGAGGTCGGACCGCGAGGCACCCACACCGGACGGGATGGTGCGGTACAAGCCGTCCACGAGTTCGCGGAGCCGCGGCCGGACATCACCGATCGCGAGCGGCGTGGCCAGCAGCCGCACACCGCAGTTGATGTCGTAGCCGACGCCGCCCGGGGACACCACGCCCTCGTCCTCGTCGAACGCCGCCACGCCGCCGATCGGGAAGCCGTAGCCCCAATGGATGTCGGGCATCGCGATCGCGGGGCCGACGATCCCCGGGAGGTGAGCGACGTTGGCTACCTGCTGCAGTGCCTGGTCGCCTTCCAGGTCCCGCATCAATGCCGCGTCGGCGAAGATCAGGCCGTCGGTGCGCATGCCGCCGTGGCGGGGCACGCGCCAGCGGTAGGCGTCGATGCGCTCGATTCGGACCTTGCCTCCGTTCATACGTCGAACACGATGGTCGCGCGGTAGCCGCGTTCGTCCCGCTCGACCCGTGCCCCGTGGTGGGTCACCGCTTTGACCTCGCGCACGGCGGTGTGGCGCGCGGGGTCGAAGCCCTCGCCCTCAACGCCGGCCGGCGACACCCGCGCGGCAAGAAAGCGCTGCGTGTCGTACAGGTACAGCACGTCGGCGAGGAAATGGATCAGGCGCTCTGTGGGATCGGCGCCGCGCAGCGCGATCGTGCGCTCCTCCGCCGCGGCGACCGGGTTCGACCCCACCAGCAGCTCCCGCAACGCGTCCAACCCGGCCTGATACAGCCCCATCTCGCTCCGGGCCCGGAGCTCGACGGCGATGTCGGCGGTGTGGGGGACAAACCGATACGGAGTCACAAAGACAATAAGACGTCAAGCAAGAACGTCACGCAAAGGCGTCACGCAAGAACGTCACGCATAGGCGTCACGCAAAGGCGTCGCGCAAAGGCGTACCTGGCGGAGGAAATCCGATCCCGAAAGCACGCCTCGACCTCATACGTTCTAGGCCCATGGCCCCTACCTATCGCATGCCGAGTCCGCAGCGGCGCCGGGACGAGGCGGCCGTCGCGGAGCTATGCGACGCCCTCTGCGCCGCACGCTGCTCCGCGGAGCTGGCCGGGACGCAGACCAAGGAGTTCGTCGTCCGAGAGCTCCTCCTCGCGGTGATTCAACAAATCGATCAGGCGGCGGCGGCCGCGCGACGCCTCTCCTAGATTCGTGGATCGTGCGGAGGGCCCGGCGGCCGAGCCACCCGATCACGAGACGGCTCCTCCCTCCTTCTTGAGCTGCGCGTACCCCATCCCCTTGAGAATCGCGATCCGCTTCGCCATCGGCGGATGGGTCGCGAGCGCGTCCGCGAACAGCCCCTCATGGTCTGTCAGCCGGCGCCCCAGCGGATCCGCGATGCAGAGGTGTGCCGCGCCGCGCTTGATGTGCTCGGTCGGAGCCTCGGCCCCTTCGATCTTCTGGAGGGCGCTTGCGAGCGCGAGCGGGTTGCGGGTGAATTGGGCGCTCATCGCGTCCGCCAGGTACTCCCGCTTCCGACTCACCCCCAGCGCGAGCAGCTGCGCGATGATGGGAGCGAGGAGCCAGGAGACGATCCACGCGACGAGCAGGATCAACAGGAGCGGGCCGCCCTTCCGGTCCTCGCTACGCGAGCCGCCCCCCCCGCCCCCCCCGCTTCCTCGGAAGAAGCGCGTCGCTCCGTCGTGGATCAGGGCGACCGCCCCCACGAGGGCGGCGAGCGTCGTCATGAGCCGCACGTCGAGGTTCTTCACGTGGCCGAGCTCGTGCGCGATCACGCCTTGCAGCTCGTCGCGGGTGCAGAGGTCGAGCAGCCCCTGGGTTACCGCGACGTGGGAGTGCAGCGGGTCCGTCCCGGTCGCGAACGCGTTCGGGTCGGGGTCATCCACGATCCAGATGCGCGGCCGCGGGACGCCGGCCGCGATCGCCATCTCCTCCACTACGTTGACGAGCTGTTGCTCCTTGGGACCCTGCGGCTCGATTACCTCGCGCGCGCCCGTCGACCATAACACCTTGTCGGGACCTGTCTTGTAGGCGTACCACGCGAGCAGCAGCGCGACCAGCGACAGCGCGATACCGAACCACGGAAAGTCGTGGTGGTAGGCCTGGTGCGGCGCCCGCAGCGTGTAGAGGTGGTAGATGTAATCGCCGCCGAACCCGAGCCAGGCGAAGAAAGCGACGAAGCCAACCATCAGCCAGAAGGTGCGCCGGCGGTTGGCTTCCTGTTGCTGAAACAGGTTGAGGGAAGGCTCGTCGGTCACGCCTTGGGCTTCATCGAGAGGTCGACCTGGGGCACCGCGCGCTCAGCCTTGTCCTCGAGCTCCCACAAGTCGGCGGTCTGCGCCTTGGCCATCCCGGCCACCAGGTTGGTCGGGAACTGCTGCTGTTTGGTGTTGTATTGCGTCGCCGTGTCGTTGTAGAGCTGGCGCGCGAAGGCGATGCGATTTTCCGTGGACGTGAGTTCCTCTTGGAGCTGGGAGATGTTCCCCGTCGCCTTGAGCTGGGGATACTGCTCTACCACCACCATCAGGCGCGATAGCGCGCTCGAAAGGGCGTTCTCCGCCTGACTGATCTGTTTGATCGCTTCGGGCCCGGCGGCGTTCACCTTCACCGCCTGGTTGCGCGCCTGGATGACCGCCTCCAAGGTCGACTTCTCGAAGTCCATCGCGCCCTTCACCGCGTTCACGAGGTTGGGGATCAAGTCGTGGCGGCGCTTCAGCTGGACGTCGATCTGCTTGAACGCATTGAGGGTCTGATTCTTGAGCGAGACGAGGCCGTTGTATGCGGCGATGAGCCAGCCGGCGACGACGACCAGCAGAGCGAGGAATATCAGCGGTCCCATGGACGCTCCCGGTTCGAGATGGTGGTGCCCGACCCTTACGCGCCGCCGTGGGGCATGAGTTTCGCGAGCGCCTGCCGCACCGCTTCGGCCACATCGGCCTCGGCGGGGCCGAGTCGGGCCAGCGGATGGGCCACTTCGACGTGCAGCTCTATGCCGCGGCCGACGGGAATCCGGCGCCACGAGCTTGGCACGTCCGGCTCCCGCTCGGCGTCGCGCGCGATCCAGGCCGTGAGCGCCCGACCGGACTTGCCGCGCGGCGCCGCGCCCTTGGTGCGCAGCGGCAGGCGGTCGGGCACGGGGAGCGATGCCCCGAGCGTTTGCGCCGCCCGGCGCTCCAGCACGTCGCCCGTCTGGTCCTGCATCTCCTTGGTGATCGTGGCGAGCGTCCCGCCTTCCATCTGGCGCAGCTTGATCCACAGCAGCTGCAGAAAGTGACGGTACGAATAGGTGGCCGCGGTCCCCCGCCCTTCGGGCGGGCTCACCAGGCCCTTCGTCACGTAGAAGCGGATCGTCCGCTCGCTCGGCTGCGCCTTAGCGGCCGCGTTGATCGGCGTGATCGCCGAAGCGTCCAGGATCGCGCCCACCAGCGACGCGAGGTCGCGCAGGTTCCACGGCGCGAGCGTGCGGTATTCTCGCAGGTTGTGCAGCGGGTCGTGGTGCGCCGTCGTCCCGGTTCCGCTTCCCGTCACGCCTGGGCTCCTCCCTGCTCGCGGCGTCGCTCGCGGAACTCGATAACGGCCGCGAGCCAATCGGAGACTTCCTTGAGGTTGAACGGCTTACGGATCACCGGGCAGTGGTGGCGCTGGAGCCACGTGCGCACGTCGTCCGCGTCCGCGTCGCCCGTCATGATGGCGATGCATCCCACGAGCGCGGGCCAGCGATGGATGATCGCGAGGTAGAGCGCCAGCCCGGACATCGTGGGGAGGTGGATATCGAGCAGCAGCGCGTCCGCCTGGGCGGTCGCCAGCAGCTCGTAGGCCGTCTCCGCGCTCCCGGCGCTCACCACCCGGTACCCGTCCCGGCTGAGCGAGCGTTCCAAGACGCGCCGTAACGGCGCTTCGTCGTCCACGATCAGGACGGTGCGCAACTCGCAGGTCATGGGGCGCAGGGCCGGGAGTGGACGTGTCGCAAAACAGCCCTACGGTGCCGCAAAAACACCCTAATAAAGGGAACCCGCCGCACCCAGGTTGGCACCTCGAGTGTAGTGCCCTTCCCACCCTGGTTTGCGGAGGTTCTCATGTCGCGTCGCATCCGCGCGCTCGTCGCGCTCTTCGCTGTCTCGTTCGTGCTCGCCGCCACGGCCTGCGCCGATACCACCGGCCCGCGCCCCGGCACGACGCCGTGCGACACCAATAACAGCAACACCTGTCACTAACCCCGTCAGCCCGCGAGCTGTGCCAGCGAGGCTGACACCTCGCGCAGCTCCTGGGTGTCGAACACCGGCTCCGCGGCTGCAGTCGTCTCCCCGTGAAGCAGCGACTCGCAGTCGCGGAGTCCGTTTTTGATCCGCTCGATCCGGAACTCGAATTCGTGCAACCCAGCGCCGCTGGCCAGCTGCAGCGCCTGCTCCATCAACGTCTCGGCCTTGCGGCTTTGACCGAAGCGTGCCAGGCCGATGCCCTGCTTCATGTAGAAGTCCGCCCGGATGTTCGGGGGCATGTCCGCCACACGGGCATCGCACCGCTCCCGCCAGCGCGCGAATCCGACCCGGTCACCCCGGGAGGACGCGCAGTGCATCAGCTCGATCAGCGCGTTGCTGACGGTCTCGTTCGTTCCGCCCCGCTTGACGACTTCGGTCAGGGCGTGCTCCGCGGCGGTGACGTTCCCCACCATCAACAGCATAATGCCAAGGTCACCGAGCGCGCGCAGCCGCGACTCCTCGTCCTCGAACAGCTCGAAGCCGCGCCACACGTGCGGAATCGCATCCGCCGGCTGTCCCATGTGAACCAGGGCCACGCCGATGCCGTGCTCGGCGCGTGCTTCGGCGTCCCGCTGACCCGCCACGCGGGCATCGGCGAGAATGCTCTGCAGACACCGCTCCGCCTCGGCCAGGTTACCGCGCCCGAGCAGCGTGTTCGCCCGCCCGATGCGGCTGAGCAGCTCGGAGTAGCGATCGCCCGCGGCCGCCGCGAGCTCGCCCGCCTCCACGTACGCGGCCTCCGCTTCGTCGAACCGGCTCTGCTTACGGTTCACGCGGGCCAGGCGCAGCCGCACGGCGACTGCGTCGGGAGACGACAGCTGCGCCCCCCCCACCTGCACGAGCGTCCACAGCACATCCAGCGCCTCGTCGAGGCGCATGCCGTCTTCGAGATAATGGCCGTACGCCAGCAATGCGGGCGCAATCAAGCGCCGGTCGTTCAGGCGGTGGGCATCGGAAGCACTCGCCGCGATGCCGTGGACGTGCGCGCCTTCAGTCGCGGCGGCACGCAGCTCGCGGCAAAACCGGTCCGTCGCGACCCATTGATAGTGGAAGGCATCGGAAGACGCGGGCTCCCGGTCGGCAGCGAGCAGGTCCACGAGCCGCAGCGCCAGGAAGGCACCCTGTCCCAGCCGCGCTTCCAGCGAGGTCGCGGGCGTCTGCGCCGTGACCCGTTGCAGGAAGATTGCGTGGGGAAGGGATTCGAACTTCAACCGCGAAACCGGCATGTCCCGGTGCACTCCGGTGTTGGGGCCTGTGATGTACGCCACCCCTTCTATGGGCAGGCGCCGTGCCTGGGTGCAAGTCCAACGGGCCCACAACATAGCTCTTTCCGTGGAGGTGCGTTAGCCTGCATTTCCCGCGTTTTCTGGCCTTTCACCGCATTGTTCGGGTGCCGTGATCGTGGCCCGTCGCCGCTAATTGTGGTCCATGCGCCGGGGCGTCTCGCTTGCTGAACTGGCAGTGGTGCTTGCCATCCTGGGCGTCATCACCGCGCTCGTGCTCCCGCGCTGGAAGGACCTGCTCGATTGGGTGGCAGTGGATCGGTCCGCGGTGGAAGTGTCGACGGCCCTGGCGGTGACTCGCAACGCGGCCGTGCTGGGCAACACCCGCGCCCGCCTGTTGATTGCAGACGACTCCCTGCGTATCGACCGCTGGGAGGCGGGAGCCTGGCAACCGTACACCCGCTGGGTCGGCCCCGCCGAACGCGGCGTCACGGTCAGGGTTTCGAACGCCGACGTCGTGTTCGTCCCAACGGGGCTCGCCTGGGGGCTCGCGAACACCCGCGTGACCCTGCGGCGGGGAGTTCGGAGCGCCATGGTCACGGTGTCCCGGGTGGGCAGAGTGAAACGTTGGTGACGGGTGCAACCCTTTGGGGGGGGTACGCGTCTAAGTAGGCGGGTACGGCACGAAACCTTCCAAGGTCCGCCCCGTACAACAGGTCAGAGGATTTGGGTCGCGGCCGAAGTGTGACGGCCACTTCGCCCGACCGCCAGCCCGGGGAGCTATCAGCCCCGGGTTTGGTTTTTCTCCCAGTTCACAAGAACCGCTTCAGCCCGTCCTCGAAGGCCACGGGCTCGATCCCGAACACCGACTCGATGGCATTCGCCGGCGTGGCACTTCCTTCGACGAGCATCTGTACTTGGTCGCTCGTCAAAGGAGCCGTGGCGCCGAGCACATCGAACACCCCCGCCGCGGCCCGCACCAGGCCGAGCGGGACATGGACCAGCGGACGGGAGTGCCGCGACGCTCGGCCAATGGTGAGCAAGAATTCCTCGTAGGTCAGGACCTGCGGCCCTCCCAGCTCGAACACCCCGACCGTGTCGGGCCGTTCGGCAGCGAGGGCGAACGCCATTGCGACATCGTCGATCCACACCGGCTGCGTTGGGAACCGGCCGTCTCCGAACACCGGAACGAGGGGGGACCAACGGTGCAGGCGGGCGAGCAGACGGATAGGCGCACTCTCGGGGCCGTTGATGATCGACGGCCGGAAGATCGCGTGCGACAGCCCTGAGTCACGGACCAGCTGCTCGGCCTGTCGCTTGGTGCGGTGATAGGGAGTGGCGCCGGGCTCGTCCCGCGCCCCCACGGCGCTCATGTGGACGAAGCGCCGCACGTCAGCTTGGCCGGCGGCGGCCAGCAGCGCCTGGGTGCCGGCAACGTGGACGGCCGTGAACGTCTGGGCGCCCTGCTCGACGATGATGCCGACCAAATGAATGAGCGCGTCGGCGCCCGAGGCCAGCCGGTCCAGGGCCGGGCGGTCGGCGAGGGCTCCGGCGACAATCTCCACATTCAGGTCGGACAGGAAGCGCGCGCGTGCCGGGTCGCGCGCCAGCACCCGCACGCGGTGTCCCCGGGCGACGAGCGTGGCCGCCACATGGCGCCCCACGAAGCCCGTCGCGCCGGTGACGGAGATCAGCAAAGGAGGCTCAGGTCGGGGTGCCGCCCTCGTCCAGGAACACCAGTGTGCCGCGTCGCCCCACGATCGTGGCGAGTGCGTCGTACACCGCCGGGTCGAGCACCGTCCCCGAGAGGTCGGCCATGCGCTGGATGGCATGGTCGGGATTCATCTTCTCTTGATAGGCCCGCGACGTGCTGAGGGCGTCGTAGACCTCGGCGGCGCCGAGGATGCGGGCGGCGACAGGAATCGCCTCGCCGCGCAGCCCGTCCGGGTATCCGCTGCCATCCCAGCGCTCGTGGTGTCCACGCACTGCCGGGATGATGTCGCCAAGGTGTGAGAGTGGCGCGAGGATCTGGGAGCCGATCAGGACGTGCTGTTTGACGTGCTCGAACTCCTCGGGCGTGAGGGCGCCTTCTTTGTTCAGCACCGACTCACGGGTACCGATCTTCCCGATGTCGTGCAGTCGGCCCGCGACGCGCACGTGCTCGAGCTGCTCGTCCGAGAGGCCGAGCTGGTGGGCGATCGTGGCGGACAGGTCGGCGACGCGGGCCGAGTGTCCGCGCATATACGGGTCTTTCGCTTCGAGGGCATTCACCAGCGCTTCGAGCGTGGCGACGGAAATGCGCTCGAGCTTCTGGCGCTCGCGGTGCAGCTCGGCGGTCCGGGTCGTGACCTCTTCCTTGAGCCACTGGTTCAAGTGCCGGTTCTCGAGCAGCATCTCGCGCCGCTTGAGGGCGCGCTGCACGGCGCGGCCCAGGTCGGCGAGCTCGATCGGCTTGGTGAGGTAATCCATCGCGCCGCGTTGCATGCACAGGGCGGCGCTGGTGGCGTCGTTGACGGCGGTGAGCATCAGGATGGCGAGCTCGGGCTCGATTTCGAGCGCTTGGGGCACGAGGTCGACGCCGCTGGTGCCCGGCATGCGGATGTCGCACAACATGAGCGATACGCGATGGCGCCGCAGCTGTTGCAGCGCCTCCTCCCCCGACCCGGCCGCGTACACCTCGAACTGCTGCTGGGCGAGGAACTTCTTGAGGGCGTTGCGGATCGGCTCCTCGTCGTCCACCACCAGCACCTGGACCGGCCCCGTGCTCTCGACCACCGATCACGACTCCTTGGGTGATTCCCCCAGAAGATGGTGCGCGCGGGCCGGTCTGGACAGGCCCCGGCTCATGCGGCGACGAACGTGAGGTCGACCGGTCCGGGCACGAGCCCCGCGCGCTGCGCGCGCCCCAGCAGCTCCGTCACGGCGCGCCGCCCCTGCGGGCCGTAGTCGATGGTGTACGCGTTCACGTACATGCTGACGAACTGGTCGGCGCGGACGTCGTCCAGCCCGCGGCCGAATCCCTTCGCGTGGGCGAGGGCCTCCGCGCGGTGCTCGAGCCCGTACTGGATGCTCGCTTTCAGGTCTCGCGCAATGTCGCGCATGAGCGCGGCCCCGAGGTCGCGCCGTACGACGTTGCCGCCCAACGGGAGCGGCAGGCCGTGCGTCTCTTCGTACCACCACTCGCCCATGTCGACCCAGAGATGCAGCCCCCGATCGCCGTAGGTGAGCTGGCCCTCGTGGATCAAGAGGCCGGCGGCGGCGCGCCCCGCAACGACGTAGTCCTCGATCTCGTCGAACGGCACGACGACGTGACGGGCGGCCGGCTGGTACAGCTTGAGTGTCAGAAACGCCGTGGTGAGCTCGCCCGGCACCGCCACGACGGTCCCCGGTGCGGCGAGCGCGCCGCGAGGATCGGCCGGCCGCGGGGTGCGCGCGACGATGCGCGGCCCGTAGCGGTCGCCGATGCTCGCGCCGTGAGCCAGCAAGGCGTAGCGGTCGGCGAGATGCGCGTATGCGTGCAGCGACACGGCCGTCACCTCGAGCTCGCCTTTGAGCGCGCGGCGGTTCAACGTCTCGATGTCGGCGAGCTCGTGCTCGTAGCGCCGGCTGCCGGTGTCGATCTTGCCGGCGGCGAGCGCCCAGAACATGAAGGCGTCGTCCGCATCGGGGCTGTGCGCGAGGCGGATGGTGCGCCTAGCGGGCACGTGTCCGTCCGGCGGCCTGCGTCGCCTGCGTGTGGAAGGCGTCGAGGTTGTCCTTGTGGTCGGCGTACTCGGGGCGCCGGCGGGCGCGCTCGGCCGCTTCATTCCGGAGGAACTCGGCATATGCCCGGCCCGCACCCGCCGCGTCATGCCGCAGCTCGAGCGCCCGGGCCCGCAGCATGGATGCGAAGAGATGAGTCGGGATGGCGCGGTGGATCGAGTCCGCCTGGGCGAGCGCCCCCGCGGAGTCGCCGCCCGTCAGATCGAGCACGCCGATGTGATAACGCCCGTCGATGTCGAGTGCGGGGAGCATGGCGTATGCCTGCAGCGCCATGGGCAGAAAGAACTCCGCGCTGTCGGCCTTACCCTGCGAGTGGAGGGTCATGACCCGGTTGTAGAGCCGGGTAGCGCGCTCCTCGGGGGACATTTGCGAAATGTCGGGAGGCGGGAGACGGGAGGCGGGAGCGGTTTCGTCCGACGTCTCCCGCCTCCCGTCTCCCGCAGAGCTACCGAGCCGGAGCACGACTACGGTGAGCAGCGTCCCCAGGGCCGCGCCCGCTACGCCCCACGGCAGCCCCACCCGCCACCCCGCCGCCGGCGCGCTGCCGACTGGAGCACCGCATTTGTGACAGAACTTCGCCGTGGCCGCGAGAGGGGCTCCGCACGCGTGACAGGTCATCGAGGCCGGAATCTAACTGGCAGGAATCCCCGAGGCAGCGTACTCTTTCCCCATGAGCGCCGCCTTCCCCGGCCAGGAGCGCGCCAAGCACATGGGCGAGCTGAAGCGCGGCGACGAGCGCTGGGATGTCTACATCGAGATGCAGCCCGATGTGGAGGTGGGGGGAGGGGCGGTGCGGGGTCGGGTGCATTTCGTGAGCGGCGAGCGCCGCCGCACCACGAGCTGGATCTTCCTGGAGTGGTCCGAGCGCGAGATCCAGGATCGCTTCGGGGAATTTTCGGCTGTGGAGCTGTGGCACTTCGTGGCGGCGCTGGCTGGCTGACCAGCGTGTGGAAAAGTGTGCATCTTTCGCACGATTTTTTCGACACAAATGCATGAGACGTGCCTTGCGAGCAGTTCAGCGGATTGCTTGTTGCGTTTCAGACACAGAACGGTTGACACTACGCAACGACGCTCGTACCTTCCCGCATGCCTGGAGTAAGCCACCTGTGAGATCATCGAGAGCCTGTCGCTCGCAGCCCGGCGCCGGGCTCTCGTCGTTCCTGGCATCGACCGTGCAGAGAGCCCCGACTCACCAGACCGCTTGAGGAGAGCGACACCTATGACCGCGACGTTGCCGCCCACCACCTCGACCACGGGAGCGAAGCCGGGCGCCGCCGCCTCGCCCGCTGACGTGATTCGCAAAGCCAAGGACGCCGGGGTCCAGGTGGTCGACTTGAAGTTCACCGATCTGCCGGGCACCTGGCAGCACTTTTCCATCCCGTTGAAGGAGATGACGGAAGACCTGTTCAAGGAAGGGATCGGGTTCGACGGGTCTTCGATCCGCGGATTCCAGGCGATCAACGAGAGCGATATGCTGCTGTTCCCGGACCCGGCCAGCGCGTTCGTGGATCCCTGTCTCGAGGTGCCGACGCTGTCGCTCACCTGTGACGTGGCCGACCCCGTGACCGGCGAGCGCTACAGTCGCGACCCGCGCTACGTGGCGCAGAAGGCCGAGCAATACCTCGTGAAGACGGGCATCGCCACGACCGCCTACTACGGCCCGGAAGCCGAGTTCTACATCTTCAACTCGGTGCGCTTCGACCAGAACGCGCACGAAGGCTACTACCACATCGACTCCGAAGAGGGGATCTGGAACTCGGGGACCAACGGCGGCGCGGCGAACCTGGGCCACCGGCCGCGGCACAAGGAGGGCTACTTCCCGGTGCCGCCCGTGGACAAGCTCCAGGACCTGCGCTCCAAGATCATGCTCGCTATGATCGCCTCGGGGATCGACGTCGAGGTGCATCACCACGAAGTGGGTACGGCGGGTCAGACCGAGATCGACATGCGGTTCACCACGCTGACCCGCATGGCCGATCAGCTCATGATGTACAAGTACATCGTCAAGAACGTCTGTCACCAGCACGGGTACACGGCGACGTTCATGCCGAAGCCGATGTTCGGGGACAACGGCTCGGGGATGCACGTGCACATGAGCCTGTGGAAAGAGGCCAAGAACCTGTTCTTCGACCCGAACGGGTACGGCTTGATCTCGGACACGGCGCGCTGGTACATCGGGGGGCTGATCAAGCACGCGCCGGCGGTGCTCGCGTTCGCCGCGCCGACGACCAATAGCTACCGCCGGTTGGTGCCGGGGTACGAGGCGCCGATCAACCTCATCTACTCGCAGCGCAACCGGTCGGCGATCTGCCGCATCCCGGTATACTCGAAGTCGCCCAAGGCGAAGCGAATCGAGTTCCGGGCGCCCGATCCTTCGAGCAACGGGTACCTCACGTTTGCCGCGCTGCTGATGGCGGGCCTGGACGGCGTCAAGAACAAGATCGAGCCTCCCAAGCCGATGGACGTGGATCTGTACGAGCTCGAGCCGGAAGAGCGCAAGCACGTCAAGAACACGCCGGGCTCCTTGTCCGAGTCGCTGGCGGCGCTCGAAGCGGACCACGACTTCCTGCTCCAGGGGGGTGTGTTCACCAAGGACGTGATCGACACGTGGCTGTCCTACAAGCGGGCCAAGGAGGTCGATCCGGTCGCGCTGCGGCCGCATCCGTACGAGTTCTTCCTGTACTACGACGTGTAGACCGCAGGGGGCGGTGAAGGACGGCGGAGGACGGTGGAGGTTGCGCCGTCCTCCGCCGTCCTTTACCGTCTTCTACCGTCCATGACCACCACCACCGCCACCAAGACCACCGGCGCCAGCAAGCGCGAGATCCTGGAGCTGTGCCGCAAGGAAGCCATCACCTTCCTGCGGCTGCAGTTCACCGACATCCTGGGCGTGAACAAGAACGTCGAGGTGCCCGAGAGCCAGTTCGAGAAGGCGCTCGAAGGGGACATCATGTTCGACGGCTCGTCGATCGAGGGGTTCGTGCGGATCGAGGAGTCGGACATGGTGCTCAAGCCCGACCTCGCCACGTTCCGGATCCTGCCGTACGACGACGAAGGCGGGCGGATCGCGCGCATCATCTGCGACATCTACAACCCCGACGGCTCGGCGTTCGCCGGTTGTACGCGGCAGGCGCTGCGGCGCCAGCTCGACAGGGCCAAGGCGCTGGGGTACGAGATGATGGCGGGGGCCGAGGCCGAGTTTTTCATCTTTCAGCTCGACGCGAGTGGAGACCCGACCACGGACACGCACGACAAGGGGGGGTACTTCGATCAGACGCCCGTCGACCGGGCGGAGGAGATCCGGCGGCTCATCATCAAGGATCTCGTGTCGATGGGTTTCGAGGTGGAGGCGGGGCACCACGAGGTCGCGCCGGGCCAGCACGAGATCGACTTCCGCTACACGGAGGCGCTGGAGACGGCGGACAACCTGGCCACGTTTCGGTTCATCGTGCGCAACGTGGCCTACCGGCACGGCTTTCTGGCGACCTTCATGCCCAAGCCGATCTTCGGGATCAACGGCTCGGGCATGCACACCCACCAGTCGCTCTTCAAGGGCGGGAAGAACGCGTTCCACGACCCGAAGGGCAAATGGGAGCTGTCGGACGTCGCGGTGCGCTACATCGCCGGCCTGCTCAAGCACGCGCGCGGCTTCTGTGCCATCACCAACCCGCTGGTGAACAGCTACAAACGGCTCGTCCCGGGCTACGAGGCGCCGACCAACGTCGCGTGGTCGATGCGCAACCGCTCGCCTCTGGTCCGCATCCCCGACCGCCGCGGCTCGGGCACGCGCTGCGAGCTGCGCATGCCCGACCCGTCCGCCAACCCGTACCTGGCGCTGGCGGTGCAGCTCGCGGCGGGCCTCGACGGGATCGAGCAGAAGCTCACGCCCCCCGACCCGGTGAACAAGAACATCTTCACCATGAGCTTCCGGGAGCGCCGGCGGTTCCGGATCGACGAGCTGCCCCGCGACCTGCACGAGGCGCTGGACATGCTCGAGAAGGACGACGTCATCCGCGACGCGCTGGGCTCGCACATCTACGAGCGCTTCGTCGAGGCGAAACGGGAGGAGTGGCAGGAGTACATCGGGCAGGTGAGTGAATGGGAGCTCGACAGATACTTGGGACAGTACTAAAGGCGTAGCACAGAGGCGTAGCACAGAGGCGTAGCACGACGGCGTCACCGGTCCGGCGGCGGGTGGGCGATCAAGCGCCCGAGCATCTTCAGCACCAGGGCGACCCTGTTCTCCAGCGCGTGAAGAGCTGCGGCGTTCGTCAGGTCGAGGGCTGCCGCCACTCGCAGCTGCGTCAGGGTCTCCTGCGCAGATCCCCGTGCGTACATTAGAAAGCGACGGAACTCCGTCACGGTACCCCGGCCACAGGCCTCCGCTATGTTGGAGCTGACGGACAGCGCAGCGCGAACGAGCTGATCCGCCCGGCCTGCGGCTCCGGGTCCCGAGAGCGTGCGGCTCAAGCGGGCCGCCTGCACCGAAATACCCACAGCGAGCTCGTGCACTTGTAAGCGTCGCGCAAAGGCACGCAGAACCATGCCCAACAGTAGGAGCGTACGGTGGTAACGGCGGCACCCGTTTCACGCCTTCGTGCGACGTTTTCGCGCGACGTCGTCGCGAGACGCCTTTGCTTGACGCTGCTGTTGTTGTGCGCGTGCGACGGCGTCTCCCGCCCTGACGATACGCTCGGCCAGCAGAGCCTCGGCCGCTGGGAATGGCACGGACGCATCGTGGCCGAGCCCGACCCCACGCTCACCATCGCCCGCGTACGCGTGGACACGAGCCAGGGCGGCGGCGACGTCGTGCTCGCCCGCTACGACTTCAATCCCGCGGTGGGCGAGGGGGACGAGTACTCGCTCACGCTCGGCCTCGAGCTCGGCCGGGCGCACGATCTCGTGCCCGGCAGGCTCTATGCGTTCGGCTCCGCCCCGGGGCAGATCGCGGCGCACGCCACCGTCGCCTGCCTGTGCCGCCCGCTCCGGCCCGATTCGGTGCGCGGCACCTATCGGCTGGCGACACGCGGCCTGCGCCAGCTCACCGGTCGGGTCGACGCGACGCTGTACTTCACTGAGTGGAACGACACCACGCGGCACGTCACCTATTCGCTGCACCAGCGCATTGACGCGATCAAGTAGGGCGGTCGGTATCGCGGCGGCCTTCCTATCCGTCTATCCGTCTACCCGTCTACGAGCGCAAGCGAGTCCTTTAGGGTCCGCCCAGACTATCGACACCATCGTCGTCGTCAACCACAACATCTTCGACCTCGAGGGCGATGCACCGGGGTTTCTCGCGCGGCTCGCGAACCGGCTGCACGTGACGACGCGCGCGGGTGTGATCCGGCGCACGCTGCTCGTGAACCCCGGTGACCGCTACGACTCCGCGCGGGTCGCGGAGAGCGAGCGGGCGTTGCGATGGCTGTTCGTGTTCAGCCGGGTGCGTCTCGACACCACGCGCATCGCCGGCCGGCTCGCGCTCCGGGTAACGACCTCCGACGGGTGGAGTACCAAGCCGCAGTTCGGCTACTCATCGGCGGGCGGGGACGCGACCTGGCTCGCCGGGCTGGTGGAGGAAAACCTGCTCGGCACCGCCACCGCACTCTCCGCCGTGTACCACAAGACCCCGGACCGCACCATTCTCGATTTCCGCCACGTCAACCCGCACTTCTTCGGGCGGCGCACGCGGCTCGCGGCGGAGTACGCGAGCAAGTCGGACGGCAAGCGCGGGGTCTGGTTCCTAGGGGTCCCGTTCTTCGAAACGGGGGCCGTGCGAGCGCTCGGGACCGATGGCGAAGCGGCCTCGGAGCGCGTGCTGGTGTTTCGGGACGGCGTCGCCGATACGGTCGAGCACCGAGCCCTGCGCATCGGCGTGACCGCTGGCGTCGCTCCTCACGCGACCAGCCGGGATTTCGTGCGGCTGTGGGCCAGCGCGCTGTGGCGGCGGGAGGATTTCGACTCGGTCGGCCGCAATCCGTTCCCGCGCTCGACGTTCGGCGCGGTGGGCGGCGGGGTGGACGTCGGGCACGTGCGGTTTCACGTGCTCGAGCGCTTCAATTCGTACGCGCGCCGGGAAGACGTCGATCTCTCACAGCTGCTGCACGCCGGTGTGTGGGCGGCGCCGCGCGCCTGGGGCTACCCGTCGGATCGGGCCGGCGTAGGGGCGGAGCTGAGCGGTCAGGCGAGCGCCATCTGGCCGGGCGGTTTCGTCGTGCTGCGCGGCGCCGCGAACGGCGTGTACGCGCCGGGGGCGGGTGGCCTCGACAGCGGGCGGGTGAGCGGCGCCGTCACCATCGCGAGCCAGAACCTCCGGCGCCAGATGCTCGTTCTGCACGCCGAAGCCGGCGCGCTCGAGCGACCCAAGCCGGGCGCCGAGTTCGACCTGTGGGTGCTGCAAAAAGGACCACGTGTGTTCGGCGCCCATCAGCTTACGGGCTCGCGCATGGTGTGGCTCGCGCTGGAGGACCGCATCCTGGTGCGCGACGAGTTGTGGAGCCTGGTCGGCGTGGGGATCGCTCCGTTCCTCGACTACGGCGGCGCCTGGTACGCGGACGAGGCGGCCCGGCTCGGCGGCAACGTGGGCCTCGCGCTCCGGATGGGGCCCACCCGCTCGGTGCACGGCGACGTGGCCGAGTTCGCCCTGGGGTATCGGTTCGGACAGGGGTGGACGGGCAATCGCTGGGCGATCGCCGTGCGCAGCGGCGTGGTCTACTAGTGGATGCGGCCACGTCGAGACGGCCTGGCAGCTCATCCAGAAAGAGGTCTAGATTCCCGTCATGCCACGACCCCGTCATACGCGGCGCGAAGGTGTGCTGCTCGGTCTCCTGGTGGCGACGAGCATCTGGCTCTGGCTGGCCGTCGTGGATGCGATCGCGGGTCAGCCGTTCCGGACGTTCGCGGTGCTTGGCGGCATCGTGCCGTTCACCTTGCTCCACTACGCGCTCTGCCTGGCCTACGGTTTGGCCGCGGTCGCGGTGGTACACGGCGCGGCGCGCGAGCCGAGCCTGCTGCTGGGTGCGTCGTTCTTCTTTTTCATCCTCGAGTTCGGATTCGTGATGCTGACGGTGATTCTCTCGCATACCGGTCTGGGGCCGCTCGCCTGGGTCCGCATCCTCGGCGGGAACCTGGTGGGCGCCGTGGTCACCCTGGTCGTGCTGTGGCGGCGCCATCCGCTGCGGCGTGAGATGTTGGAGGCGGAAGAGGCAGAGTAGCCTTGTACGGCAACGTGGTGTTCTACGACGGGCGCCCGTCCCAGACCCAGGTGGAGCGCACCGACGCCATCGCCCGTGAGTTGGCCGACGTGGCGAAGGACTTCGACGCCTGGGCGGCGAAGGAGCTGGGCGGGCTCAACGCCGCCCTGGCGAAGCAGCGGCTCGAGCCGATCCGCTTGCTCACGCGGGAGCAGTGGGAGGCGAAAGAGGTGGCGGCGCAGCAATGATTGAAGGGGGGGGTCCCGCATGGGATTCCCCCCGTTTAGTGTTCGGATGGCGCACGGCGGTTCGCGCCCCCCGCTGAGAGCGGTCCACCATCTCCGGTGCACCGAGGCGTTTCCCAAACGGCCCCTCAGCGGCGGTACCGCTACCAATGGGAGCGTCGTACGCGTCACCCTTATCAGACCGATTCGACGGACCTGATCGCGGAAATCCAGGACTTGAAGGCGGAGCGTCGGGCGGCCATCCTGGCGCACAATTACCAGCGGCCCGAGGTCCAGGACGTGGCCGACGTCGTCGCCGATTCGCTCCGCATGGCGCGACGCGCCACCGAGCTGGACGCGCCGGTGCTCGTCATCTGCGGCGTGCACTTCATGGCCGAGACGGCGGCGATCGCGAACCCCGGGAAGCGTGTGCTCATCCCCGATCGCGACGCGGGGTGCTCGCTCGCTGACACGATCCGCCCGGACGACGTGCGGGCCTGGCGCGCCACCCACCCCGACGGTCTCGTGGTCGCGTACGTGAACTGCAGCGCGGCGGTGAAAGCGGAAGCGGACTACTGCTGCACGTCCGGGAACGCCGTGGCGGTGGTCCGGGCGCTCCCACCCGCCGTGCCGGTGCTGTTCGTGCCGGACTTCTTCCTCGGCAGCCACGTGCGGCGCATCACCGGGCGTGCTATCGAGGTGTGGATGGGGGAGTGCCACGTGCACGCGGCGCTCACACCGGCCGATATGGAGGCGCGGCGCGACGAGTACCCGGACGCCGAGTTTCTGGTGCATCCCGAGTGCGGCTGCACCACGAGCGCGATGTACTACGCGGCGGCCGACGGGGACGTGGCCGCCGGGCGCACCCACATCGTGTCGACCGAGCAGATGACGGTGCGGGCGCGCACGTCACCCGCCCGCCGCTTCGTCGTGGCGACGGAGACCGGCGTGCTGCACCGCCTGCGGCGCGAGAATCCCGACAAGCAGTTCCACGCGCTGGCCGAGTCGGCCGAGTGCCGCTTCATGAAGCTGATCACGCTCGAGAAGCTGCGCGACTGTCTGCGGGACATGCGCCCCGAAGTGATCGTGCCCCCTGACGTCGCGGCACGAGCGCGGCGCGCCATCGATCGGATGCTGGCGATTGGCTGAGCCGCTGGGCCTCGCGGAAGTGCGCCGCGCGCTGGAAGAAGATCAGGCGCGCGAGGACGTCACGACCCGGCTGCTCGGCGTCGCGGCGGGACGACCCGCGATCGCGGCGTTCGTGGCCGAAGGTCGGTTCGTGGTCGCGGGCCTGCCGCTCGTGGGGCGGGTGTACGCCGAGCTCGATCGCGCCGCCTGCCTCGAGTCCGTCGCCCCCCCCCGAGAGGGCGCGTGGGTCGAGCCCGACGCGGTGCTGGCGCGCGTGCGGGCGACGGCCGCCACGCTGCTCGCCGGCGAGCGCGTCGCGCTCAACTTCTTGCAGCGGCTTTGCGGGATCGCGACGCTGACGCGGCGGGCTGTGGAGGCTGTGGCGGGGACGCCGGCGCGGATCACGCACACGCGCAAGACCACACCCGGGCTGCGGGCGCTCGAGCGCTACGCCGTGACCGTCGGAGGGGGCGTCGCGAATCGCGGCTCGCTCGCCGAAGCGGTGCTCTGGAAGGACAACCACTGGGCCCTGCTCGGCGCCGGCACCTTCGCCGCCGCGCTCGCGGCCGCCCCCCCGGGTCTACCGGTCGTGGTCGAGGTGGAAGACGAGGCGCAGCTCGAGCAGGCGCTCGCGGCCGGGGTGCGGCACATCCTCGCAGACAACCAGACGCCCGAGCGTGTGGCGGCGTGGGTGCAGCGCGCCGGCCCCGGCGTCACCGTGCAGGCGTCGGGGGGTATCACGCCGGAGACCGCGCGCGGCTACGCGCACGCCGGGGCGGCGCTCATCTCGATCGGTGCACTCACCCATTCGGCGCCTGCGGCGCCGATCCGGTGCGACCTAACGGAGGAACGATGAAGGTCGACTTGATCGGCTGGCTCGCGACCGTGCTGTTCGCGGTCTCGTACTTCTGCCGCAAGCCGGCGACGCTGCGGCGCGTGCAGGGTGTGGGGGCGCTCACGTGGATGGTGTACGGTGCGTTGATCCACTCGCTTCCGGTCGTCGTGGCGAACATCATCGTCGCAAGCGTGGCCCTCTGGTCGTCGTTCGCGCGGCCCCAGAGCGCTGCAGACACCCCCGAGTCGGCCCTACAGCCTACCCCACCCGATTAGGTGTCGCGTCGTCGCCTCACCCCGCTGTGCCAGCCTTTCGGAGGTCTGCCTGGCACGCTCGATGCCACATCCCTAATGTTGATTCTGGGACGCCCTTGGTCCGCGCTCGGTAGCGCATCAAGAGGGGGTTGGCGTCCGCGGCCGCGCACTATGACAGACGCACTCTCGCACACGCTCGAGCAGCGGTGGCAGGAAATCCTGCGCCGCACGGCGCTCGCCCTGCAGGGGCGCGGCGTGGGTGTGTGGGAAGTCGACGCGCGCGGGCGACCGCAACTTCTCGCGGCGAGCTCTGCGGACGACGTTTCTCCGCTCGCCGCCGACGAGCTCGAGGCCACGCTGCGCGAGGTGGGCGAGTTGCCGGCCTCGGGTCGGCCACCCCGCCGCTGGGTGGCCAGTCGCCTCGAGCGACAGCGGTGGTGCATCGCCCCGGTCAGGAGCGACCCACCGCTGCCACCGCCCACCGGCGTCGAGCGTCGTGGGCCGGAGCGGCTGCTGCTCGAGCTCGCGGGCGTGTGTATCGGCCTGATCGAGCGCCAGCTGTCGGAGCAGCCCCTGGAGCAGTTCAAAGCCATCGTGGAGTCTGCCGACGACGCCGTCATCGGCAAGACGCTGGACGGGGTGATCACCACCTGGAACCCGGCGGCGGCGCGCCTGTACGGCTATAGCGCCGAGGAGGTCATCGGCAAACCGATCGCCCTGCTCGCGCCGCCGGACTACATCGACGAGATCCCCGCGCTGCTCGAGCGCTTGGCGCGCGGCGAGCGGATCGAGCACTACGAGACGACGCGGGTGCGCAAGGACGGCGCGCGCATCGAAGTGTCGATCAGCATCTCGCCGATCCTGGACGCGCAGCGTCGCCCCGTCGGCGCCACCGCGATCGCCTACGACGTCACGGCGCGCCGGCACGCCGAGCAACAGTTGGTGCATGGGGCGCTGCACGACGCGCTCACCGACCTGCCCAACCGCGCCTACTTCGTCGAGCGCGTCTCGCAGGCCCAGGCCCGCGTGCGGCGTGATCCCGACTACCGGTTTGCGGTCCTGTTCATCGACTTCGACAACTTCAAGACGGTGAACGACGGCCTGGGCCACGCCGCAGGCGACCACCTCCTGACGGAGGTCGCGGGACGGCTGCGGACGTGCGTGCGACCGGGCGACGTCGCGGCGCGACTCGGGGGCGACGAGTTCACGCTGTTGCTGGAGGAGATCACCGGACTGCCCGACGCGGAGCGCGCGGCGCGGCGCATCCAGGACGCGCTCGTCGCGCCGTTCACGATCGAAGGTCGGGAGATCGTCGCGACCGCCAGCATCGGCGTGGCTTTGAGCGAGCCCGACTACGGGCAGGCCCAGGACCTGCTGCGTGACGCGGACCTCGCGATGTATCACGCCAAGCAGCTGGGGCGCGCGCGCTACCAGGTGTTCGACGCCGCCCTGCGCGACTCCGCCCAGGCCCGCTTCGGGATGGAGGCGGACCTGCGGAACGCCCTCGAGCGCCGCGAGCTCCGCTTGGTGTTCCAGCCCATCGTGGAGCTCCAGACCGGCCGGGTGCGCGGATTCGAGGCGCTGCTGCGCTGGCATCGCCCCAAGCGGGGGGTGATGCTGCCGCCCGAGTTCGTGCCGCTGGCGGAGCAGACCGGTCTCATCGTCCCGATCGGCACGTGGGTGCTCCAGGAGGCGTGCCGGCAGGCGCGCCGCTGGCAGGACGCGTTCCCGGCGGCCGGGCCGGTGGGCATCAGCGTGAACCTGTCCGGCAGGCAGCTGGCGCACGCGAGCCTGGTGAACGACGTGCGCACGGCGTTCCAGGAGGCGGGACTCCCGCCCGCGTGTCTGGTGCTCGAGATCAGCGAGAGCGTGCTCATGGACAGCGCGGAGTCGTCGACCGATGTGCTGCACCAGCTGCGGGCACTCAAGGTCGGGCTGAACATCGACGACTTCGGCACCGGCCACTCGTCGCTCGGCTCGCTGCCGCGCTTCCCGCTTCACGGGATCAAGATCGATCGCGCGTTCGTGCACCGTATGGGGTCGCGCCGCACCGACCTGGAGATCGTGCGCTCGATCGTGGAGTTAGCGGGGAATCTCGGCCTGGGCGTGATCGCCGAGGGCGTCGAGACCGTCACCCAGCGGGCGCGGCTGATCGCGTTCGGATGCGAGCTGGGGCAGGGTCACCTGTTTGCGAAGCCGCTGGAGGCGCAGGCGGCGGGCGCACTGCTCGCCGGACCGGAAGAGCCGGGCCGGCGCATCGCCTGACGGGATCCCGCGGCGGCCATGGCGGGTTGAGAAAGTCCACTGTTCTAGGCAGTTTTGAGACCTCGGCGCCGTAGCCAAGTGGTAAGGCAGAGGTCTGCAAAACCTCTATTCGTCGGTTCGATTCCGACCGGCGCCTCTCTCTTCGTATCATAGGCTCGGGAGCGATAGGTGAAGCGTCGCGCCAGGCCCGTCATTCGCCGTCGCCCAGATACGGCCACCGTGCGCTTCGACGATCGTCTGGCTGACCGACAGGCCCATCCCCAGTCCGGCCGGTTTCGTGGTGAAGAAGGCCTCGAACAGCCGGTCCACAGATCCAGGCTCGAATCCCTTGCCGCAGTCCCGCACCTCGATCAACACGCTTCCCGGCTCATCGATCCGCGATCCGATTCTCAGGACCCGAGTCCCGTCCGTGGCGTCCGCCATGGCATCCACGGCATTCAGGATCAAGTTTAGCAAGACTTGCTGCAACTGGACGCGATCCCCCATGACCGTCGGAAGCTCGTCGCCCAGTTCCAGCTGCACGGAGACCCGGTGTCGCTGTAGCTCATGCGCGGTGACCGCGATGGTGTCGCGGATCAGGTCGTTGAGGTCCAGGCCAGTCCGATCGAGCGTTCTCTTCTGCAACAGCGCGCGGATGCGTCCGAGCACCTCACTCGCGCGATTACCATCCTTGATGATACGCCGCAGCGTGTCACGCGCCTCTCCCAGATTGGGCGGATTGGCATCGAGCCAACGCAATCCGGCGTTGCCGCTCACGACCACCGCGGCGAGCGGCTGGTTCACTTCGTGCGCGATCGAGGCGGTGATCTGTCCCATCACCATCACTCGACTGGCGTGCGCCAGCTCCGCCTGCGCGAGCCGCAACGCTTCCTCTGCGCGCTTGCGCTCCGTTATGTCGACCACAACCCCGGCGAACAGCGACGGCGTCCCGGCATCGGTCAGGACCGCCGATGTACTGACTTCGGCCCACACAAGCTCTCCATCCTTGCGGCGCAGGCGCATCTCGATGCGTCCGGATGCCTCGCGGACCTTCGTACTCAACCACGGAGCCGCTTCCACAGTGATGTCACTGGTCGTGAGGAGCAGGAGCTCCTCGTCCGTGTAGCCGACCATCTGCTGAAAGGCCGGATTGGTGGCGACAAACCGTCCATCCAGCTCCAGCAAGCCGATGCCCACCGATGCGTTCTCGAAGAGACTGCGCCACCGCTCCTCGCTTGCCTCGGTCCTCTTGATCAGCGCTTGCTCCGCGCGTTGGCGCGCGCGAAACACGCTGTCCGCGTTTTGCAGCGCGACGGACTGCAGGAGGGCTTTTTCGTCTTTCGGATTCATGGCTAGACGCCGCCGATCAATTTGGCCGCGAGTGCGGTCCCGACGACACGCGCTGCGATTTTCGCGAATGCCGTATCGCGGCTGGTGGACGTATCGTCACTGAAAGGGGCAAACCCGCAGTCGTCGGTGGTGCCAAGCTGGTCCGCGGGAAGGTACTTCGCCGCCTCGACAACGCGGTCGCAGATTTCCTCGGGGCGCTCGATGCGTGCATCGATCGGAGATACAACGCCGATAAAGACGCGATGGCCGGGCTTCATCCATTGCCGAATGATCTTCAACACGCGCACCGGTTCCTGCTCGCGTGCGAATGCAATGTAGAAATTCCCGACGTTCAACTCGAACAACTTCGGCAATAACAGGGCATAGTCCACTTCCGCGCTATGCGTCGAATGGCGGTCACCACCGGGACAGGTGTGGACACCGATACGCTCACGCTCCGCCGCCGAGAATCGCCCCAACGCAAGGTTGTTCAGGTCGATAAAGCTGTGGAGCAGAAAACCGGACGGATCGAGCTTCATCGCGAGCCGCCCTTCCGTGAAGTCGATCTGGACCTTGCATGCTCCTTTCTGCAGACACCGACGAATCTCGGTCTCATGCTGGCGCAAGAGGTCGTCGATGAATTCGTCCCGCGAGTATCCGGGAAGCTCATTGGCGGGATACATGAGGCTCAATGCGGATGGGGAAATAACCGCCTGCTTGAGCGGCTTGTGCGCGTAGCGCAGTGCGACATCGAGAAAACTGTCCGCGTAGCGCTGGTAACGAAACGGGCCGCTGGTCAACCGCGGCATGCGGCGCGTATGGCCGTCCGCAAACGGAATTTGAAATCCGTCGGGCGCCGTGTTCGGCAGGCCATGCACGGCGTAGGTGAAGAAGTTGTCGTACTTCCGCTGTTCGCCGTCGGTGATCACGGGCGAGCCCGTCGCTTCAAACCGCTCGATGGTGTCCCGCACAGCCGTGTCGTACAGCGGATCTAAGGTAGGATCGGCGATCGTGCCGTTTGCTACCGCCGCGATCAGGTCGAGCGGTCTCGGGATGCTGCCAATAGGCTCAGTGGGGATCGTCAGGCCTGCCAAGTCCCGCCCCCTTCGTTATGGCGAACCTACCATGGGAAGCAGGAGCTTGTTAGGTTCCATCCTGCAACATGCCTGGTTGCGCGCCACACGCGATGCGCTGAAGCCGCAGGCTCGTTCCCACCGGCCTAAGCTCCACCCCAAAACCACAAAACGCCTTAACCGACGCGACGTTCGGGAATGAGGGTTGCAGCCCGAGCGGACGCTGCCCGACGGTCCCCCTTGCTCTCCCCATATCCCGGGAGGCCCCTATGCATCGCATCACGGTCACAGGTTTGCTCCTGAGCTGCGGCGCCGTCTTGTTCTGGGCGTGCGCGTCCGACAAATCACCGCCGACCGCTCAGTCGTTCCCACCGGCCACGCCGGGTGTGCGGATGTCGATCGCGGCTCCGACCTGCGAGCCCAAGACGCACCCCAACGGGGTGCTCGATACCATCACCACCCCGCCGTCCTTTGGCATCGCGGTGCGCGAGGACGGTCTCGCGTACTTCACGGAGTTCCAGAACGGGGGCGTCGGTATCACCAGCACCCAGACCCGCACAGTCGACGGCTTCATTCCCACGGGAAGCGTGCCGACAGGCGTGGATTTCTCGCCCGATGGCAACACCGCCTATGTCACCAACCAGTTCAGCCAGAACGTCAGTGTCATCGACGTCCCGTCCGCGCAGCAGGTGGCCACGATCCCCACGCCCAGCGGCAACCCGACCGTAGTGCGCGTGTCCCCCGACGGCACTCGGCTGTTTATGGCCACCACTACCACGACGGTCTACATCGTCGATACGCAGACGCGACAAATCATCGGCAGCGTGCAGGTCGGTTTCGTACCGAACGCCTTCGCCGTGCACCCCGATGGGCGGATCATCTATGTCAGCGCCGCGTTCGGCGGCTCCGTGACGGAAGTCGACATGTTTACGGGAACGGCGCTGCGCACGTTCACGGTCGGGGGAATCCCGCAGGACATGGCCGTGAGCCACGACGGGCAGCGTCTCTATGTGGCGAACGAGTCAGCGGCGGTCTTGGACGAGATCAACCTGCAATCCGGTCAGGTCACGGGAACGATCGCTCTGGCGGGCGGCCCGTTCGGCATCGGCGTCACGCCTGACGACAATCACGCTTACATATCCCTCCCGGGTCAGGGTCTGGTGCAGGTGTTCAACCTGCAGTCGCGCAAGCTGGCATTCAATCTCGACGTCGGCGGGAGGCCGCGCCGCATCGGGTTCAGCCGGCTGGGCCACATCGGCGCGGTCGCCAACGAAGCGGGCTTCGTGACTTTCGTGCGCTGACCGGACCGGTGCTCAGACGAACCACGGGCCTGCCCTTCACCGGGCAGGCCCGTTCGCGTCACGGCACAGCTACGCCGCTACCGACGCCGCCAACCCCCACCGAAGAACGGCCGGTAGTATGGGCTGCCGAACCGCAGCCCGACCGCGACCCGAGGCCCGTACCACGGATCCCACCAACCGGGCCCGTATGGAGAGACCCAACCGACGTAGCGCGGCGGCGGGGACACGGTGTAGCTCGCGACGTCATAATCGAAGTGCTCCCCGGTCCCGTGCATGCGCTGGACCAGGTCCATCAGCCCGGCTTCGGGATCGGCTCGCACGCCAGGGTCGTCGAGTGCCGTATAATCCCAGCGCCCGTTCTTGGCGAACTCGTCGAATTGGAACGGCGTCTTGGCGACCGCCGCGAGCACGGTGCCGTGGCCGGTCGTGTCATCCACCACGAACGCTTCCCGGCCGCCTCGCCCCTTCAGCTCGTCCTTCTTGCCGCCGCGGGTTTGCTGATTCCCGTCGGGATCGATCGGGAACAGCACCCGCACGTGCCCTTGGGCGTCGGCGCGCAGCACCACCAGATAACCGTCCTGGGCGGTCTGGGCATAGACCTTCGCTCGGTCGCCGAACTCATAATGGCCGTCGGAATTGAACCACACGCGCACCGGCGGATCCACAGCAACGGCCGCGCTCAGGGAATGAAGTAACAGCAGTGACGTTACCATACAGCCTCCTTCGCTTGCACCAGCAACTACGGCACGACCTGCATCCTCTACAACGCCGCAGCCCATCCGAATGTGCCGTGCGCCCTACGGTGGACTACGGGCGGCAGCCTGTGACTGCTGACCGATCCATTCGTTAACTTCTCCGTGGTGTACCTGCCGCGCACACAGAGAGCGCCCGCGATCCTCTTTGCGCTCGCCGGTCAACTCGCCTCCTGGGGACGGGCTCCGGCCGCGCAGCTCCCCGATTCGCAGCACATTCTCCGCTCCGCCCGCGCCGCGCAGGCCGACTTCGAGTCGATCCGGCGGCACAACCTACCGACGGCGTTCGGTCACGGCGGCGGCCCCTGCGACGAGCGCATCGGACGCTTCTGCTTCTGGTTCGGTGATGACGACACCCTCTCGCCGCCGCCCGAGCCCGCCCGCATCGCGCAGGCGCGGGACCGGCTCATCCATCGGCTCGACAGCGCGGCGGTGCTGCTGCCGGGTGACGAGTGGATCGCCGGTCAGCGAGTCCGCTACCTGATCGAGAGCAGCCGAGATGTGGACGCCCTCGGGGCCGCTCGGGCCTGCCGAGCGGTCGAGTGGTGGTGTCGCGCGCTCGTCGGACTGGTGCTACACCGGGAGGGGGAGTTCGCCGCGGCTGACAGTGCCTATCAGGAGACGCTGCGGGACATGCCATCCGTCGAACGCTGTCGTTGGCGGGACATCGGGGTGCTGCTCGAGGGTGAGCTGCGGCGCCGCTACGAGCGCCTCGGCTGCGAAGCGCGCGAGTCCCTCGAAGACCGGGTCTGGCGGCTGGCGCAGCCGCTCTACTCTCGCCCGGGGAACGACCGGCGGACCGAGCACTTCGCGCGCGTGACGATGACGCGCATCGCCGAGCATGCCGCGTCGGTCTACGGCGTGCCGTGGGGCGACGACTTGCGAGAGATCACGCTGCGCTACGGCTGGCCTCCTTACTGGACGAGGGAGCAGCCCGGTCCGAGCGGATCGTGGGACGTGATCGTGACGGGTCACGATCCCCCGCGAGCGGCTCACCTCCTACCCGGCGCCGCTGCGCTCGAAGAGCCTGGCGACGCCAAGGCCGGTGACTGGATGCCCGACGCGCCGCGACCCCGCGAGCTATACGCGCCGCCCTATGCCGCGTCGCTGGCGGCGCTGGCCCACCAGGTCGCGCGGTTTCGACGCGGCGATTCCTGTCTCGTGGTAGCCGCGTACGACGTGAGTCGTGATACGCTGTTCGGCGGCGGCTCGCTCGACGCGGCGCTCGTCCTTCGGCGGGATGAGCATGGCGAGCCGGTGATCGAGCGACGCCCCGACTCGCCAGCGTCGGACCAGATCGTGGCGAAGGCGGCCTGCGCGCCGCTGCTGCTGAGCCTCGAAATCGTGTCCCCCTCGCGCCGGCATGCAGCGCGCGCGCGCTACGGCATGCACCCACCCGCTGCGCCCGGCGACGCCCTCGCGCTCTCCGACGTCCTGCTGTTCGATCCTCCCGACTCGTTGCCGACCCAGCTCGCGGCCGCGCTTCCCTACGTGCGGGGTTCGACGGTGGTGGACTCTCGCTCACGCCTCGGCCTGTTCTGGGAGACCGCCGGGCTCGACTCGGGGGAGGCGGTGACCACCGTGGTCAGCGTGCTGCCGGTCGGCACGGGGTGGCTGCGCAAGGCGGCGGAGTCGCTGCGGCTCGCCGGCCGGCGCGCCTCGGTGCGGCTCGAGTGGCGCGAAATCCCCGAGCATCATGGGTCCGTGGCCGGCCGGGCGCTGGCGCTCGATCTGCGGGGCCTTTCGCCCGGGCAGTATCGCATCGAGATCGTGGTGCAGGGGCCCGGCGGGCGGCGGGGGCGTGCCCAGCGCGAGATCACCGTGCGCGAGCGGTGAAAACGCGGAGCGTGAGTTATCATGTGCTCCCATGAAGCTGCCGATTCTCGTGTACCACAAGATCGACCGCATCCCGCCGGGCTCGCGCTACCCGAAGAACTACGTGACGCCCGAACAGTTCGCGGCGCAGCTCGCGTACCTCGCGCGCCACGGCTACACCACCATCGGCTTTCCTGACTACCTCGTCTACCGCCGCGGTGAGCGCCGGCTCCCCCGGCGGCCCATCATCCTCACCTTCGACGACGGCTACCGCTCGACCCGCGCGATCGCGCTTCCCTTGCTGCGCCAGTACGGCTTCACCGCCACGATCTTTCTCGTGGCGGCCTACGTGGGGAAGACAAACCTGTGGGACGCAGACGAGATCCAGGAGCCGCTGCTCGACCCCACCGACATCCGGGAAATGCAGGAAACGGGAATCGCGTTCGGCTCGCATACCGCCACCCATGCGCATCTCGCCGCGCTGCGGCCGGTCGAGGTACTGCGCGAGCTGCGCACGTCGCGCGAGCAGCTGGGCGCGCTGCTCGGCAAGCCGGTGACGGTGCTGTGCTACCCCTACGGGGAGTACACCAGGGAGACGCTGCACTTCGCGCGCGATGCGGGCTACGAGGCGGGCGTCATCGTGCGGCGGCGCATGAACACCGACACGACCGATCTGCTCGAGCTGCGCCGTATCCCCATCACCTCCCTCACCTCGCCGGGACGGTTCGCGTGGGACTTGTTCCGGCTGCGGTGGTTTCATGGGTCATAAGTGCGGGTAGCCCTGCTGACATCGGCGCGCTCGTGGCGCGGCTCGGGGACGAGCTTCGCGAACATCGCGCGCGGGCTGATCGAGCGCGGCCACGCGGTCCAGCTCTTCGCCACTGCACCGGACGTGACCGAGGGATTCGCCGCGCAGGGACTGCCGGTGCGGGAGCTTCCCATCCACGACACGGGACTCAAGGAGGCGCGCATCCTCGTGCGCGCGCTGCGCGAGCACCAGACCGACCTGCTGCTCGCCGAGAAGCCGCGCGACCTGCGGGTGGGAGCCTTGGCCTCGCTCGTGCGGCGCTTCGCCCTGGTGTACCGCAACAACGTCGGCCAAGAGACGCCGCCGCGCGACCCGATCGTCCGGCTCGCCTACCGGCGCGTGGCCCTGACGGTATTTCTCACACGCGCGGCCGAAGCGCGGGCGCGCGCGGTGGCGCCGTTCATGGTGCGGCGGCCCGCGCGGGTCATCTATGAGGGAGTCGATGTAGACCGCTTCCGGCCGGACGAGGCGGCGGGGCGCGCCTTTCGGGAGCGGCACGCGCTGGGCGACCGTCCGTTTCTCCTGGCCGTGGGTGCGCTCGAGCGCGAAAAGCGCTACCCCTGGTTGCTCGACGCGCTGGCGCGGCTCGGGTCGCATGGGCCGCCGCTGCTCGTGTGTGGCGAGGGCGGGCACGCCGGGCTGATCCGCGACCAGGCCGCGCGGCTCGGGCTCGACGTCCGGCTGGTGGGATTTCTGTCTCCGGCCGAGCTGGCGGCGGCGTACAACGCCGCGACCTGCGTGGTCCATGCCTGCACGGTGGAGACGTTCGGGCTGGCGCTCGCCGAGGCGCTGGCGTGCGGGCGTCCCGTGGCGGCGGTGGCGGGCGCGGCGCTGGCGGAGGTGCTGGGTGACACCGCCGTCCTCACGCCCGACGACCCGGAGCAGTACGTCTTAGCGTTGGCCGAGCTGCTGGCCGATCCGCCGCGTCGCCGCGCGCTGGGAGACGCGGCGCGGCGACGGGCGGTGGAGCTGTTTTCGCTCGAGCGGATGGGTCGGGAGTACGCCGCGGCGCTCGAGGCGGCGAGGGGCTAGCCTGCCGCGGGCGCGCCTAGCGGCTGCGCCGCCACGGCCGAAACCACCACGCCCTCGCCCAGCGACGTGCCCGCCCCCGCGATCGCTCCCTGCTCGCCGAAGTACGCCTCTTCGCCGTGCTCGCTCAAGTCCAGCCCGCGCAGCTGCGCGCGGAAATCGGCCTTGATGCCCACGGTGGCCTTCACGATCGTCAGGATCACCGCGGTGCCAACGGCCGCGAGCGCGACCGTCGCCAGCACCGCGACGAGCTGCACTCCCATCTGCGCGAAGTTGCCGGCCAGCCAGCCGTCGCCCCCCGCGGGGTTCGCGAGCTTGGTCGCGAACACGCCGGTGAGCATCGCCCCGGCCACGCCTGCCAGCCCGTGGCAGGAGAACACGTCGAGCGAGTCGTCGAGCCGCGTGGTGGCGCGGATCTGGATCGCGGTATAGCTCACGAGCGCCGCCAGCGCGCCGATCGCGAGCGACGCGGGCGCTGTAACGTACCCGGCCGCGGGCGTAATGCCCACGAGTCCTACGACGAGCCCCGTGGCCGCGCCTACCGCGGTGATCTTGCCGGTGCGGACGAGATCGAGGCACGCCCAGGTGACGAGCGCCATCGCGGCGGCGGTGTTGGTGTTGGTGAACGCCAGCGCGGCCAGGCCGTTGGCGGCGAGGGCCGAGCCGGCGTTGAACCCGAACCACCCGAACCACAGCAGCCCCGCGCCGAGCAGCACGAGGGGAACGTTGTGCGGCACGATCGCGGTGCGCTTGAAGTCGCGCCGCGGCCCCAGCATACGGGCAGCGACGAGCGCCGAGACGCCGGCGCTGATGTGCACCACCGTACCGCCCGCGAAGTCGAGCGCCCCAAGCTTCTGGAGCCAGCCGCCCGCGCCCCAGACCCAGTGCGCCAGTGGATCGTAGATGAACGTCGCCCACAGCAGCAGGAACACGACGTACGCCCGGAACCGCATTCGCTCCACGATGGCGCCCGAGATGAGGGCCGGGGTGATGATCGCGAACATCAGCTGGAACATGGCGTGCGCCTGCAGCGGGATCGTGGCGGCGTACGCGGGGTCGGGATTGACCCCGACGCCCGAGAACCCCAGCCAGGCGAGCCCGCCCCACAGGGGCGAGCCGTGGCCGAACGCGATCGAGTAGCCGAACAGCACCCATTGCACGCTGATCAGGCCCAGCGCCACGACGCTCATCATCATCGTGTTGAGGGCGTTCTTGGGTCGCACCAGCCCGCCGTAGAAAAACGCCAGGCCCACGGTCATCACCATCACGAGCGCGGTGGAGGTGAGCACCCAGGCGGTGTCGCCCGCCGAGATCGCCGCGGCGTCGAGTGCGAGCAACGGCAGTCTCATAATCCCTCCTCCCCGGCCCCGGCCCCCGCGCCGGCGGGTTGCACGTGCTTGAGGGCCTCCCGCTGTACCGCAGCGGCGTTGACCGCGGTGAGGGCCGCGTTGTCCACCTCGCCCGTGCGAATACGGATGACGCGCTCGATCGGCTGGACGAAGATCTTGCCGTCGCCGACTTCGCCGGTGCGGGCGGAGGACAAGATGGCGTCGATGCACGGCTGCACGAACGGCTCCGAGCACGCCATCTCGATCTTGACCTTTTCGTGGAATTCCATGACGACCGTGGTGCCGCGGTACTGCTCGACGATCTCCTGCTCGCCGCCGTGGCCGCTGACGCGGGTCAGCGAGATTCCGGTGACGCCGGCCCGGAACAGCGCCGCTTTGACCTCGGCGAGGCGTTCAGGCCGTACGATGGTAGTGATGAGTTTCATGGAGCCAAGCTAACGCCTCCCGTAAGCAGGTGTCAATCAATTCTTGCTGGTTCGGCGCGATTTCGATGACACCACGACAAAGAGCTGCGATAGCAAGCCTCGTGCCGTCACCAGCACTATGCAGCGAATGTAGAATAGGTGCGACATCACCGTCCACGCCCCGTTGTGTCGGATGGTCTGCTCGGCGTGGCCCGTTGACACCGCCCGAGGACAGCGCGGCGGCGCCGCTGCTGCTGCGCCGATGCGGCACAGAATTCGCCCTCAGCGGCGCCGCAGCTTTCACGGAGGCTTTCCATGACTACACTAGCGCGGGTGCTCGGGCTGTTGGCTGTTCTCACGACGAGCGCGTCAGTGGCGCGGGCGCAGTACCCCCAGCGGCGTGAGGGATTCTGGATCGGATTCGGGCTGGGATATGGCTCCGCCAACGTCACATGCGACGGCTGCGGCAGCGGCCCTCGCACCGGGGGCGTCACGGCGTTCGTAAAGCTGGGCGGGACACCGAGTCCGAACCTGCTCATCGGCGGCGCTATCAACGGCTGGTCGCACGCGAGCGGCGGCGCGACCGAGACGATGGGTAATGTCACCGCGTCCCTCTACTATTATCCCGTCGCACGAGGCGGCCTGTTCCTCACCGGCGGCTTGGGGTTCTCCGACTACAGGGTCGACACCAGTCCCGTAGTTGACGGGACGGGCTGGGGGTTCACGGCGGGCGTCGGGTACGACATCCGGGTCGGCCGTAACGTCTCCCTTACGCCGGTGGCCAACTTCGCGTACGGCGGGGTGGGGGATTTGAACGTGTCGGGCGGGGGGACGTTCGCCACCGGCTGGAAGCAGAACGTGGTCGACTTCGGGTTGGGCGTCACTTTCCACTAGAGCGCGCCCTTGCGGTGATGCGTCTTCGCCACACGGGCCGGGCGACTCCGCCTCGCGAGCCATCGGCACTCGTCTTGCCCCCCTCGCCCTCGCTCCATCCACAACCTTAGGAGGGGACGCATGAGACGCTCCGTACTGGTCGCCCTGCTGGCGCTCGCCGGTGCGTGCCGCGAGCGACCCGAGGTCGCGGGCCCGCCTGCTGCACCGCGCCTGCAGGCCAATGTGCTGGACCCCGCGCTGTCGACCGCGCTCGCGAGCGCGACGCCGGCGGCGAACCTGGAGATCATCGTTAACTACGATGAGACGATGACCACGCGCGACGCCGTATCGAACGCGATGCTCAACCTCGGCGCCGGCGTGGTGCAGTTCAAGAACCTGGAGCTCGTCGCGGGCGTCGCCACCCCGGCGCAGATCAACGCCATCGCCGCCGTGCCCGGCGTGCAGTCGGTCTACTTGAACAAACGGTTGCAATACTACGGTCGCCCGGGCGGTCTCTACACGTTGCTGCTCCATGAGAGCGTCCCCACCATTCGCGCCGATGCGGTGCATACGATGGGTATCACGGGCAAGGGAATGGGGATCGCGATCCTCGACTCAGGGATCGACGGACTCTACAACCCCGACCTCGTCTATCCCACACACACCGTCCAGAACGTAAAGGTCATTTTCAACCTGAGCGACGTGGTGACGTTCAAGGGCTCGGCCCCGAAGCCCCTCAAGCAGGGCGTGGACATCTTCGCCGAGAACCTCCCGAACAGCGAGACCTCGGTCGGCCACGGCACGCACGTGGCCGGCATCACGGCTGCACTCGGCCAGGCCTCGGCGGGCTACTACACCGGTGTCGCGCCGGGTGCGAATCTCATGGGCGTTGGGACGGGAGACATTCTGTTCATCTTCTTCGCGCTTGCCGGGTTCGACTACATCCTCGAGCACCAACAGGCCTACAACATCAAGGTCGTGAACAACTCCTGGGGAACGAGCGGCGCATTCGATCCCAAGGACCCGATCAACAAGGCGTCGAAGACGGCGCACAACCGCGGGATTACCGTCGTGTTCGCCGCGGGGAACGACGGGCCGAATCAGAACACGCTGAACCCGTACAGCGTGGCGCCGTGGGTGATCGGTGTGGCGGCGGGGTGCAAGCTCGTCAGCCCCGACCCGACCAACTCCGCCATCCACTGTGCCGATCAGACCGGACAAAACCGAGCAGCGATCCTCGCCGACTTCTCGTCGCGCGGTGTCCCCAACGATCCGCTGTACCACCCCGACATCACAGCGCCCGGGGTGCACATCGTCTCGACGCGCGCGTCGACGGGCACGGTGCTGAACGCGCTGGACGCGAATCACGACCTGAACTTGACGAGCACCTGCGCCATCAGCCTGACGAACCAGCCGTTCTACACCTGTGCGTCGGGCACCTCGATGGCCACGCCGCACGTGGTGGGCGTGGTCGCGCTGTTACAGGATGCGGCGGGCGGGACCCTCACGCCGGACCAAGTGGCGACGCTGATCACGAGCAACCCCCAGCCGTTGCCAACCTTCGCCCTGTGGGAGGTGGGCGCGGGCTATCTCGACGCGCTGAAGGCGGTGTGTCACGTGCCAGCCCCCCGGGTGCCGTTACAGTGCCCGTAGCCGGGGCCCGTGCAGACCCCGGCGTTCGGTCAGGGTAAGACCAGATAGACTCGATCCTGGTCCGCCCGGGCACGCACTACAATGGGCGCACCAGCCACATCTCGCACGGGAGGCGTCGGCAGGCCCTGCTGGGCTTCAACCACCAGGGCCTGCCCGGCGGGGAGCTCTCCCCGCCTGAGGTTGAGAACGATCTCGACGTTGCCGCTGACGGTCCTTTGCAGCGTGGGTCGCAGCCGGGCCCGGTCGCGCCAGAATCGCGCGACGGCGCCCATATCACCGATCCAGGTATCCTCCCGCCGATTCGCGGTAATCAGGCGGCGCTCAGTCTCGAGCTTGTACGTGACGTCCGTGGGATGGATCAACAGACAGGTGATGGCGCTGTTCTCGGTGTTAGCTCGGATCACCTCGGTCCAGTCGCGCAGCGCCTGCTCCACGGTCGCGGGCGTCAGGAAGTTCCGGATACGCAGCTCGCCGCGCGAATCGTCCAGCGCGACCGGCACGACGACGATCTTGCTGTGCTCGCTGCCCAACGCTCGCTTGCGAAACCCGAAGTACGGAAAGTTGGTGAGCACATACTGCGCTGAGACGCTCGAGTCGAAGAAATAGCCCGCCTCTTCGAGCACGCGGAGCAGTTCGTCGGGGTACAGCAGATAGCCCGCCCGGAACCCCCGCGTCTGCTGTGTCAAGTCCCGATCGAGCAGTTGCTTGCTGACGAGCACTTCCCCGAACACCGTGGGACGCTTCGGGTCATAGCGCGCCGCGTCTACCGCCGGAGACCCTGTGGGGAACCGCTCGAAGGCGAAGCTGTGGCTGACCGAGTGCGAGCCGACATCGAACCCCAACCCTTTGAGCTGTCGAATCCACTGCACCCGTTCGGGGGTGTAGTACCCGATGTCCGTGGAGTCCGTGAAGTACTTGGTCGTGACGAAGAACGTGCTGCGCACCCCCAACCCGGCTTCCATTTGGGCGAACGTGAGCGCATTGCGAAACGCCTCCCTGGCATCGACGTCGTGTGAGAGGCACAGCCCCGTGCGTTTGCCCTCGGGCACGGTGTGGACCAACAGAAAGGGATGCACGCTGTCCTCGTACAGTCCTCGCAGCAGCAGGCGGAACACGTCCCCCGACGGCTCGAACCAGTTGATCCAGCGACGCGCCGCCTCGAAGCTGCGCGCCAGGCGGGGAATCAACGTCGTCTCCTTGAAGCCGAGCCCGAGGGCGTAGGCGAGGCCGCGGCCATACGCGGTCACGGTGAGGGCGGCCGTGCCATTCTCGTACCGCGCCAGCACCTGGGTCCCGGGAGTGACGGTGTACTCGGTGGACCACACCGTTTCCGAGTACAACTTGGGATCGCCCAGGGACACGGTTTGCTCCTCCGGACGATTCAGGTAGCGCAGCGCCGCATCGGCCGTGGCGGCGGTCGCGAAGCTGACGCGAAAGTTGGTACGGCTGGTCGTTGCGCTGGTAATGCCGAAGAGCGGGAAGAACTTGTTGCCTTGCACCTGGGTCGCCAACACGACCCCGCCGCGCTCGACGTACGCGTACAGGGTCTCGCGCTCCGCCGGACTCAACTGTGTGTTGAGCAAGATGCCGCCGACCAAGACGAGCGGCCGCCGAGTGGCCACCGCGACGTCCGACGTCGCCAGGAACGGAATCCCCAGGAGCTCGAGACAGTCCCGCAACGCGAGCTGCTCCTGGAGCGCATCCCGGCTCGACCCTACCTCGAGCACGGCCACGCCCCACTCCGGCGACGCTGCCCTTGCTCCGGTGACGGCCAGCCACAGCGCGGCTCCCGCCAGCAGGCGCGTCACTTCCACAGCTGCAGCGCGACGGGGTTGCCGGCCAGAGCCTCCGCCACCAGCACCAGCCACGCGGACGCCGCCACGCAGGGGACCTGCGTCATTTCGTACTGCAATTCCTGCGAGGCGCAGCGCAGGCCACCGTTGGCCGCCTGCAGCGGTTCCAGGCCGGCGACGATCTGGCGCGCGCGCTGGGACTGTCCCAAGCGGAGATAGGCGAGCGCGACGCCCAACGTTCCCTCGGGCCAAACGATGGGGAGCTCGCGCCACTGCTTGCGCGGGCTCTCATGGAAGAAAAACCTGCCGATTTCCGGGTCTCCATAGATGGGCTGTTCATCGTAGGGGCGATACCCGCTGGCGTCACCGTGCTTGCTGGCGTAGTAGCGGTCGATTACGGCGATGGCCTGCTGCGCCTTTTGGGGCTCGCCGGCGGCGAACAGAAACAGCGCGCCCCAGGCGGCGCAGTCGAGCGCCTTGTTAGGATCAGCGTCACCGAGCGGCGCGAAGCCCTGGTTGAACTGCCGCAGCGAGTCGTTCCAGGCGCTCTGGAGCAATCCGCGTCGTATCCGCTCGGCCGCCTGGGCCCAACGAGCCTCGCCGGTGAGGCCCGCCAGTTGGTGCAAGAAAAACCAGGCGCTGATGTTGTTCTCGGTGCTCACGGCCAGCATCGGCTCGTCCCGATACAGCTCGACCACCTCGTCGCTGGTCGCACGGTAGGCGAGCTGCAGGATGCCCTGCCCCATCCGCAGCAGGCCATCGCGCGGGTCGCGCGGGTCGTTCACGGCGAGCGAGAGCAGGTAGCCGGCGAGCCGGGTGGCCGCCTGCAAGAAGATGGTGCGCTCCCGTTCGCATCCCCGGTCGCGGGCGCAGCCCGGCGCGTGAGTCAGGAAGAAGGTGAAGGCGTATCCCACCCACGCCACCGCCCCCGCGCGGACGAGCGCGCTCTCATGATCCGTTTCCTGCGGCCAATCATTGGCGGTGTTGTAGCCGAACCAGAGGCTGCCGTCGGGTCGGACCAAACGGGCGAGCGCGTGCAGCGTGAACGCCGCTTTGTCTCCGTCACCGGTGGTCAGGAAGACGAGTGCCGCCAGCGCGTCGTCGTACGTGGCCGAGCGATGGAAGCGCCGCGGGAATTCGGCCGGCGCAAGGTCGTAGCTGATCACCAGCCGGCGGCGGCTCGGGTCGGGGTCGGGGACGAGACGATTGGGAATGATCTGTCCCAACAGCCACGGCTTGGTCGCGGACACCCAGCGCGGTGGAGCGCCGTCCGGTGTGGGTGCTCCCTGGGCAATCAAACCGTCGCGCGGCAGCAATCCGCACACCACCACGCATGAGG
>Ga0209055_1000087_pt1 | contig 58958 bp, 49 predicted proteins | sample GraSoiAngelo_110_FD_185875 | JGI IMG/M metagenome (GOLD analysis project Ga0209055, IMG submission 185875) | Grasslands soil microbial communities from the Angelo Coastal Reserve, California, USA - 14_0903_12_30cm (SPAdes) (version 2) | ecosystem: Environmental > Terrestrial > Soil > Grasslands ... | reverse complement strand
GATGAGGAACCCGCGCATCCCGTAGTAGCTGAACCGCTCCCACATCTCGGTGAAGAAGAGCGTGGCGAGACCGCGGGGGTGACCGAACCACGACGACCCGGGCGGGGGACTCGTCACTCGAACAGGTCGTTCTGCTCGACGGGCTCCGAGCGCTGCGGGGCCCGGAGAAGCTCGCCCAGCCGCTGCTCCCATTGCTCGACGTCCACGTGGTGCTCGCTCTGAAGCGCCCGGCGCAGGGCCGGTGAGAACTCGTGGAACGCCGCGAGCAGCTCCGTGACGGCCTCCCGTAGCGCCTGGACCTGGAAGCCCTCGCCGGTCGCGCCCATGTCCTCGAGGATGCTCTGCTCGGTGCGCGAGGCGATGATTGGCTCCGCGCGCCCCTGTACGAAGACGTTGGTCCGCCGCTTGGGACCGCGCTCGTCCTCGATCGGCATCAATCCGATGATGCCGTCGGAGCGCCAGTACTTGCCGTAGCCGAGAAAGACCATGCGGTCGCGCTTGATGTCCATGCTGCCTCCGGAGCGCCGCCCGTCCGCGCTGCGTGGCCCGGGCCCAAAGGCGTCACGGAACCAGGACAGTACGCCGCGGATCACGCTCATGGTTAGTCCTTCTTCATCTTCTTCTTGAGCTCGCGGAGCTGCCGGTCGGCGGCCGCCTCGCGCGCGGCGCGGTCGAGCTGCGACTTGAGCAGCTCGTCCGCCGGGTCCACGCCGGGACGCGGCCCCCCGGCGGCCTGCAAGTCGCGCCAGGCACGTTCCGCCGAGCGCTCCGCCTCGGTGAGCGGCCGGTCGCGTTCCGCCCACCCCAGCTGCGCCTGCATGTCCCCGAGCTCGCGCTCGTACAGTGCGAGCTCGCCCTGCAGGGCCGCCAGCTTCTTCGCGAGCACCTCCGCGCGCCCGCGATGCTTCGCCGCGAACCGCTGGGCAACCTCCACCGTTTCCCGGTCCTGGATCTCGGATGCAAGCCGGCCGCGGCGCTCGGCATCGGCCAGGCGCTGGCGCTCCTGGGTGAGGTCGCGCTCGGTACGCGCTACCGCCTCACGCGTCTCGCCCACGGCGAGCTTCGCCTCGACCACCGCCTCCCGCATCTGCCGCGCCAGGTCGCGCAAGTCTCCCGGCGGCGTCGCCGCGTCCAGGGCGGCGCGCAACGCGTCTCGCAGGCGCTCGAACACCGGACGCTAGCTCTTCCGGACCGTCTTCGCGAAGAATGCCGAGAACACCTGCTCCACCGCGTGCGATTTACACTTGGGGCAGGCCGGCCGCTTGCGTCCGTGTTCCTCGATTGCCTGTTGCTGGCTGAAGCGCGTGTGGCACTCCGTGCAGCGATACTCGTAGATCGGCATGGCGGGCTTTACGTTATTCCCCGCTGAAACCGGGGTCAAGTTGACGCTGCAGCGGCGCGCCGCAATGATTGCACCCATGCGGAGTCGCGTCTCGCACATGGCGATTTGCGCCGCCGTGGCCCTGGCCTGCAACGAGGGGCTGCAGCCCACCACGGCCGCCCCGGCCATCCGCGGTACGGTGACCTACCAGGGCCATCTGCCGGACAGCTTGAGAGACAGCACCGGGGCCGTGCTGGTCGTGGCCTTCGCGACGTTTCCCCAGACCCCGGCGGACCTGTTGCACTTCGCGGCCGTCGCGTTCCTCGATACGGGCGGACCACCCCGCCGCTACGAGCTGCGAGTCCCGACCGGCACCTACGAGTGGGTGCTAGCCGTGTGGGAAAAGAAGAGCAACACGGAGTTAGGCCCGGGAAACGCGGATTCCCTACTGCGTGAGGTTGGCTTCTACCGCGATGCGGGAGACACGACAACGCACGGCACGGGACGAGTGCACGTCGGGGGCACAGGGACGGACTCGATCAACTTCGCGATCGACTTCACCAACATGCATCGGATCTGCGACTACTTCCCGCCATGCCCGCCGTGATGCGCGCGCCGCTGCTCGCCTTCCTGGCGGTCGTGCCCGGCGTCGCCGCCGCGGCGCAGGGCACGGCCATCCTCTACGGGTCCGTGACGGACTCGCTCGGCCAACCGCTCCGTGCCACGGTGCGCGTCGTCGGCAGCCCCGCCATGGCCGTTGCGGACGGCCGCGGTCGCTATCGGCTCGCCGTCCCGGCTGGGCGCGTGATCGTGCGCGCCGGCCACATCGGGTTCCGGTCCCAGGTGGACACGACGACGATCGCCGCCGGCGACTCGCTCGAGCGTGACTATCGGCTCCCGGCATCCCCCGTGGAGCTGCAGCCCACGATCGTCACGGCGGCCAAGCGCTCGCAGCTCCTCGACGAATCCGCGACGAGCGTCGCGGTCATGAATGACACCGATCTCGCGCGCCGCGCCGTGGCCACAGTGGACGAGGCCGTCAATCGAGCGCCGGGCGTGCTGTTCCTGAATGGCCAGGTCAACATCCGTGGCTCGAGCGGTTTCGTCGAGGGCCTCGGATCGCGCGTGCTGTTGCTCGTCGACGGCGTACCGGCGAACCAGGGCGACCGGGGTGGGATCGACTGGGACATGGTGCCGCTCGTCGACGTAGAGCGGGTCGAGGTGGTGAAGGGCGCCGGGTCGTCGCTCTACGGCTCCGCCGCCTTCGGCGGCGTGGTCAACCTGATCACGCACGACGTTCCGGTTGGGTGGCACGGGCGGCTGCGGGCCACGGGTGGCGCGTACGCCAATCCTCCTTCAGAGGCCTGGACGTTCCGCGACCACACGGGCGGGCTCGGCGGCCTGGACGTCACGGGCTCGTATGGAACCGAGACCCTGCGCGGCAGCCTGACCCTCGGCGGTCGGCACTCGGACGGCTACCGCGAGCAGGATCGCAGCGACCAGTGGGAGACCGCCGGCCGGGCCGAATGGCTGCCGCGGCCGGGCACGCGGATCACCGCGTCGGGGGCGTGGACCAGCCACCAGTACGAAGTGTTCCCCACGTGGTGCGTTCCCGACGCATGTATCGACTCGCGGGGGCAGGCGTTCCAGCCGTTCATGATCGACACGTCCGGTCGCGGCAGCTACACACGCTCGAACAAGGGATATCTCGCCGCGACGGTCGACCGCACCGTGTCCGGGGCCTTTGCGTGGCGAGCGCGTGGCTCCTGGCTCCGGAGCCATTTCACAGACTACAACCCCGACGACTGGTCGGTCTCGGACCGCCTCGGGGCCGAGCTGACCGGTGTGCTACACGCGGCCGGTGGCGACGACCGCGTGGTCACCGTCGGAATGGAGGGGGCGCATACCGCCATCACGAGCGACATTTTCGGCGATTCGGGGCGGGTCGGCAGCCACACACAGGTCGACATCGGGCCGTACGCCGAGGCAGAACAGCGTGTGGGCCGCGTGCGACTGACGGCGGGTCTGCGGCTCGACGATATCGTCGTCGACGGTGCCCGCAAGGCCACCGTCCTGAGTCCGCGGGTCGGCGCCGCCATCGGGTCCGGCGTCGGCACGTGGCGCGCGTCCGCGGGCCGCGGCTTCCGGGCGCCGACCCTCGCGGAGCGGTACGTCACGACCCGCGCCTTCGGCTTCGAAGTCATCCCTAACCCCGACCTGGATCCCGAAACCGCCTGGTCGTTCGAGCTCGGCAACGGGGCTTCGATCGCCTCCTGGGGGCGTCTCGACGCCGCGCTCTTCTGGACCGAGGCCCGTCGCTTGCTCGAGCCGACGTTCGTGCTCGACGGCGGCGTGCAGAAGATCCAGATCCGGAACATCTCCCGCGCGCGGCTCCGGGGCCTGGACGCGTCGCTGGCAGTCTCGTCGCTGGTCCGCGGCCTGACTTCCTCGATTGCCTATTTGCTCGTCGACGCTCGGGACCTCACGACCGATTCGGTGCTCTCCTTCCGACCCAGGCACGTGCTCACGCTCGGCACCGATTACCAGTGGCGCATGCTCTCGGTAGGAGCCGAGTTCCGCTACACCAGCCGCATCGAGCGGATCGAGCTCGAGCCCGTCTTCGGCCGCGATCCGCGCGTGCCGGCCCGGGTCCTCGATCTCCGCGCCAGCTGGCAGCGCGGACCCCTGTCGGCGCGGCTGCTTGTGGCGAACGCGCTCAACTACATCTATAACCTGGTCCCCCGCACCCTCGAGCCCGTCCGCACGGCTTCGGTGGTCCTGACGTGGACGTATTAGATTGGTGGAATGATGGGACCCTGTGGCGTGGTCGCCATGCTCCTGCTGCACGCCGGCCAGGCATCCCCCCTCAACGGCACCTGGGAGCTGACCCGGATCTTCCGCGCGGGCCCCGTCCCCTCCACGCGCGCCGTGCCGATCGACTCCACCGTCTACCTTCGCATCACCCTCGAGACCCACGTCGGTGATTGGATCTCGGGCCGGTTGTACCGGCGCTATCGGGGCGAGCCCGATCGGAGCAAAGTCGAAGCCGGCCCACTCCGGGGAGAAGGGCGGTTCATCATCGGGGTCGAGATCGAGAAGCCGGCCTGGGCACGCGCGCGCACCGCGGCCTGGCTCGTGGGCGACACCCTGCGCTTCGGTACGCCTCTCGTCCCCGACGCCGACAGCCTGGAGCTCCGGCGCGTGAGCCCCGACGCCCCGTACCCGGCCAGCGTCCTCGAGGTGGTGACCCCTCCATGACACGCCTCCGCTTGACGTCTTTTTGCGTGACGCTTTTCAGCGTGACGCTGTTTCTGTCTTGTGGGGGCGACCGATCCCGCTCGCCCACGTGCGGCATGGCGCAGCTCATCGGGCCATCCCTGATCCAGGACCGGCTGCGGCGTCTGCCGTTCGTCCTGACCGAGGCGCCGCGCGGGCTGCCGGGCACGCTCCCCGTTCGGGTTGTCGGCACGCCCCAACAAAGCACGGTGCTGGTCACCTACACCAAGGGCGCGTTGACCATGGAGTATCAGGGAGCGGGCTTCCCAGCCACTTCGGTCAGCGATACCACCGCCTACGCCGTCCTCGTCGTGGACGATTCGACCCAGCGAGCGCAGGGCGTGCTGATCTACGAGTCGCACCGCCCGCCCGAGGGGTACCCGAGCATCGGCTCCCTCACCGGGCAAGACCGGACGATGCCCGTGTACGGCGTGCGGGTGGACTGGGCGGGCGTCTCGAACCCGAAGTGCCCGTTGCTCGGCACACCGGCGGCTCCCCCAAGCTCGGCGCAGTGACGCGGATCGTGGCGGTGAGCGCGACGCGCCGCACCGACGCGGGGCGGGAGCGCGTCGCCCTGAATACGGCTTACGTGTACGCCCTCATGCGCGCCGGGGTCGTTCCCCTCGTCGTCCCGCCCATCCTCGACCCCGACGCGGCGTGCGCCGCGCTCGACGGGGTGCACGGTCTCGTCCTCACGGGGGGCGAGGATGTGGAGCCCGGCCGCTACGGGGCGGCGCCTCACCCCGAGCTGGGCGAGACCGATCGGGCGCGCGACGCGGTCGAGCTGGCCCTCATCGCGGGCGCCGAGCGACGCCGGCTCCCGATCCTGGCCATCTGCCGCGGCATCCAGATCCTGAACGTCGCCCTCGGCGGCACGCTGTATCAGGACCTGACGAGCGAGCGCCCCGGCCCTGTGGACCACGCGGACACGCGCTCACGCCACGGGCTGCGCATCGAGTCCGGCACGCTGCTCCACCGCACGCTCGGCGCCAGGGACGCGCAGGTGAACACCCGGCATCACCAGGCGATCTGCGACATCGCGCCGGCGCTCCGCGCCACCGCCTGGGCCGAGGACGGGGTCATCGAAGGCGCCGAGTGGAAGGATCCGCGGGCACCGCGGGTACTGGCGGTCCAGTGGCACCCGGAGGACGACGTGGAGGACGCGCTGTTCCGCGGCTTCGCGGAAGCGATCGCGTGAGCATCGCCTTCCCGTCGGCCGAGTGGGTGAGCGCCTACGGTGTGGCGATCAACGCGAGCGACGCGTATCGTGCCGCCTCACTCGAGTGGACACACGGTCCGGTCGCCCTCGTCGTGAACCGTCAGCCGGAAATCGGGATCGGCGATCCGGTGGGCATCTGGCTCGACCTCGATCGAGGGACCTGCCGCCAAGCGAAGGTGGTGTCGGAGGGCGAGGCGGACCGGGCACCGTTCGTGATCTCGGGCGAGTATCAGCACTGGAAGCGCGTGATCCGGAAAGAGCTCGGCCCCATTGCGGGCATCATGCAGCGCAAGCTCGTGCTCAAAGGGTCGCTGCCGATCGTGGTGCGCTTTGTGAAGTCCGCGGAGCAGCTGGTCGAGGCGGCGACGACCGTGCCCACGCGATTTCTGGATGAGTAGGGATGACGATGTAGGGGCGCCGCCTGCTGCGCTCCTACCGATCAGAGATTGCGCAGTATCTTGTCGGGAGTCGAGACGTTCGGGAAGAAGACCCGGTCGCTCAGCCGGTTGAACGCCACCCGCAGCGTGGGGAAGCGCTCAGCGGCGGAACGGTAAATGGTGGCGACGCCGAGGTGCTCGGCGAGCCGGTGCTCCGCGGCGAGCCGAAAGCCCTGTCGACCCAGCTCGTCGTAGTAGGGCAAATCGGGCCCCCCTTTGCGGGAGCGTCGAGCGGCGATGTAGTCCGGAAACAGCCCCGCGAGCCAGAGGCTGTAGTTGCCGAGATGCGCGCGCAGCAAGAAGGCCCGTTCCCCGGCGTCGTCGAGCCCCATGAGGTCCTCCACCATGTCGACCAGATAGTGGTAAGTCTCGTCGTCGCTGCGGCGGATGCGGACGTGCCGGTCGTGATCGCCGAACTCGAGCAGCAGGGCGGCCAGGTAGTCGGCCAGCGCTCGGTCGTCGACCCCGGCGGCGCGCAACGTGTGGCGCACCGCCACGTAGGTGAACAGCGCCGGCGACGGGACCATGAGCGTGCGCAGGGCCAGGAGGGCGGCGAGCAGGCCGGGCTCGTCGAGCAGCTCGTCGGGTCCCTCCTCGAGGAGCTGCCGCTCGTAACGCGCGCGGCGCGCAGTGTCACCGTGCGCCAGGGCGAGCGCGACGAGCAGGAAGTCCTGCGCACGCAGCCGACCACGGACGTTGGCCAGAATCATGCCCAAACCTCCCTCTAGCCCTGCTACCCCCCGAGCGGCGCCCGAGTTGCTGGCGCGCCTCACGACGCTCGCCCAGGAGCTGGCCGGGGCGTTCCGGCCGGCCACCGTCATCGAGGCGGTGGCACGCGCGCTCGCCGAGCTGCTCAAGCCCGACCGGCTCTCGGTCATACTACTTGACGCCGAGTCCAACCGCCTGGCGGTGACCTACGACACGCACCCCGTTCCGGCGCGCACCGACGACCCCCTGCTCCAGCTCGCGCTGCGGCGCGGGCCGCTCGCGTTCCCCAAGGACGTACGGGACGAAGCCCGGCGGCGCGGGTCTGCCCTGCCCGACGACGCGGCTTCCCCCGGCTCCTGGCTCGGCGCGCCCCTGGTCGCGGGCGGGCGCACGATGGGCGCGGTCTCCCTTTCGAGCGAGCGGCCCGGCATGCTGGGGAAAGCCGAGCTGACGCTCGTCTCCGCGGTGCTCGCGCAGGCGGGGATCGCGCTCGAGAATGCCCGCCTGGTGGAGCTCCTCTCCTCCGCCAAGGGCGAATGGGAGAAGACCGTCGACGCCATCTCCCAGGCGATCTGCATCGTGGACGCACACGGCACGGTGCGCCGCGCCAATCGCGTGTTCGCCGATCTGATTCAGACCGCGGTCACCGCCATCCCCGGCCGCCCATGGATCGGCCTCCTGCCACCCGCCTGGTCGGACCCCGTGGCGCGCGCCCTCGCCGAGCCGTCGGCGAGTACGGCGGAGATCCGCGCCGGGGAGCGCGTGCTGCTGCTGACCGCCATACCCATGGCCGAGCCGGGCTCGGCGGTCCTCGTGTTCGAGGACCAGACGGAGCGGCGCCGGCTGCAGGAGCAGCTCATACAGTCTGAGAAAATGTCAGCGATCGGTCAACTGATCGCCGGGGTGGCGCACGACCTGAACAATCCCTTGGCCTCCGTCGTGGGCTTCAGCGACTTCCTCGCCGAGGCGGGCGACGTCCCGCCCTCGCTCCAGGAGCCGCTTCAGGTCATCCGCCAGGAGGCCGAGCGGGCCGCGACGATCGTCAAGAACCTGCTCTCCTTCGCGCGCAGCCAGGAGGGGGAGCGCACCCGACAGGCGATTCGGGCGCTCCTGGACTCGACTCTCGCCCTGCTGCGCAATCAGCTGATGGCGCACAAGGTCGAGGCCACCGTGGAGGTCGAGCCCGGGCTCCCCGACGTCGAAGTGAACGCGAACCAGATCAAGCAGGTATTCGTGAACGTGATCAACAACGCGTGCCAGGCGATCGCCAGCGATGCGCCGTCCGGCCGGATCTGGATCGCGGCGCGCCGCGTGGGCGACACCATCGCCGTGAGCGTCACGGACTCGGGCCCAGGGATGACCGAGGAGCTCGCCGCACGCGTCTTCGAGCCGTTCTTCACCACTAAGCGGGAGGGCGAGGGCACGGGACTGGGACTCTCCATCTGCCAGGGCATCATGAAAGAACACGGGGGGCGCATCACCCTCGACACGCGCCCGGGCGCCGGGGCGACCTTCACGCTCGAGCTGCCGATCGGCGCGCGCGCCGCGCGCCCCGAGGCCGCACCGGTGCCGGCCGGGGAGTCGAAGCCGCTCAGCATCCTGGTCGTGGACGACGAGCCGCACATCCTGCATTACATGCGGGCCACCCTCGAGAGCTGGGGCCACACCGTCGAGGTGGCGAGCGACGGCACCTATGCGCTCGAGCGCGCCCTGGCGGGTCCGTTCGACGTGATCATCTGCGACCTGCGGATGCCGCACCTCTCCGGGCGCGAGATGTACACCAAGCTCGTCCGCCAGGACCCGCGGGTGGCCGAACGGATCATCTTCGCCACCGGCGACACGGTGCGCGGCGACACGCTCCAGTTCCTCGAAGCGCTCGGCCGGCCCTACCTGCACAAGCCATTCACGCTGGCCGAGCTGCGCGCCGCCCTCGGCCATGCCGCGAAACAGCCGGCCTGAGGGGGGCGTGCGCGTCCTCCACGTCGACTCCGGCCGGGAATTCCGGGGCGGTCAGAACCAGGTCCGTCTGCTGACCCGCGAGCTGGCGCGCGACCCCCGCGTCGAGCAGCGGCTCGTCACACAACGAGGCAGCGAGCTGGCGCGCCGGGCCACGGCCGAGGGCGTGACCGTCCGTGAGATCCCCTGGGGCCTCGGGCTCGACCCACGGGCCTGGTGGCGGCTCGTCGTCGAAACCCTGGCTTGGCCCCCCGATATCATCCACGCGCACGACAGCCACGCCGTCACGCTGTCGGTCTGGGCCCGCCGTTTTCTCCACTTCGCGGGGTCCGCGCCCCGCATCGTGGCGACGCGCCGCGTCGTGTTCCCCGTAAGCTCTCGGAGCGCGCTGCACCAGGCGGATAGCGTGGTCGCTGTCTCGGTAGCTGTCCGGTCGACGCTGGTCGCGGCAGGGTTTCTTCCGGGCGAGATCGTGGTCGTTCACGACGGCATCGACCCGGACGAGGTGCGCCGCGCCGCCCGACCGTCGTTCGGCATCCGCGCGACGCTCGGCCTCCCGCCGGGGGCGCCCGTGGTCGCCAACGTCGCCGCGCTCGAGCCCGCCAAAGATCAGCGTACCCTGATTCGCGCGGCGCGCGCGGCGCATTCCGACCGCCCCGACCTCCATTGGGTGGTCGCGGGCGACGGCCCCGAGCGCCATGCCCTGACGACCGAAGTGCGGCGGCTCGAGCTCGCCGACCGTGTCCACCTGATCGGGCACATCTCCCAGGCGGACGCACTGCTGCGCGAGAGCGATGTCGTCGTCATGTCCTCACGGGCTGAAGGCCTCGGCAGCGTGGTCCTCCACGCGCTGGCGTTGGGCAAGCCGGTAGTCGCCACGGCGGGCGGCGGGCTGTCCGAGATCGTGCCCCCCCGGTGGCTCGTCCCGGTGGGGGACGCCGAGGCGCTCGCCCGGAGAGTGATTGAAGCGCTGGATCACCCCTCTCCCGTCCCCTTGCCCCCGCAGTACACGGCCTCCGCCATGGCCGCCGGCGTCTTGGCCCTGTATCGCTCGCTCGTCTAGATTGCAGGGCCATGATCTACGTCTGCGTCCCGGTGCATAATGAGGCCCGCACGGCGGGCCTCGTGCTGTGGAAGGTACGTCAGGTGTTCACGGCGTTCCCGCGTGAGTACGAGCTGCTGGTCCTGGACGACGCGTCCACGGATGACACCCGCGAAGTCCTGGCGTCGTACGCCAAGGTGCTGCCGATGACGATCGTGACGCACCGCGAGCGCCGCGGGTACGCGCGCAGCCTCGAGGAGCTGCTGCGTCTCGCGCTCCAGCGGACCGACCGGCCGAAGCGAGACTGCGCCATCACTCTCCACGCCGACTTCGTCCATTCCCCCGAGCGCATGGAGGACATGGTGAAGCATTTGGAATCGGGGGCGGACCTCGTGGTGGCCGAACTGGTGGAGCAGCGGGGGCGAGTGTCGCGGGCCCAGGGCCTGGCGCGCCGCTGGACCCCTCGGCTGCTGCGCGTCGCCGGGCTGCGCGACACGGTGTCGGGGTTCCTCGCCCTGCGGCTCATCGTGCTGCGGCAGGCGCTGCGCCGCGACACATCGCAGTTCCTCCGGACCGAAGGCTGGTGCGCGAGCGCGGAGCTGGTGGCGCGGCTGGCGCCGCACGCCCGCCGGCTCGATACCGTTCCCGCGGCCGCGCGCTACGACCTGGTTCAGCGCCCGTCGCGCGTGAAGCCGTGGCGCCAGCTGCTCGAGGCGTGGCGGGCCCGGTCGGTCATCCGGGCGGCCCGCACCGTGGTGGCGGTGCTCTTCATGGCGGTCGGGCTGCAGGCCCAGTCGGACACCGCCTCCCGAACGGATTCGACGCGGACCGACTCGGCGAAGGTCGCCGACACGACGGCGAGGACTGCCGCACCCGTCGGCGTCCCGTTCCCGGTGGGCGAGCGGTTGGTCTACGGGGCGCGATACGGCCCGTTCAGTGTCGGCACGGCCACGATGCAGGTCGCCGGGATCGACACGATCCGCGGGGTGGAGACGGTCCATTTCGTCTTCTTGATCGACGGCGGCGCACTGTGGTACCACATCCACCAGAACCTCGAGTCATGGGTAGGCCGTCACGACTTCCGTTCGCGCCGGTTCCTGAACCAGACCGAGGAAAAGGGCAAGGCGTGGGAGCGGAAATTCGACATCTACCCCGATTCGGGATTCTATCGTGAGGCCGGCCGCGACACGACGGTCGCGACGGTGACGGACCCGCTCGACGACGCCGCCTTCCTCTACTGGATCCGCACCGTGCCGCTCGAAGTCGGAAAGCGCTACGAATACCGCCGCTATTTCCGCCCTGAGCGCAATCCGGTGATCGTCGAGGTGCTGAAGCGCGAGCGCGTGGGCGTGGCCGGGAAGAAATGGGACGCGATCGTCGTCCGCCCGCGGATCCCCAATGGGGGCGGCATCTTCGCGGAGAAGGCCGATGCGCGCATGTGGCTCTCGGACGACAGCCTCCGGATCATGCTCGCGCTGCAATCGAAGTTCTCGTTCGGCCAGGTGACCCTCAAGCTCAAGGAGATCGACTCGGCCAAGCAGAACCCCGCCTCCGGTCCGGAGCACCCATGACCGACTACCGCGAGGCGGACTTTTCCCGGTTGAAAACGGTCCCCATCGCGCAACGCCCCAACAAAGTCGACCCCTCCCTGCTGGCGCATCCGCCCCGCGGCGATCCGAGCTTCACCGCCTTCTGGGATTCCCTCCCGGACATCCTCGCCGCGAAGGACCTCCGCACCCTCGCCCGGCAACTCGCGAAGGCCGCGGGCCGTCGCGGCGTCGTCGCGATGCTCGGCGGGCACGTCATCAAGGTCGGCCTGGGACCCCTGTTCGGTGAGCTCATCCGCCGCGGTGTCATCACCCACCTGGCGCTCAACGGGAGCGCCGCCATCCACGATTTCGAGCTTGCGGCATACGGAGGCACGAGCGAGGACGTCGCCGCCGGGCTGGCGGACGGCACGTTTGGCATGGTGGAGGAGACCGGGCGCGAGATGAACGCCGCGATCGCCGACGGCGCGCGCGCCGGCAAGGGCATGGGCGAAGCGCTCGCCGACTACCTCGCGCGCCGCCCCCAGCTCGCGGCCCGCGACGTCTCCCTCCTGCTCGCCGCCGCCGAACGGGCCGTTCCCGTCACCGTGCACGCCACACTCGGCGCCGACATCATCCACCAGCATCCCGCGGCGGATGGCGCCGCGCTCGGCGCCACGAGCCACCGCGACTTCAAGCGACTCGCCGGGTCGCTCCCCGCACTCCACGACGGCGGCGTCGTCCTCAATGTCGGCAGCGCTGTAGTGATGCCCGAGGTGTTCCTCAAGGCCCTCACCATCGCGCGCAACCTGGGCGGCGGCAAGCCGACCGGTTTTACAGCCTGCGACTGCGACATGCAGCGTCACTACCGGCCGCGGGTGAACGTGGTCGAGCGTCCGACGCTCGCCGGGGGGCGTGGGATCCAGCTCACCGGCCATCACGAGATCCTGATCCCGCTCCTTGCCTGGGCGGTGCTGCGCGAGCTCGATGCGCGCTAGCGCGCGCCGGGCGGCACGACGGCGGCGGTGGGAACGCCGGAGGTAGTGCAGGAGATGGCGCGACAGGCCCTGCTCTTGGATGCGAAGGGAGACCTGCTGCCGTGGAACCGTTAGGCGTCCGCCGGTCGACCCTTGATCGCGTCGCGGATCTTGTCAGCGGTGCTCGGGCTGACGAGCCGCACCACGAAGTAGAGGATGAACCCTAGGGCCGCGAGCTTCAAGATCCACAGGGCCAGTCCAAACAGGCCACCGAGGATGCCGAAGAAGATGTTGAGCGCGACGAACGCCAGGGCAGCGAAAAGCGCGAAGCCAAGAATGCTGCGAAACATGGGCGGATTCCTCCGTGTGGCCCGACGCTCGGGCCGTACGTCGCAATGTAGCAGCAGGTTTCACGAGGACGCCAGACGGTGAAGGCCGTCGATGTCGCGATCGTAGGCGGCGGTGCGGTGGGGGCGGCGTGCGCCCGCGCCGCCGCCCTGCGAGGCCTGGAAGTCGCCATCTTCGAGCCCGGCCCCGATCCCGCCGCCGCATCGCCGGCGTCCGCCGGGATGCTGGCGGCCCAAATCGAGCCCGCTGACGACGTGCTGGTCGCCCTCTCGGTGCGCGCTCGGGACTCGTACGAGCAGCTCGCCCCCGCCCTTCGGGAAACCACCGGTATCGACATCGGGTTCTGGCGCTCCGGGATCGCCGTCGTGGCGTTCGACGAGGCTGCGGCCGACCGCCTCAAGGAGGAGGTGGCCCGGCAGCGCCAGGCCGGTCTGCGGTGCGACTGGCTGGACGGGGACGAGGTCCGCGAGCGCTGGACCGGTGCGGCACCCGACTGCCAGGGCGCGCTGCTCGCCCCCGAGGACGGCGCGCTCGACCCGCAGGCGCTGACCCGCGCCTGCCTCGCGGACGCGCGCCGCCTGGGGGCCACCCTCTACGCCGAGAAGGTCGAAGCGCTCGCGATCACGCAGGGCCGCGTGACCGGGGTCGTCACCGCCGGCGGAACCGCCCCCGTGGAGCACGCGGTGCTCGCGGCGGGCGTATGGTCACCGCAAATCCGCGGGCTGCCGCGTCCCCTGCCCGTCGAGCCGCTGCGGGGCCAGATGGCCGCCACCGCGTGGCCCGACGACTGCCCGCCCGCGATTCTCTATCACGACCACGGCTACGTCCTCGCGCGCGGCAGCGACGCCGTCCTCGGCAGCACCATGGAACGGGCGGGGTACGACGCGCGAGTCACGAACGAGGGGCTCGCCCAAATTTTCCGTGGTGCCGTCCGACTGCTGCCGGCCCTCATGACGCAGCCGGTGCAACGCATGTGGGCCGGACTCCGTCCCACCACCCCCGACGGGCGGCCCATCCTCGGGCGGGACCCCGAGGTGGAGCGATTATGGTACGCGACGGGGCATGGACGCAGCGGCATCCTGCTCGCGGCGCTGACGGGGGAGATCACGGCGGATCTCCTCACAAGCGGAATCTCCGACGTGGACATTGCGCCCTTGAGCATTGACCGTTTCAAGACTGGTAACTGATGTACCGAACCTGCGGCTTCTGCAACGGCAAGCTCGGCGGCGACGGCGGCCCCTCGGGGCTCGGCGTCGGACGGCGGCTCGCGTTCGATGAGTGGAAAGGTCGCCTCTGGGTGATCTGCCCGAAGTGCTCACGCTGGAACCTGGCTCCACTCGACGATCGCCTCGAACAGATCGAAGCACTGGCGCGCGCCGCGAACAGCGGCAGCGTGGCCGCCGCCACCGAGCAGGTCGCCCTGATCCGGTGGCAGAGCTACGACCTGGTGCGAGTCGGGAAGCCGCGCCGCATGGAGTTCGCGACGTGGCGCTACGGCGAGCGGCTCAAGGCGCGGCGCCGCGAGCAGCTCAAGTTCGTCGTGCCCGTCACGGTCGCCGCCGTGGGCCTCGCGGTGGCGGTCAATGTGGCGGCGGGCGGCTCGCTGGGCGTGTTCGTGTGGAACATGCCCAACTTCGCGCGGATGATGTACACCGGCATCATTGGCCGGCGACGGGTGAGCCTCGTCGAGCCGCCGATTTGCGAGCGCTGCGGGAGCGTCCTGCTCCTGCAGGCGAAGCATGTGGCCTACGCCCGTGTGGTGCGTCATGCGCATGCCGACGTCGCCCTGATCTTGAGCTGCCCGACTTGCCGCACCGAAGGGGCGATGCTCGTGGGCCCGGACGCGCAGGCCGCGCTCCGCCAGGGACTCACCTATCTCGCCCTCGCCCGCGGCAGCCGGCAACGCGTCGAGGATGCCGCCCGTCTGGTCGAAAGCGCGGGCGGTCCCGATCGCCTGATCAGCAACGTGGCCCGTCGCGAACTCACCCTGCGCAGCCTCGGCGCGGAACGGCGCCTCGCGCTCGAAATGGCCGTGGACGAGCGCGCGGAGGTCGAAGATTTGGAGCGCCACTGGCAGGAGGCCGAGGAGATCGCCGAGATCGCCGATGGTATGCTGTCCACCACGACCGACCTGGAGGAGGAGTTGCGGCGCCTAAAGCAGCGGCAGCGGCCAAAGGGCGATCAACCGTCTAGTTGAAATTCAGTCTTTTGCCGCCCCTCCACGGCGACTATCTTCAGAATCCTCATGGCCGACACGCTCACCCACCTGACCGCCCGCAAACCAGCCTGGCTCAAAGTCCCGGCACCCGGCGGGCCTAACTACCTCGCCCTGAAGCACCTGATGCGGGACTTGAAGCTCCACACGGTGTGCGAGGAGGCCCATTGTCCCAACATCGGAGAGTGCTGGGAGCACCGGGCGGCGACATTCATGATCCTGGGTGATGTGTGTACGCGGAACTGTGCATATTGCGCCGTCGCGCACGGGACCCCGGCTGCACTCGACACCGACGAGCCCGCCCGGCTCGCCGCCGCCGTCGACCAGATGGACCTCCGGCACGTCGTCATCACGAGCGTGGACCGGGACGACCTGCCGAACGGTGGCGCCGAAATATTCGCGGCGGCGATCGCCGAGATCCGCCGCCGGCGGCCCGGGACCTCGGTCGAAGTGTTGATCCCGGACTTCAAGGGGAGTGAGCGGGCGCTGCGCATCGTGGTCGAGGCGAAGCCCGATATCCTGAACCACAACCTCGAGACCATCGAGCGACTGTACCGGCTGGCGAGACCAGGCGGCCGGTATTCCCGAGCGCTCGAGCTGCTGCGACGGGCCAAGGAGATGGACGCCGGCACGCTCACGAAGTCGGGGATCATTTGCGGCCTGGGGGAAGACTGGGATGAGCTGCTGGTGGCGATGCGGGATCTGCGCGCACAGGACGTGGACATCTTGACCGTCGGCCAGTACCTCCGTCCCTCGAGCCAGCATCTCCCGATCGCGCGGTACTACACGCCCGACGAGTTCGCCGCGCTCCGCCGCCACGGCCTCGAGATGGGCTATCGTCACGTAGAAGCCGGCCCGTTGGTGCGCTCGAGCTACCACGCGTGGGAGCAGGTGGAGCGAGCGACCGCCACCCGTTAGACCGTTCACCGATCGCCATGGCCACGGCAACCGCCCAGACCACCGACACGCCTGCCCAGCGCGAGCTGGAGCGGCGCATGCTGCGCCAGATGCTCCTGATCCGCCGCTTCGAAGAGAAGGCCGCCGAAGCGTACGCCTTGGGCAAGATCGGGGGGTTTTGTCATCTCTACATCGGCCAGGAGGCGGTGGCGGTCGGCTCGCTCGCCGCGTTGCGCGAGGACGACTACGTGATTTCGTCGTACCGCGAGCACGGGCAGGCGCTCGCGCGAGGAGTGCCGGCGAACGCGCTGATGTCCGAGCTGTTCGGCAAGGCGACGGGCTGCTCGAAGGGGAAGGGTGGCTCGATGCACCTGTTCGACGCCGGGAGGCGGTTCATGGGCGGTCACGGGATCGTCGGCGGCCACATCCCGCTCGCCGCCGGCCTCGGATTCGCGATCCGCTACAGGGGAGGCGACCAGGTTTGCATCTGCTATTTCGGCGAGGCGGCGGTCAACATCGGTGCCTTCCACGAGACGCTGAACATGGCCTCCGTCTACAAGCTGCCCGTGATCTTTCTGTGCGAGAACAACCGGTACGGCATGGGCACGGCGTTCGAGCGAGTCGCGGCCGTCACCGACGTCGTGGAGCACGCCTGCAGCTACGACATGGCGGCGGAGCTCGTGAACGGCATGGACGTGCTGGCGGTGTACGAGGCGACGCGACGGGCCGCCGAGCGCGCCCGCAAGGGCGGCCACCCGACCCTGCTCGAAGTTCGGACCTACCGGTTCATGGGCCACTCGATGTCCGACCCGTTGCACGGCGTGTATCGCACCAAGGAAGAAGTAGAAGAGCAGCGCAAACGCGACCCGATCTCGCAGCTTGCCGGCAAGCTCAAGGAGGAGGGCGTGCTGGATGAGGCGGGGCTGGACGCCCTCGATGCCGCGGTACGCGCGGAGACCGAGGACGCGGTGCGCTTCGCCGATCAGAGCCCCGATCCCGATCCCGCCGAGCTCACGACCCACGTGTTGGCCGATTGATGGCGACGCTCACGTACCGCGACGCCCTCAACCAGGCGCTGCGCGAGGAGATGCAGCGCGACCCCGACGTGTTCCTCATGGGTGAGGAAGTCGGCGTCTACCAGGGCGCTTACAAGGTGAGCCGTGGCCTGCTGGAGGAGTTCGGGCCGAAGCGAATCGTGGACACGCCGATCGCCGAGCTGGGGTTCGCCGGGATCGGGGTGGGTGCGGCCATGGCGGGTCTGCGTCCGGTGATCGAGTTCATGACGTGGAATTTCGCCGTGCTCGCCCTCGATCAGATCGTCAACTCCGCGGCGAAGATCCTGTACGAGTCGGCCGGCCAGATCCCGATCCCGATCGTGTTTCGCGGCCCCAACGGCGCGGCGCTGCAGCTCGCGGCGCAGCATTCACAGGCGTGGGACTCCTGGTTGGCCCACATCCCGGGGCTGAAGGTCGTGGCCCCCGCGACGCCGGCGGACGCGAAGGGCCTCCTGAAGTCGGCGATCCGGGATAACAACCCGGTGATCGTGCTCGAGGGCGAGATGCTGTACAACCTCAAGGGTGAGGTGCCGGAGGGCGAGCACCTCGTCCCGATCGGCCGCGCGGACGTCAAGCGGCCGGGGCGCGATGTCACGTTCATCTGCCACTCGAAGACGGTCGCGGTGGCCCTCAAGGCCGCCGAGCAGCTGGCCGAGCGCGAGGGCGCGTCGGCGGAAGTGCTGGACCTGCGATCGCTGCGTCCGCTCGACGAGGAGGCGATCGTCGGCTCGGTCGCGCGCACCCACCGCGCGGTGGTGATCGAGGAAGGCTGGCCCCACGCGGGAATCGGCGCGCAGGTGGTGGACATCATCCAGCGCGAGGCCTTCGACCAGCTGGATGCTCCGGTGTTGCGGGTCACGCAGGCCGACGTCCCGATGCCCTACAACAAGCAGCTCGAGCGCCTCGCGAAGCCTTCCGCCGACCGCGTGGTCGCTGCGGCGCGCCGCGTCCTCTACCTCGACTGACGCCTGTGGCCACCAATGTCTATATGGAAGCGCTCTCCCCTACCATGGAGGAGGGGCGCGTGGTGAAGTGGCACAAGCGGGACGGGGACCCGGTCAAGACGGGCGAGACACTGGCCGAGGTCGAGACCGACAAGGCCGTGATGGATCTGGTGGCGCGCGCGGACGGCGTGCTGCGGCAGGTCGCCGCCGCCGAGGGCCAGACCGTGGCGGTCGGGAGCGTGGTGGCGGTGATCGTCTCGCCTGGCGAGGCCGTCGGTGCCGTGCCAGCCGCCGCGGCGCCGGCAACCCCTTCGGGAAGCGGGAAACGGGAAGCGGGAAACGTGGCGACGGTGACGGCGCCCGCTCCGGTAGCTGTCACCCCGCTTCCGGTGGCTGCTGCGGCAGAAGCTACCCGCGTGAAAGCTTCCCCACTCGCACGGCGAATGGCGAAGGAGGCAGGAGTGGACCTCAAGCTCGTGACGGGCTCTGGGCCAGGCGGCCGAGTCGTTAAGAAGGATCTCGAGCGTGCCCCTAGCCCAGGCGCGTCAGCCGCGCCGACCGCAACGGCCGGGGCAACGTTTCCGGTTTCCCGTGTCCCGTTTCCCGAGCGGACCGGAGCCGCGTACGACGACGTTCCGCTGACCCAAATCCGTAAGACCATCGCGAAGCGGCTGGCCGCGTCGCTCGGGCCCATTCCCCATTTCTTCCTCACCACCGAAGTAGACATGGAGCGGGCGAGCGAGGCGCGCGAAGCCCTCAACAAGCAGCTCGGCGATCAGGGGGGGGGCAAGGTCTCGTTCAACGACATCATCATCAAGGCGACCGCGCACGCGCTCACCAAGCATCCGGCCTGCAACGCCTGGTTCCAGGAGGATCACATCCGCTACTGGCACGAGGTGCATATTGGGATGGCGGTGGCGGTGGAGGACGGCCTCATCACGCCGGTGATCCGGAATGCGGAGCGCAAGTCGCTCGCCGACATCGGCCGGGAGGCCAAGGAGCTCGCCGAGCGCGCCCGCAGCCGCCGGCTGCAGCCGAGCGAGTACACGGGTTCGACGTTCTCCGTCTCGAACCTGGGCATGTTCGACATCGACCAGTTCACCGCGGTGATCAATCCGCCGGAGGCCGGGATCATCGCCGTCGGCTCGATCGTTCAGAAGCCGGTGGTGGTGGACGGGCAACTGACGCCGCGGCGCCGCATGCGGATCACCATGAGCTGCGACCACCGCGTGATCGACGGCGCGACGGGGGCGGCGTTCCTCAAGACGCTCAAGCAGATGCTGGAGAACCCGCTGGCGATGTTACTGTGAACGCGGAAGTCGGAACGCGGAACGCGGAGCACCTTCGGACAGTTCCGCGTTCCCACTTCCGCATTCCGCGTTGGGGGAGGGGGACCATTGGCGAACGTGTATGATGTGATCATCCTGGGTGGGGGCCCCGCCGGCTACGTCGGCGCCATCCGTTCCGCCCAGCTCGGCATGAGCACCGCGCTGATCGAAAAGGAGAAGCTCGGCGGGGTGTGCGTCAACATCGGCTGCATCCCGACCAAGGCGCTGCTCCACTCTGCCTACATCGCGAGCCTGCTGCGCGAAGCCAAGGAGTTCGGCGTCGAAGCCGGTACGGTGAAGACCGACTACGGCGTCGCGATGCAGCGTTCCCGCAAAGTGAGCGACCAGAACTCGAAGGGCGTCGAGTACCTGATGAAGAAGAACAAGGTCACGGTCGTGAAGGGCGCCGGAGTGCTCCAGCCCGGCCGCAAGGTGAAGGTCGGGAACGACACGTATGAGGCGAAGAAGGCCGTGCTCATCGCGACCGGTTCGCGCGTGAAGGGCCTGCCGCAGATCGGACTGGAGATCAACAAGACCACGGTCATTTCGTCGGACGAGGCGCTCTTCCTCGAGAAGGCCCCGGCATCGATGGCGATCATCGGCGCCGGCGCGGTCGGCATGGAGTTCGCCAACATCTTCCACGCCTTCGGCACCAAGGTGACCCTGATCGAGGCACTCCCGCGGATCCTACCGCTCGAGGACGTCGAGGCATCGGACGCCCTCGCGAAGAGTTACAAGAAGCGGGGCATCGACGTGATCGCCGGCGCGAAGGTGAAGAAGGGCACGCCGGGAAAGGACAAGGTGACCCTGGAGGTCGAGGCGGGCGGCGCCACGCAGAAGATCGAGGTCGCGACGGTGCTGATGGCCGCGGGTCGCGCGGTGAACACGGAGAACATCGGCCTCGCCGAGTGCGGCGTGCAGGTGACCGACCGCGGCTTCATCAAGGTCGACCAGAACCTGCAGACCAGCGCGCCGGGCTATTACGCTATTGGCGACGTGGCCGGGCCGCCGATGCTCGCCCACAAAGGAATGCGGGAGGGCGTGACTGTCGCCGAGCTCGTCGCCGGCAAGAAGCCCCACGCGATCCGGTACGACAACGTGCCCAGTGTGACCTATTGCCATCCGGAGGTGGCCAGCATCGGGCTCACCGAGGATCAGTGCAAGGAGCGGAAGATCGACTACGTAGCGGGCCGGTTTCCGTTCTCGGCCAACGGCCGGGCGCGTGGAACCGGTGAGACCGAAGGGTTCGTGAAGATCCTGCGCGACAAGAAGTACGGCGAGATCCTGGGCGCCCACATCGTGGGGGGGCACGCGTCCGAGATCATCCATGAGCTGACGGTAGCGCGGGAGAATGAATACACCGTGGAAGAGGTTGAGCTCGCGATTCATGCGCACCCGACCATGTCCGAGGCCGTGGCCCAAGCCGCGCTCGATTCGCTCGGCCGGGTGGTGGACATGTGACCGCTCCGACCCCTGTCCGGGAAAAGGATCCGCTCGCCATCGGCATCGGTGCCCTGGGCACCGGCGTCGGCTTTGGCGGTGCGTGCCTGACGATCGTGCTCCTTCTCGTGCGCTTGCTGCAGCGAACTGAGATCAGTCGCTACGGCCAGAGCGTGAGTGAGCTCGATCCAATCTGGGGAACCGCGGGGGGGATACTCGTCGCCGTGATCTTCAGCTGGCGGCGCAGTCAAGGCCTCGAGAATATGTGGCAACGCGGCGTCATCAGCACCCTGTCCGTGTTTGGAACCTTCTTCTTGGGTATTCTCGCGGCGCCGGTGTGGCACTTCCTGCAATTTGGGGGCATGGTCCTGCTGACCGCCGGCGGCTTCGCGCTGGGCATCGCGGGAAGCCGCTGGGCGATACGAGGGAGTGCGGCATCGTGACCGGCCGGGTTCTCGAAGTCGTGGAGGCCGGCGTGGTCCCGTACGCCGAGGCGCTCGAGTGGCAGCGCGCCCTCGCCCAGGCCCGCATCGAGGGCCGTCTGGCGAACGACGTGCTGCTCCTGCTCGAACATCCCGCGGTGGTGACCTTGGGCCGCAACTCCGATGCTGGGCATCTCCTCAGCCGCGATGGCATCGAGGTCTTCGAGATCGAGCGCGGCGGGGACGTGACGTTCCACGGACCCGGCCAGCTCATCGGCTACCCGATCATCGACCTGACGGGTCACCAGCGGGACCTCCACTGGTACCTCCGCACCCTCGAGCAGGCGCTGATCGACGCGCTCGCCGGGCTCGGCATATGCGCCACGCGGAACCCGGGTTACACCGGCGTGTGGACTGGGAACCGGAAGATCGCGAGCATCGGGATCCACGTGAAGCAATGGGTCACGTGGCATGGGTTTGCGTTGAACGTGACCACGGACCTCTCTCAGTTCGGGCGCATCGTGCCATGCGGCATACCGGGCGTCGAGATGACGTCCGTTGAACGGGAGCTGGGAGCGGGGAGCGGGGAGCCGTCCCTCTGGGCGCAAAGTGTCCGAGCGGTGATCCGCGGCTTCGAGCGGGCGTTCCGGGTGTCGGCGCAGGCTGGGAGACCTCACGCAGACGCTCTCGCTCCATGATCAAGCCCGCGCTCTGGAGTTTCGTGCTCCCGGCGCTGCTGTCCGCCCAACTCCCCTCCCGAGCAGAGCTGCTGGATTCAGCTCGCGGCCGCCTGGCACAACTGGACGGGACCATCACCGTCTCCGGCCTGGATAGCGTGGTCGAGGTGCGCCGAGACCGGTGGGGCGTGCCGCACATCTACGCCAAGACGCAACAGGACCTGTTCTTCGCCCAGGGCTTCGTCGCCGCGCAGGACCGGCTGTGGCAGATGGAAATGTGGCGGCGGATTGGGGAGGGGCGGCTCGCCGAGGTCGTCGGACCCGGCGCGGTCGAGCGTGACCGCATCGCGCGTCTCCTCGCCTACCGCGGGGACATGACGAGCGAATGGGCGAGCTACGCGCCGGACGCTCGCGAGATCGTGCGTGCATTCGTCGACGGCGTCAACGCCTGGATCGCCCACATCCGGACCCACCCGCCCATCGAGTTCACGCTGCTCGGGTCCGCGCCCGAGCCCTGGAGCTACGAGGTGCCGCTCCAACGGATGGCGGCCCTCGCGATGACGGGGAACGCGCTGGATGAATTGGAGCGCGCGCGCCTGGTCCACCTCGTGGGCGTGGAGCGCACGGAGGCCCTCTGGCCGCCGGATCCGGCGCGGCCGCTCGATCCCGCCGCTGGGCTCGATCTGGCAGGCATCGACCTCGGCGCCCTGGGACAGGCCTATGGAGACGTGAGCTACCGGCGGCTCGAGGGATCGAACAACTGGGTCGTGAGCGCCGCCCGCACCGCGACCGGTAAACCTTTGCTGGCGAACGACCCGCATCGAGCGATCGGCGTGCCTTCGCTGCGCTACGTCATGCACCTCATCGGACCGGGGTGGAACGTGATCGGCGCCGGCGAGCCGGCGCTCCCCGGCGTCGCGGCCGGGCACAACGAACGGGTGGGCTTCGGGTTCACCATCGTCGGCATGGACCAGCAGGACGTGTACGTCGAAGAGGTCGGTCCGTGCGGGGCCGATGGCCAGCGGTGTTACCGCACGCGCGGCGTCTGGATTCCGATGCGCGTCGTCGTTGACACGATTCGCGTGAAGGGCGAGCGGCCCCGTGTCGTTCGACTCGAATACACCGAGCACGGACCGATCCTCGCGGAAGACCGCGCCCGGGGGCGTGCATTCGTCGTGCGATTCGTGGGCAGCGAGCCGGGAACCGCCGGGTATCTCGCCCAGTTGTCGATCGACCGAGCGAAGGATTGGCCGGGCTTCCTGGAGGCAGCGGCGCGGTGGAAGCTCCCAACCGAGAATCTCGTCTACGCCGACGTGGACGGGCACATCGGGTGGATCGCGGCGGGCCTCATGCCGGTGCGGGGTTGGTCGGGCCTCCTACCCGTGCCGGGCGACGGCCGCTACGAGTGGCAAGGGATGTTGCCGCCGCGCGAGCTGCCGCAGGCCTACGACCCGCCCAGCGGGATGATCGTGACGGCGAACCACAACATCCTGCCGCCGGGGTATCCCCACGCGCTCAACTACGACTGGGCACCTCCCTACCGCGCACAGCGCATCGACCAGGTGCTGCGCGGCGCCACCCACCTCACGGTGAGCGATTTGGAGCGGCTCCAACTCGACGAATACTCCGTCCCGGCATCGCAGCTCGTCCCCGTCCTGCTGGCGGCCGCCCGCCGGCGCGGCGCGGCGGCCCGTTCCGACATCGCGATCCTCGATCGCTGGGACTTCACGATGAGACGCGACGAGGCGGCGCCGCTCCTGTACGAAGCATGGCTCAAGGCACTGGCGACCGGCGTGGCGGTCGACGACGTCTCCTCTCCTCTTCCGACCTTGGTACGCCTGGTGACCGCCTTCGAGCCTATCGCCGCACGTGATTCCCTGGTTCTCACGGCGCTGGACGAAGCCATCGCCGACCTCTCGCGCCGACTCGGAGCGGACCGATCGCACTGGTCGTGGGGCGCCCTGCACCGCGCGACCTTCCGCCATCCCGTAGCCGCGGCGTTCGACCTGGGAGACGTGCCGCGGGGCGGTGATGCCAACACCGTCAACGCCACCGCGGGCGAGGGTTACGAGCAGCGGTGGGGCGCGTCCTATAGACAGATCCTCGACCTCGCCGACTGGGACCGCTCGGTCGCGACGAGCGTGCCGGGCCAGTCGGGCCAGCCCGGCAGTCCGTACTACGACGACCTGCTGCCGCTTTGGGCGGAAGGCAAGTATTTCCCGCTCATCTACTCCCGCGCGCGGATCGAGCGCGAAACGGCTCACCGGCTGGTGTTGCGCCCGGCGCCGTGGTGAAGGATCGCCTGCCGCCGGGCCAAGTCTTGACCACCAAATGGCCGGTGCTCCACTACGGCGACGTGCCGAAGGTGGACACGAGCACCTGGACCTTCGACGTCTCCGGGTTGGTGGACCGGCCATTGGCGCTGACGTACGCCGAGCTGCTCGAGCTACCCCGAAAGGTGGTGCAGTGTGACATCCATTGCGTCACGCGCTGGAGCCGGCTCGACAATACGTTCGAGGGCGTGGCGGTGCAGCTCCTGCTGGAACGCGCGGGGGTGAAACCCGACGCGCACTACTGCCTCGTAAGCGCCGAGCAAGGGTTCACCACCAACCTGCCGCTGACGGATCTCGATCGCCCGGACAACCTCGTCGCGTTCAAGTGGAACGGGGAGTGGCTCATGCCCGAGCACGGCGGGCCCGCCCGGCTGCTGGTGCCGCACTTGTATTTCTGGAAGAGCGCGAAGTGGGTACGGGGCTTCACGCTGGTCGATCAAGACGTGCCCGGCTTCTGGGAGCAGAACGGCTACCACATGCGGGGCGATCCGTGGCAGGAAGAGCGGTATGGGGGACGGGGGCTCACCCAACACGATATCAATCGGCTGCGGAGTCTCAGCAAGAAGCGCGGTTAAGGGAGATCTATGCACGTACATCATCTGCTGGTGATCCTGGTAGCGCTGGACCGACCACCCCGTGATACGGTCCCGCTCTACACCGACCTGGGCGACCATCACGTCCCGATCACGACCCCGGTCTCCCTGGCTCAGCGGTACTTCGACCAGGGGATGCGACTGCTGTACGGTTTCAACCACGGCGAGGCCATCCGCTCCTTCAACCATGCCGCGCAGCTGGACTCGAACTGCGCCATGTGCTATTGGGGGGTGGCCTACGCGTACGGCCCACACGTGAACGCGGGGATGGACTCCGCCGCTGGACTCGCGGCATACCAGGCGGTCCAGCAGGCCCTCGCGCGCGAGCGGGCCGCGAGCCCCCGGGAGCGGGCCTACATCGACGCCCTCGCGAAGCGGTATGCGCCGATCCCACCCGCCGAGCGTGCGGCGCTCGATGCGGCCTACGCGGCCGCCATGGGCGACGTCGTCAAGCGGTACCCCAACGACCTGGACGCGGCGACGCTGTACGCCGAGGCGCTGATGGATAAGCGTCCGTGGAACTACTGGGACAAGCAGACGGGGGAGCCGTATCCCGGGACCACGGAGATCGTGGCCCAGCTCGAGCGCGTCCTGCGGGCCAACCCCCGCCATCCGGGCGCGTGCCATTACTACATCCATGCCGTGGAGGCCGTCGCGCCGCAGAAAGCGGTGCCGTGCGCCGAGCGGCTCGCGGCGCTGATGCCGGGTGCGGGACATCTCGTCCACATGCCCGCCCACATCTACATCCGCGTGGGACGCTACGCCGACGCGATCGCGGCCAATGAGCACGCCGTCCACGCCGACGAAGTCTTCATCGAGGGACAGAAGCCGCACGGCCTATACGCGCTGGCCTACTACCCGCACAACCATCACTTCCTGGCGTTCGCCGCAACACTCGCCGGCAAGAGCGCGCTGGCCATCGCGGCGGCGAAGCGAACTGCAGCGACCACACCGGTGGAGGTAGCGAAACAGGTCCCGTTCCTCGAGCCGTACCTGTACTACCCTTACCTGACCTTGGTGACCTTCGGCCGCTGGGACGACGTGCTCGCCATGCCGCTGCCACCGGCGGACCTCCCGTACTCGCGGGCCATGGGGCAGTACGCGCGGGGCATCGCGCTGTCGGCACGAGGCCAGTTCAGGGAAGCCCGCGCAGCGCTCGACACGCTGCAGCAAATCGCCGCCAGCGGGACGCGGGCGTATGCGTCCGCCGGGTGGACGACGCCGAGTACGAATCTGCAGATCGCGACGCACGCGCTGCTGGGCGAGATCGCGGCACGGCAGGGTGCGCTCGAGGAGGGGATCGCGCATTTCCGGGAGGCGATGAAGATCGAAGATGACCAGCTCTACACCGAGCCACCCGACTGGTATTACCCGATCCGTCACTCGCTAGCGGCGATCTTGCTCCGGGCGGGCCAGCCAGTCGAGGCCGAGCGGTTGTATCGCGAGGATCTCACACGGTTCCCGGAAAGCGGCTGGTCGCTGTTCGGGCTGGCCCAGGCGTTGCGCGCGCAGGGGAAGAGCGCCGCGGCGGCGGACGTGGATACCCGCTTTGCACGCGCCTGGGCCGGCGCGGATGTGACGCTGACGGCCTCCCGCTTCTAGGCAGAGCCGCAGGAACCCTTTCCCTACAAAGACGCTAGCAACTCGTAGAACCGGCCGAACACGCGGATGCCGTCCCACAATTGCTTCAGGTCGAGCTTCTCATTCGGCGCGTGCAGCCGATCGTCGGGGAGCCCGATGCCGGTGAGGATGACCGGGGCGCCGCCCTTCCCGAGCGCGGGGACCACCGGAATCGACCCGCCGGCGCGCGCTGGCACCGTACCCCGCCCGACGACCTCGCGGAACGCCTGGTCGAGCAGTTTGAAGGCCGGGTGCGTCACCTTCACCGTGGCCGGGTCTGCGCCGTGCAAGAACTTCACCCTCGCCTGGACATGCTTGGGTGCGAGACGTCGGACCGCTGCCGTGAGCTGGCGCTCTACGGTCTTGAGCTTCTGGTCGGGGACGAGGCGCAGACTCACCTTGGCCGTGGCTTCCGCCGGGATCACGGTCTTAGCGCCGTCCCCCGTGAAGCCTCCGGTGATCCCGTGGATCTCGAAGGTCGGGAGTGCCCAGAGCCGCTCGAGCACCGAGTAGGCCTTCAGCCCCGTGAGCGCCTTTGCCTGGACACGGTGTCTCAAGAACTCGCTCTCCCGAAACGGGAGGCGCTTCCACGTGGCGAGCTCGACTTTCGATGGACGCTTCACCGACGCATACAGGCCGGGGACGTGCACCTTGCCGTCGGGCGTCTTCAGCCGACCGAGCAGGCGAGCGAGCTCTTCGTGCGCGTTGGGCGCCGCGCCGCCGAACTCGCCCGAGTGCAGGTCCGACTTCGCGGTGCGCACGGTGATCTCCGCATAGCACAGCCCGCGCAGCGTGGTGTAGACCGCGGGCCAGCGTGGCGCGATGTAGGCCATATCGGCGATGAGCACCGCGTCGGCTCGTGTGCGCTCGGGCTCCCGGCGCAGCAGCTCGAACAACACGCGGCTGCCGTATTCCTCCTCGCCCTCGATGAGGAAGTGGAAGTTCACGGGCGGTCGGCCGCCGCGCTCTTCGATTGCCTTGAGCAGGCAGAACACCTGGCCCTTGTCATCCGCGGCGCCACGCGCGAACAGCATGCCGTCGCGCACCGTCGGCTCGAACGGCGGCGTGGTCCACTCGTCGAGCGGCTCGGGCGGCTGCACGTCGTAGTGACCGTAGATGAGCAGCGTGGGCGCGCCGGGCACCTCGGGCCCCACGCCCCACACCACCGGGTGCGTGCCGCTCGCGAGGAACTGAACCTCGCGGCAGCCGAGCCGACGCAGCTCGCCGGCGACCCATTCCGCGGCCGCCCGGCAGTCGGCATTGTGCGACGCGCTCGTCGACACCGATGGAATCCGCAAAAAATTGGCGAGGTCGCGCAACAGGCGGTTGGTGTCCATGGCGGGGACAATCTAGAACCTGAACATCGTTGAGGAAAGACGTGGTGGGAGAAAACGTTGAGGAACGACGCTGAGGACCGACGTAGTCCCTCCACGCCGTCCCTCCACGTCGCCCCTCCACGTCGTTCCAAAGAGTCGCCTAGCCGTTCATCGCTAGGCGGGTATATTCGCTCGCCATGCGGACGACCGCGTCATACGAGCTGTTCCCCGACGCGCCGAGCGAGCGCGCGATGGCTCGCGCTCGCTATCTCGTCCGCGAAGGACGCGTCGCCGACGCCGAGAAGGCCTACCGCGACCTGCTGGCGGAGCATCCCGACCTGAAGCCCGGCTGGGCAGAGTGCTTCGAGCTGCTGCGCGGTCAGGGGCGGACCGAGGACGCGCTACGGCTTGCCGAGGCCGCACGGGCTCAGTTCGGCGATTCGGCGTTCTCGCTCGCGCTCAAGGGGGCGGCGCTCATCGAGCTCACGCGCTATCGCGACGCCCTCGCCACGCTGGAGCAGGCGGTCGAGTTCGATCCGGACCTCGCGCTCGTGTGGCACGAGCTGGGGTATGCCGCATTCCGGCTGGGCGACCGTAACCGCGCCCTGCTCGCGCTCGACCGAGCGTTCGCGTTGGAGCCCCACACCGAGACGCTGCGGCTGCGCGGGCGGATTCTCCGAGACGCCGGACGCTACCAGGCCGCGGAAGTGGCGTACGAGGGGGCCGCCCAGGCGGCCGAGCACGCGGAGCAACGCGCGGCGGCGGAGCGAGAGATCGCCGCCACGCGGCGCTACGCATTCTACGCCCCGCGCCGGCCGGACGGACTGACCCCCGCCGAGCGCTGGTTCGCCGAGACCGGCACCGTGGTGCTCGCCTCCGACGACGCCACGGCCGCGCCCGACGATGCGAGTCTCGCCACCGCGTTCGTCGATCTGGCGCGGGATGCCGGATGGCGGTTCGGCCAGATCGTCGCGCTCGGGCCCGCCCTGGGGGTGTGGCGCACCATGGCGGACGCGCTGGGAGCACCGCTCGTTACGCGCGGCGGATTCGATCTCGCCGCCTGCCCGCTGGTCGTGGCCCAGCGCCCGCAGCCGGCAGACAGTGGATGGTCCACGCTGACCGCCGCCGTCGCGGAACACGCGACCGGTCTGGTGTTCGTGCTCGAGCATCTCCCCGAGCCGGCCGCCACGGGCGCCGACGTGATCGGTGTGCTCGCCGACGCCGCCGGACGGCGGTCACGGCAGGCGAACGTCGCCCACGCGCTGTCCGAAGCGCAGCATCCGGCCGCCCGCCTGGCAAATCGCCGCCTCGTGCGCCAGTAGGAGCGCAGCATGCGCGCGATGTCGGGAAAGTCGATCGTCGACAGCCAGTTCGAGCGCGCCGCCAACTTGATCAACCTCGATGACTACATGCGGCGCATTCTCATGCGACCGTTCCGCGAGGTCCAGGTGGAAGTGCCGGTCCGCATGGACGACGGGCGGATCGAGGTGTTCACGGGCTACCGCATCCAGCACAACGGCGCGCGAGGCCCCTGCAAGGGCGGCATCCGCTACCACCCGGAGGCGGACCACGATGAGGTGCTGGGCCTCGCGACCATCATGACGTGGAAGACCGCGCTCATGGACATCCCGTTCGGCGGCGCGAAGGGCGGCGTCGCGGTGGACCCCAAGCAGCTCTCGAAGCTCGAGCTGGAGCGCCTCACCCGCCGCTTCACACAGCGCATTTCCATCGTGCTCGGGCCTTACCGCGACGTCCCAGCGCCCGACGTCGCCACCAACGCGCAGGTCATGGCCTGGATCCTCGACGAGTACTCGAGCCGTCACGGCTACACGCCCGCGGCCGTGACCGGGAAGCCCGTCTCGCTCGGCGGCTCGCTCGGGCGCGAGGAGGCCACCGGTCGCGGCGTCATGTACGTGATGATGGAATACTCGCGCGACTTCGGCATCCCGCTCAAAGGGAGCCGCGTGGTCATCCAGGGGTTCGGCAACGTCGGAGGGCACCTCGCGCGGCTGCTGCACGCGGAGGCCGGCGCGAAGGTCATCGCCGTCTCCGACGTTTCCGGCGGGGTCGTGAACGAAAACGGCCTCGACATCCCGGGGCTCTTGGCGCACACGGCGGGCCGGAAACCGGTGTCGGAGTGGAAGGCCGGCAAGCCGATCAGCAACGAGCAGCTGTGGACCATTCCCTGTGACTGGCTCGTCCCCGCCGCGCTGGGTAGCGTCATCACGCGGGAGGCCAACGCTCGCACCGTCGACTGCAAAGTCCTAGTGGAAGGAGCGAACGAGCCCACCACGCCGACCGCCGACCTCATCCTCGAGGAGCGCGGCATCCCCGTGATCCCCGATTTCCTCGCGAACGCCGGCGGCGTGACCGTCAGCTACTACGAATGGGCGCAGAATCTCCAGCAGTACCGCTGGACGCACGAGCAGGTGAATCGCGAGCTGCAGGCGACCATCACGAAAGCGTACGTCGGGGTGCGGGATCTGGCGAAGCAGAAGGGCGTGACGTTCCGCACGGCCGCGTATGCGATCGCGCTGCAGCGGGTGGCGGAGGCGGAGCGGCTACGGGGCAATTAGGGCGGTCATCCCCCGCCCCTCGAATACAGTGCGTCATAGGGATCCTGCCCCGGCTGCGTAAACACGCGGATCTGAATCGCGCGGATCGTTTCCTTCAGGTCGGCGTTCGAGTGGAGGTAGACCTCCTCGAACAGGTTCAAATTCATGCGATACAGCCGCTGGGCGATCACCACCGCGTTGTTGAGCGGCGCCCGGGCGAACCAGCGCCAGTCGTACGTCTCGAGGGACTGCCCCACCGGCCCGGTGAGCTGGGTCCGGGCCCACGCGGACACCGTGGCGCGGGTGCGCTCGAGCGCCGGCCCGGTGGGTCCCTCGGCGTACGCCGAGTCGAGGCGGCGTGCGAGCTCCGCGTAGAACAGGTCGAGCCTGCGCTCATCGCGCCACCGCGCCACGGCGCGCTTCGCGTCGACCGTGTCTCCTCGCGACCGGAAGAACGCCTGGGCGCCGCGGTAGCCCACGAAGCTCGCGAAACTCTCGTTGAACGGCGTCTGGCTCTTCACGTACAGGGTGTTGTGCGCCAGCTCGTGGATGACCGTGGCCACGAGCTCCATCGTGTCGCGGTCAATGACGGTGGACAGCAGCGGGTCGGAAAAGTACCCCAGCGTCGAAAACGCGCCGGCGGGGCGGAGGTAGGTGTCGAGCCCGTCCCGCTCGAGCTCCGCGGCGGCGCCCCGTGCCGCCGCGAAGTCGAAAAAGCCCTTGTACGGCACCGCACCGACGATGGGGAAGTGCCAGACATACTCGCGCAACCGGTCGCGACGGGACGCAGAGAGCACGAGGAGCAGGGTGTCCCGGCCGACGTTGACGTATGTCGTGTACGTGTCGCCCACCAGCAAGCCCAGCGAATCCGCCGCGTATGCGCGGGCCGCCAACACGAGCTGCAGGCGCTGCCGCAACGCCGGGTCGGTTTTCGGATTGGCGACCAGCTTCGTGATCGACCGCCGCTTGAGGAGGATGCGCGCCTCCTCGACCCCGGCGCGCGCGAGGTAGCGCGCGTCCGCGCTGGCGACGAGCGCCGCCGCAAGCACGACGGGAACGCCGATCAGCACCCAGGCCAGCAGGCGGCGCCCCACCCGGGCCCAGTTCGGCGGACGGCGCTCGATCACGGCATCCATCGCAGCCCCATGCGGTGTCTCGCGCCGAGCGCGTCGTCCGTCCGGTACGCGTAGTCGAGGTGCAGGCGGCCGAGCTCCACGCTCGCACCCGCCGTGAACGGCGACGCGCTCGTGACGCCCGAGTGTCCGACGTATCCGACGCGGCCCAGCACTCCCATGCCGCCTGTCACAACGCCGCTCTCCAGCCCGAGGACGACGAAGGCGCTCCCTCCCCCAGCCGGCCATTGTCCCTCGACCGTGGTGAGCAGGCGCAGCGTGCCCTGAGGATCGACGTAATTGAGCGTGAACCCGGCGCGCGTGCGGCGTGGGAGGTGCAACCCACCAGCCGTCGGACCGAAGTCGCCCCCGATGTTCTGGACGCTCACGCCCAGCGCCATCAGGTCGAAGACGGCGATGGCGAGCCCCACATCCCCGGCCCAGGCGTCGACGCGGGCGCCCCCGACGGTCTCCCGCGCGTATTTCGCGGTCGCCCCGAGCGCCCCGAGTCCCGTGCGGAACACGAGCGTCGAAACGCCGAGCAAGTCGGCGGACGTGTAGCTGGGCCCGAACGCCGCGGCGCCCGCTCCCCACGTGAACCGGTCGACGCGCAGCGCCAGGGCTCCAATCGAGAGGGTCGATCCCGACGGGAAGGACTCGTACGATCCTTCCACGGCGAGGTGGTGGATCGTGGCGAGCGCCGCGGGGTTCGCGAAGATGGCGCCCGCGTCGCCGACGATGGCGGCGCCGGCGCCGCCCATGCCCGCCGCCCGGGCAGAGCCGGGAAGCACGGCCAGTACGTTACCGGCCTGAGCGGAGAGCGATGACGCTGTCAAGAAGACGTCACAGAACAACGTCACGAGAAAGCGTCGCGTGGAACCGTCGCACGCCATTACGCCGTTCCGCCACGCCGTCTCGTGACGTCTCCCCGTGACGTCGTTTCGCGACGCCCTCCAGTCATTGAATACGGATCACATTCAGTCTCGGAACCAGCGTTGTACGCAACGCGGCGCCCGCACTGTTGGAAAACAACAGCGTAAACTGCGGCGCACCGGCCGTGTGCTGCAGCCGGTAATAACTTGCCGAGCCGGCGCGCAGCATACCCGAGACGTGCGTCGCGGTGGCGTCGAGCACGGGTGGGGCGAGCGGGAATTGCGCCGGAATCTTGCTGTTGCACCTGTTGTTCAAGGTCGGGAACGCAGTCCGGAACTGCCAGGTGAGATACTGGAGCTCCGAAGGCGCCGCGAATCCCGGCAGGTCGGACACGTAGTTGGCAAGCGCCCACCGCTCGACGATGGTCGCGAACGAAGTGCCGCCCGCGGCGTGACTCACGTTCGCCGCGCCCGTGAGATTCGTCATGTCCAGGCGCCGCGTGACAGAGTCGCTCGACCCGAGCGTCGCTGCACCCTGGTCCACGAGATACCGCACGAACAGCCAGTACGCCCCGCGGTTCGCGAGCCCGCCGATACCCACCGTGTCGACCAGGAAGTAGTTCTGCGGCGCCGTGAAGTACTGGCCGGCATTGTACACGTCACCGAACGCGTAATTGCAAAATGTGGTCGAGTCCGGCAGATAGGTGCGCCCGCCGTTCTCTTCGGCGTAATGCGACAGCCCCTCGTTCAGCCACAGATCCTCCGGGAAGCTGCCGCGCACCAGGAAGTGCTGATTGAAGCTGATCATGTGTTGGAATTCGTGCACGAACGTTACCGGCACGATCTGCGTCACCGCCGTGACGGGGTGCGCGCAACTCAGCGTACCGGAGGGATCGGGGACGATCGAATAGAAAATCTCCCCGTTGTTCCCGGTCGCGAACGGCGGCGTCGTGATCAGATCGGCACCGAAGAAATAGCCCGCGACGAACCCCGTGGTGGTACACTGCGCCGCTGTCACCAGCGAGTTAACCCTGGCCGACATCAGCACGATCACCATGCCGTTGTTGTCGATGTCCGACTCGCTGCCGAACGCCAGTGTGTCCGTCTCGTACAGCCGCGTGTCGAAGACGGCGCGCAGATTATCCAGGTCCGACTGCATCAGGCCGGGCTGAGGCGCCGCGTTGTCGACGTAAATCGCGATGTGCGTGCCCACCTTGAGCGCCGTGGCCGTCACGCTCGAGAGCGTGCTCGGCTTGCGGGGATCGCAGTTCAGCGTGTTGCAGACCTTGAAGGTGCGGACGTTCCCCGAATCCACGGGCGTGGCAGCCGCCGAGATGCGGGACGGTGCCCGGAGCGGCCTGGGCACCTGTGTGGCAAACTCCCGCTCGGCCAGGCGCAACCGGAGGTCGAACTGCTGCGCGATACTCGGGCCGGCGACGAGCGACGCACCCGGAGCGGACAGGGCGGCGAGCGCGGTGCCCCCCAGCTTGAACGCCTGCGAATCGTCCGGGACGTTGGACGCCGACTGCGGCACCACGAGATACTCGATCGTGGAGCCCCCCGGGTTCGCCGGGAAGACGGCGCACCCCGCCGTTTGCGTGGGGTCGACGGCCGTGTAGGCGCCGATCCCCAGGGAGACCTGCCCCCCGCTCGTCGCCGTACACGGCGCGAGAGGCGGCTGGGTCGGCGTACTCGAGCTACAGGCCGCCGCGAGTAGCGACGGCAGACCTACCATCCACAGGTGCTTCTGCATCGCGGTTCTCCTCCGTGATTTCTCCGGCACGCACCACCGCGGTGCGGAAGCAGATGGGTCCTACCAATTCGTGAACACCAATCATCGCCACGATCAGGGTCTCAAGGGAGACCCCCCATTCCGGGAACGCCCGCCGGGCGAGCTGCGCCAGCCCCAGCGCCATCCCCGCCTGTGATATGAGCCCGAGCCACCCGTGCCGCGCCAGGACGGGCGTCACACTCGAATGCCGCCCCGCCCAAAGGAGGCCGTAGCGCAGGCCCACGAGCCGGAGGCCGACGAGCAGCAGGATCCACGGCCACAGATCCGCCAGTATCCCGACCCGAAGCCCGGCCCCGGTCAGGGCGAAGAACGCCACATACACCGGCAGCGACCCGCGTTTCAGCTCGCGACGCAACCGCTCGCCTTCCACCGGCGCGAAGTTCTCCAGGTAGAACCCCGCGGCCAGCGCAATGATCAGCGCCTCGAGATGCGTGAGCCGCGCCACCTCCGCGGCGACGAATGCCGTCGCCACCAGGAAGACGCCTGAGTCCCGCCGCACCAGACCCAGGTACTGGCCGAGCGCATAGCCCAGGAGCGTGCCCGCGGCGGCCGAGCCGAGTAGCTGCAAGATAGCCGTCCCTGCGACCGCGACGTTCAGGGCGCCGGCGCTCGTGAGCGCCTTGCCAAGGACGAGCGCCAGCGCGAACAGAAGGACGACGGCGACGTCCTTGACGACGGTAATGTCGAGCAGTGCGCGCGCGACGGGTCCGTGCGCGTCGAGCTCGCTCATCATCGCCATTGTGACGGCCGGGGATGACGCCGCAGCGAGCGTGCCGAGCACGAGCGCCACGACCAGCGCATCGCCTAGCGGCTGATGCCGTGTGAGCGGGAACCACGGGCTGACCGAGAGGACTACGAGGCTGACCGCGAGGAGGGGGAACACGATCGCACCGCTCGCGAGTCGCGCGAGCGCCACCCGCCCCCGGCGCAGCGCGTCGAGCGTCAGCTCCGACCCTGCCGCGAGCCCGATGAGCGCGACCGCCGCTTCTTCAATAAACCGGAGCGCATCCACTTCTTCGCGCTGCACGAGGCCGAGCCACGCGGGGCCGACAGCGAAACCCACGAGCAGGTAGCCCGTGAGACGCGGCAGCCGCACGCGCCGCGCGATCTCCCCGCCGACGTACGCGACGAGCAGAAGGAACCCGAGCGCCAGGGTCGCGCGCGCTTCGAGCGGAGCACCCGCGGTCACGCGATGAAAAAGGGCCATCATCAGGCCCAGCGCGAACAGACTCGCCACCCGGCGCATGGGCCGCAAAGTATCAGTCGCCATGCGCTTTTGACAATGCGTTGGAGCGCCGATATCTTCCGCTAGCCGTATGGCGTTCGTTCACCTCCACACCCACAGCGAGTACTCCCTCCTCGACGGCGCCAACCGGATCCCCGAACTGCTCGACCGGGTCCAGGCGCTGGGGATGGACTCGCTCGCGATCACCGACCACGGCAACCTGCACGGGGCGTGGCAGTTCTACTCCGAGGCCCGGGCGCGCAAGATCCGGCCCATCCTCGGCTTCGAGGCGTACCTCGCCTTCGGCGACCGCCACAAGCGTGAGCGCCCCCCTCCCGAAGCACCCGGCGCGTATTCGCATCTCGTGCTGCTCGCGCGCAACCGCACCGGATACCAGAACCTCGTCAAGCTCTCCTCCATCGGATTCCTGGAGGGGTTCTATCGGCGGCCGCGCATCGACCGTCAGGTGCTGGAGCAGTACTCCGACGGCCTGATCGGGCTCGCGGCCTGCCTGTCAGGCGAGATTGCGCTGTACTTGCGGCAGGGGAATTACGAGGCGGCGAAGGCGAGCGCCCAGTACTTCGCCCGGGTGTTCGGCCCCCCCCCCGGCGGCTTCTGGCTCGAGGTGCAGGACCACGGCCTCGCGGACGAGAAGATCGTCGTCGCCGGCATGCTGCAGCTGGCGCGGGAGCTCGGCCTCCCGGTCGTCACCACCAACGACGCGCACTATTTAAGGAAAGAGGACGCCGAAGCCCACGACGTGCTGCTCGCCATCGGGACGGGCAAGGACCTGGACGATCCCAACCGCTTCCGCTTCTTCGGCCAGGAGAGCTACGTCAAGTCCGAGCGGGAGATGCGCGTGCTGTTCCCGGACCACCCGGAGGTCGTCGCGGAAACCCAGCGCGTGGCGAACCTGTGCGAATTCGACTTCGAGAAGCGCTACTTCCTTCCGCAGTACCCGCGCCCCGCCGAGTTCGCGTCGGACAACGACCTGCTCGTGCACCTGGCACGGGCGGGGGCGGCGGAGCGCTACGGCGACCCCCTCCCCCAGGCAGTCCACGAGCGGCTCGACTACGAGCTGCAGGTGATCTCGCACACCGGCTACGCGGGCTACTTCCTGATCGTCTACGACATCGTCAAGGCGGCGAAGGACCGCGGCATTCCGGTGGGGCCGGGGCGCGGCTCGGCGGCGGGCTCGCTCGTGGCGTACGCGCTCGCCATCACGGATATCGATCCCCTCAAGTTCGACCTGCTGTTCGAGCGGTTCCTGAATCCCGAGCGCATTTCCATGCCGGACATCGACCTCGACTTCTGCTTCGAGCGGCGCGGCGAGGTGATCCAGTACATCCGGGAGCGGTATGGGCGCGACTCCGTCGGTCAGATCATCACGTTCGGCACGCTCAAGGCCCGCGCCGCGTTCCGCGACGTCGCCCGGACGCTGCGGGTCGAGCCGGGCGAGGTGGACCGCTTTACCAAGATGATCCCCGCCGGGCCGGGCATCTCGGTGACGCTGGCGGAAGCGTCCGAGAAGTCTCCCGAGCTACGCCAGCTCGCCCGCCAGGACGAGCGCGTCCGCAAGATCCTCGAGCTCGGGACCCGGATCGAGGGCCTGGCGCGCCACGCCTCGGTGCACGCCGCCGGCGTGGTGATCGCCCCCGGGCCGCTCACCGACTACGTCCCCGTCTGCCTCGCGCCGCAGGAGGCGGAGGCGATCATCACCCAGTACGACATGGTGGCGCTCGAGCAGGTGGGGATGCTGAAGATCGACGTGCTCGGCCTGCGCACGCTGACCGTGATCCATGACGCGGTGGGGATGGTCGCGGAGCGCCACGGGGTCACGCTCGACATGAACGCGCTGGACCTCGAGGACCCGCAGGTCTACCAGCTGCTCGGGTCGGGCCGCACGGCCGGCGTGTTCCAGTTCGAGTCGCCGCTCGCCACCGACTGTCTGCGCAGCATGCGGTGCGATCGGTTCGACGATCTGGTGGCGACCAACGCGCTGCTCCGTCCCGGCCCGCTCGATACCGGGATGCACCTCGTGTTCATCAACCGGAAGCTCGGCCGCGAGCCCGTGCGCTACCCCCACCCCGCGCTGGCGCAGATCCTCCAGCCCACGTACGGCGTAATCACCTATCAGGAGCAGGTGATGCGCATCGCCAACGTGCTCGCCGGCTTCTCGCTCGCCGAAGCCGACGTGCTGCGCAAAGCGGTCGGGAAGAAGGACAAGGAGCTGATCCAGCACGAGCTGGGCCGCTTCGTCGAGCGGGCCCTCGCGCTGGGGCACGATCGGCGCGTGATCGAGGACATCGCGGCCCAGATCGAGACCTTCGGCCGGTACGGATTCAACAAGTCGCACGCCGTCGCATACTCGGTGCTGTCTTATCAGACGGCGTGGCTCAAGGCGCACTACGCGCCCGAGTTCCTGTCGGCGCTGTTGTCCTCCGAGATCGGCAATACCGACAACGTCGTGCGCTACATCAACGAGGCGCGCGAGCTCGGCCTCGAGGTGCTGCCGCCGGACGTCAACGAGTCCGGGTTCAAGTTCACGGTGGTCGGCGACCGCCGGCTCCGCTTCGGCCTCGGCGCGATCAAGAACGTCGGCGCGGGCGCGATCGAGTCGATTCTCGCCGGGCGGACCGCGGGGGGGCCGTACCGCTCGCTCGTCGACCTGTGCGACCGGATCGACCTGCGCCTCTGCAACAAGCGCGTCCTCGAGGCGCTCATCGACGCCGGCGCCTGCGACTCGCTCGGCGGGCACCGCGCCCAGCTCGTGGCGGCGCTCGACGCCGCGTTCGGAGAGGCGCAGACCCGGCAGGGAGAGCGCGAATCCGGCCAGGTGGCTCTATTCGGCGAGCATGCCCCGCTCCCCGCGCCCCGCGCCCTGCTCCCCGATGTCGCGCCGTGGTCGGAACATGACCGGTTGACGCGGGAAAAGGCGGTGCTCGGGTTCTTCATCTCCGGCCACCCCCTCGCGCGGTACCGCGTAGAGGTGGAGCTTTTCGGGACCCGGACCACCGCGACCCTCGGCCAGTGGAGCGACCAACGGGTCCGGATCGGGGCAGTCGTGACGGTGTTGAAACGACAGATCTCGAAGAAGACGGGCGCTGAATACGCGCGTCTCACGCTCGAGGACTTCCACGGCACCGCGGAGGCGCTGGTGTTCCCAGAGGCCTGGGCCAAGCTGAACGAGGTGATCCGTGCGGACCGCGCGCTGCTGCTGGCGGGCAGCTACAGCGGGCGCGATCGGGACGAGGAGCAGGCACCGTTCATCGTGGAGACCGCTCAGGCGCTCGACGAGCTGAAGGCGAGCGGCGCGATCGGCATCGCGCTCCGCTGGTCGCCCGGCGCGCCGCCGCCGCCCGACGCGACCCGCGCCGTCGCCGCCCTGTGCGCGGCCCACCCCGGCCCCGCGCCGGTGCTGGTCGAGTGGGAACCTCACCCCCCATCCCCCTCTCCGCAAAGCGGAGAGGGGGAGCGATGGAGCGAGGGCGGGAACGGCGGGAGCGCCGTTCGCCTCCGCAGCCGCTCGCTTCGCGTGGACGCGGCCGACGACCTCGTCGTGGCGCTGCGCGCCCTGCTCGGGCCCGACCACGTGCACCTGGTTCGGACGACCTGACGATGGCGACCCATACCCTGGACTTCGAGCGTCCGCTGCTCGAGCTGGAGCGCCAGATCGAGGAGCTGAAGCGCGTGGCGAGCGAGACCGCGGTGGACGTGACCAAGGAGCTCGCCCCGCTCGAGAAGCGGCTGGCCGAGCTGCGCGCCGAGATCTACAAGAACCTGACGCCGATGCAGCGGGTCCAGGTGGCCCGCCACCCGAGGCGACCGTACACGCTCGACTACCTCAGCACGGTGTTCACGGACTTCGTCGAGCTGCACGGGGACCGGCTGTTCCGCGACGATCCCGCCATCGTGGGTGGCTGGGCGCGCCTCGACGGGATGAGCGTCATGGTGATCGGGCATCAGAAAGGCCGCGACACGAAGGAGAACCTGCGGCGCAACTTCGGCATGGCGCACCCCGAAGGCTACCGCAAGGCGCTCCGCCTCATGCATCTGGCCGAGCAGTTCCGCGCCCCCGTGATCACGCTGGTGGACACACCGGGCGCCTACCCCGGACTCGGCGCCGAAGAGCGCGGTCAGGCCGAGGCCATCGCGCGCAACCTGGTGGAGATGGCGACGCTCCGCACGCCGATCCTCACCGCCGTGATCGGGGAGGGCGGCTCGGGCGGCGCGCTCGCCGTCGGGCTCGCCGACCGCGTGCTGATGCTCGAGAACTCGGTGTACTCGGTCATCTCCCCCGAAGGCTGCGCCGCCATCCTCTGGAAGGACGCGAGCCAGCGGGAGCGGGCCGCCGAGGCGCTCAAGATCACCGCCGAGGACCTGCTGGAGCTCGGGGTGATCGACGAGATCATCGCCGAGCCGCCGGGCGGGGCGCACGCCGACCCCGAGGCGGCCGCCGCGGCGCTGGGCGAAACGCTGCGACGTTACGTGCGGCACCTGCGCAAGGTCAGGATCGAGAAACTCCTTAAACGCCGGGAGGAGAAGTACCTTTCGATGGGTGCGTTGAGCGAGAAGTGAGTTGACCGACGTCATCGAGGTCCGGTTCAAAGGGAACCGGAAAGAATTTTTCTCCTGGCCGTCCGCCGAGCCGCTCGCCCTGCACGATTCCGTGATCGTGGAGGTGGACCGGGGGCAGGACCTCGGTCGGGTGTCCGCGGTGGGCCCGGTCGCCGCCAAGAAGTGCGCCGGTAGCTGCAGCGGCTGCAGCCTCGCAGAAGCAGCGGCCCCTCCTGCCCCCACCGAGCCCCTGCGGAGCATCCTCCGTCGCGCCACCGCCGACGACACCGCCATCGCCGAGCAGCTGCACCGCGAGGAGGAGGACGTGCGGCGCCGGGTGATGGAGCGGGTCAAGAGTCACACCCTCCCCATGAAGGTCTCGGACGCCGAGTGGCAGTGGGATCGAAAGAAGCTCACCGTGTACTTCACAGCCGAGCAGCGGGTGGACTTCCGCGCCCTGGTACGGGACCTCGCGAGCCTGTTCCACACGCGCATCGAGCTGCGGCAGATCGGCGCACGCGACGAGGCCAAGCGGCTCGACGGGGTGGGCCGCTGCGGCCGCCAATACTGCTGCTCCAGCTGGCTGCCGGAGCTGCGGCCGGTGAGCCTGGCGCTCGCCAAGGACCAGCACCTCTCCCTCAACCCGTCGCAGATCTCCGGAGGATGCGGGCGATTGCTGTGCTGCCTCCGCTACGAACACGATTTCTACGTGCAGACCCGCAAGCGGTTCCCCAAAGAGGGACGGGTGCTGCGCACCGCCATAGGGGCCGAGCGCGTGCTGGCGGTGGATGTCTTCCGCGAGACCGTCACCCTCCGCACCGACGCAGGCGACACGCGCGTGGTGTCGCTCGAGAAGCTGAAAGGCGAAGTCTCCGGAGCGGATGCCTAAGTTCTACCTGACCACCGCGATCGATTACTCGAACGGCGAACCGCATCTGGGGCACGCGCTCGAGAAGGTCGGGGCCGACTGCATCGCGCGGTATCGCCGGCTGCGCGGGGACGCGGTCCACTTCCTGATGGGGATGGACGAGCACAGCCAGTCGGTGATCCAGGCGGCGGCCCGCGCCGCCGTGACACCGCAGGCGTGGGTGGACCGCATGGCGGCGACGTTCGCCGACTACTGGCGCCGCCTCCACTGCTCGAACGACGACTGGATCCGCACCACGGAACCGCGGCACGCGCGCGCGGTGGCGGCCCTGCTCGAGCGCATCCAGCAGCACCACCCGGCGGATCTGTTCGAGGCGGAGTACGAAGGGTTGTACTGCACGGGATGCGAGGAGTTCAAGACGGGTGCGCAGATCGTCGCTGGGCACTGCATCGAGCATCCCACCCTCGAGCTGATTCCGACCAAGGAACGCAACCACTTCTTCCGCCTGAGCGCGTACCGCGACGCCGTGCTCGACCGCATCCGCTCGGGCTCGCTGACGGTGCAGCCCGAGATCCGCCGCAACGAGGTGCTGCGCCTGCTCGAGGCCGGCCTGCAGGACATTTCGATCTCGCGGCAGCGCCAGCCGTGGGGCATCCCGTTCCCCGGCGACCCGCAGCAGACCGTGTACGTTTGGTTCGACGCGCTGATCAACTACCTTTCGGCGACCGGCTTCCCGGCGCCCGGCTACGACCGCCTGTGGCCGGCCGATCTGCACGTGGTGGGCAAGGGGATCACGCGCTTTCATTGCGTCATCTGGCCCGCGATGCTGCTCGCCGCCGAGCTCCCACCCCCGCGCGCGGTGTGGGCACACGGCTACGTGCAGTGGTCGGGCAGCAAGATGAGCAAGACCGCCGGCACGGCCGTCACCCTGGGCGAGGCGATCGATCGACACGGCGCCGATGCGCTGCGCTACTTCCTGCTCCGCGAGGTCGGCTTCGACAACGACGGCGACTTCACGTGGGAGCGCTTCGACGCGCGCTATACCTCGGAGCTCGCCGACACGATCGGCAACCTGGTATCGCGCGCGCTCACGATGATCGTGAACTACCGCGGGGGCACGGTACCACGCGACCCCAAGAACTACGACACGCCGCTCGAAGCCGCGGCCCGGGGCGCGCTCGCGGCGTACGCGCGCGCCATGGACGCGAACCGTCTGCAGGAGGGCGCCGCCCAGCTCGTGGCGCTGGCGAGCGCCGCGAACCGATACGTCGAAGAGACGGCGCCCTACAAGCTCGCGAAGCAGCCGGAGCGGTCGGCCGAGCTCGACTCGGTGCTCGCGAACTTGGCCCGTACCGTCGCCCGGATCGCGGTGCTCGCGCAGCCGTTCCTCCCCGCGACCGCCGGAACCATCTGGGCAACGGTGGGATCGCCTCCCCCCGGTCCCCTGGAGCGCGTCCGGCTGGGGGACCTAGAGGCGCTGGATCTGGGGGGGCGGCAGGTCCAGAAGCCTCCCATCCTGTTCCCCAAGCCCCGGCTCGCGCCCGCATAAGTGCCCGAACGAGTGTGATTTGCGTCACGTTCGCTCGTGTTGACGCCTTTCCAATCCAGCCGTACTTTAGATGTCCACACTCGGGGACCGGACCCCACGCCCTGTCCGGGTTCTCCCTTTGGCAGGTCCTGATGGACCGGCGCTTTTTCTGTGCCGGGGCTAACGGTTTTGATGCGAGGTCGCGGCGAGCGGATGCGCAAGAAAGCGGAACAACGTTGGACGGTCATGGTGGTGCCGCACGGCTCGGGGTCGTCCCGCGCCGTGGAGGTGTCACAGACTTTCGTCAAAGCGCTCATCGGCATCGGCAGTGTGGTGGCATTGACCTTCCTGGTGCTGGGCGTCGCCGCCATTTCGCGCGGCGTGAACATCACGCATAGCCGCGCGCTCGAGAACGAGAACCGCCTGCTCGCGGACGAGATCCAGCGGATGCGCGAGCGCATGACGGGGCTGCGGGACACGCTGCAACGGTTCGGTCAGCGGGAGCAGGAGCTGCGCTTGCTCGCCGGGCTCACACCGACCGACACGACCGTGCAGCAGGCCGGCATTGGCGGGCCGGCGGGCATGTGGTCGGAGCGCGATAGCCTCAAGGCGCTCGGCCCGGGCGGACAGCAGGCACTCGCGGCGCGGGCCGATGTCGATGCGCTCGCGCGGCGCGCCAACATTCTGGTGCGGTCGCTGAACGAAGCGTACGACTCGCTGTCCAGGAACCGGGCGCGCCTCGCCGCCACGCCGTCGATCATGCCCACCAAGGGTTGGCTCACGAGCGCGTTCATGCGGGAGCGCATCCACCCGATCCTTCACCTGGCGCGCCCACACGAGGGGATCGACGTGACGGCAACGATGGGGGCGGACATCGAAGCGCCCGCGGCGGGCATCGTGACCGAGGTGCGGTGGGAGGAAGGCTACGGCAACATCGTCACGATGGATCACGGCTTCGGGCTGGTGACGCGCTTCGCCCATTGCTCGAAGATCCTCGTCGTGCGCGGCCAGCGCGTGAAGCGTGGGCAGGTGATCGCGAAGGTCGGCTCGACCGGGCTGTCCACGGGACCGCACCTGCACTACGAGGTGTGGGTGAACCACAAGCCGGTGGATCCGATGAAGTACGTCATGCCCGATGCCATCGTGGACTGACGGGCGAGCGGTGGATCGTGGTGATGGGGGGCGCAGGGTGCTGCGCCCCCTCTGTCTTTTCCGGGCCGTCCCCTCGCTCACATGGATCGGTCTCGTGAGCACCGTGGCCTGTGGCGGCGCGCGTGCGGGGATCGAGGACACAAACGCGCCGAGTGGCGCGAGGCTCATCACGGCCGAGGCGATCGCCAAGTCCGGCGCCAAGACGGCGTGGGACGCGGTGCGATTGACGGTTCCCAACGTGCAGCTCCGGGAAGTCCGGGGAGAGCCGGCTCGAATCCAGCGGCGCGGGCGGGCGAGCCTCTATCAGGACGACCAGGTACGTGTGATCCTCGATCACGTACCCATCGAGGACCTGCAGGTGCTCAAGCAAGTCGCCGCCGTCGACATCCTGACGATCGAGATCCTCACGGGACTCGATGCGACCACGCACTACGGCGCCATCTCGACCTCCGGCGCGATCGTGATTACGACCACGAGCGGCCATCCCTGAAGACACCACGGGGGCGCCGTCCGGGCCGCCCCCGCGCATCACGTCGCTCTACGGCATTCGTCACGGATTGCGATCGAGGCATCCGTGGAACTTCGGATTGTTCAGCTCCTCCACTGGAATTGCCATTTGGATCGCGTCACCGTAGCTGCCGCCCTTGAACCACGCGCCCGTCGGATAGACCGAGCTGATCGCGCGACCATACCATCCGCCAGTGTTTTTCGCTCGCACCAGGCGCCGCATATCGCCCAGCCGGTGACCCGTTGAAAACAACCAGAATCCGCGCTCGCGAAATAACATGTCCACCCGCAGGCTGTCATTGAGCGACGGCCCTGGGTCCGCCAACGGGGCGAGCTTCGTTCCCTGCACCGGCCGGAAGCTCGTGTCCTGAGGGACCGGCAACAAGGTCGAGTCAGCCCGCAGCGCGTTCAGCTCGCTGAGCCATGTGGTCGCATCGCCTTCACGTAGCGCCACCTCCGCCACGATGAGTCGTGCCTCGATCCCGCTGGCGATCGTCACGGCGCTCGTGCGGCCCCAAATGCCTTGCCGGATGACCAGGATGGGGAAGGCGGTATCGAAGATCGGGTCGTCTTTAGGACTCGTCCCAATGCGTCTCGGAATCCGAGGGTCGTTCGCCGTCACGTACGGCAGGCCGTTCCCACCCTCCAGGTCGCCCATAGTGTACCGACGCGCGCTCGTGTTGAGAGCCCACATCTGGTTGTCGTTGACGTTCACCGAGTGCGTCACATCGTAATGAAATGAGCGCGGCACACCCACGACGGCGGCTCGAGCGCCCGCCGTGTCGCCGCGGTCCAGCAGGGCGCGGCCCCTGATCACCTTCGCGAAGTTCGCCACGCGAGCGGAGTCCGACCCCCGCACGATTCCGAGGGCGGAGTCCGCGTTGGCGATCGCCAGCTTGAACAGGGAATCGTTCGTGAGCGGGTCACCAAACACGACGGTCGTGCCCGAGAAGCCGCTCAGCGGGACCCCGTTGCAGTAGTGCTCGCCCATCAAGACCTGAGTGTAGCCGACGAAATCGAACATCCGCGCGATGTCCGCGAGCCCCGTCGGCACATACGTTCGCAGGCCATCGACGGCGAGCGCGGCCTGCGTCCGAACCCGGTTCAGGTTGCGGAACGGGCCGGCGTTGAAGGTGTTGTTGGGGTCCCAAATCCGCTGATCCTGCGTGTTGCGTTGGATGAACGTGTCGCCGGAGCGCCATTCGTCGGTGAGCAGTCCCCCGAACATGAACAGCGCATCCGGCCCCTGTGTGCCACTCACCGCCTGTGCCAGCCGCAACACGGCGCCGTTCAAGAGGCCGTTGGCCGCCGACGCCGAATTGGCCCTCTGGACGATGTCGGGATCGGTGACGTTCAGCAGCGTATCCGTACACGCGAGCGCAGGCAGTGCTACAAGGCACGCCAGGGCGAGCGACCTGCGCAGCTGCCGACGCATGAGGTATGAAGTCATGGGTGAAAATCCCCTTTCACGGTCGTTTATCGGTCACGCGTCACCGACTATCAGAAGCCCACGTTCAAGCGGAACGTCCAATAGGTTGGCGGTGGCGCCGTCTGGAAGTTGCTCACGATCCCTGTCGCGCCCTCGAAGTAGTTCGCTTCGGGGTCGATGCCACTGAATCCAGTGGCCTTCCAGAGGTTTCGGACCGCGATCGTGAAGCTCGCGCGTGTGGCCCGGAACGATCGAGCCCAGGCCGCGGGCACCTCGTACGTCGCCGAGGCCTCCCGCAGCCGGACGAACGTCGCCTTCTCGATGAACCCCCACTGCGTGCGCGACGGCGTCTCGCGCAGCGCCACGACCCGCGCCTGCTCCCACAGTGGGGCCTTCGGGTCCACCAGGCCCTCGCAGTTGAGGCGCGACTCGCAGCGGATCCGCTCGGTGCCGTTGAGCTGGTAATAGCCGCTCTTGTGATCGAACAGTCCCTGGATCCGCAGCCGCTTGTTGAACAGGTCGAACCCGGGGACATAGACCGCTTCCCACCGGGGGTTGGCGTACCCGACGAACTGGGCGCTGTCCTGCACCTTGATCTCGTCGGCCGTGATGATCCCGTTATGGTTGGTATCCGCGAAGGTGTACGGCCGCTGCCACCAGCCGTTGATGGGATAGCCGGCGGTCTGGCGAGTGGTCGTCCCGATGATCGGCGGCAGACCGCCCATGTCCGCGATGAAATTGGTGTTATAGGCGGCGTTGATGGTCAAATCGAAGCCAAAGTTCGGTTTGTCGACGATGCGCAGATTGGCCAGCGCCTCGATGCCACGATTCACCACCGCACCCAGGTTCTCGAACCGGTTGATCGGCCCGCCGGCGGACGGCGGCAGCTCCCTGGCGATGAGCGCATTCGACGTCCGCTTGTTGTAGTACGTGAAGTCCAGATAGGTGCGACTGTTGAACAGCGTCGCCTCCCCCCCGATTTCGTATTCCCGCGCCCGCTCCGGCTTCAAAGCGCTGTTCCCGACGGCGCTGTAGACGAGCGACGGAATGTCGGCGCCGTTGACGCTCGCGGTTTGGGGCAGGAAGAAGCGGGTCGCATCGGTCGTTCCCGGCTGGACGCCCGACGCACCGATGGCACCGCGCAGCCGCAGGCTGTTGAGCCAGCGCCACTTCGGGAAGAACGGCTCTTCCGAGATTACGTACGACACGCTCAGTTTCGGATAATAGACTGTCTTGAAGTCCTTACCGAAGGCGCTGTTGTCATCCGCGCGCAACCCGCCATTGACGAACAGCCGGTCTTTGTACCCGAATTGTTGCTCCACAAATGCGCCCACGGTCGCGGATACCGTGGTGCTCTCGCGCACCGTGGGGATGGCAGCGCCCGTCACGGTCGAGGCGCCCCCCGCCAGGTTCTCCCCGAGCGCCACGCTCAGGTCGTTCTTGGTCTTGAAGTACTGCCCGCCGAGGGTGGTGCGCGACGTGAGCTTCGGGCTCAGGCTAAATGATGCCGTCGCGTTGACATCGAGTGTGTACTGGAAGTAGGTCGTGCGATCGTCCTGTTTGAAGCCGTCTTTGATCGTGGCGAAGTTCACGCAGTCCGTGCGCATGCAGAGATCGGTGTCCAACCGGCTGGCGTAATCCACGCCGCCGACCGCGCGGAACGCCAGCCAACTCGTCGGGCGCCAGCGGCCCGTGCCGCTCCCGATGAACCGGTTGACGTCCTGGCCGAGCGCCCGGGAAAACATCTCGTCGGGTGTAAACGCCCGGTAACCGTACCGGCCGTTGTCCTTGTTGCCTGGCCCCCCCAACGCGTTCGACAACAGGCCTGTGGTGTTGTTGTCCGTTGGGGGAATACGCAGCTTGCTCGTGATGAACGTGGTGGAACCCTCGAGGTCAATGCGGGCGTTCGGGTTCGCGGCGACATTGGCCCGAATGCTCACCCGCCGTAAGGCGTTGGGCTGCCTCTGGTCGCCCGGCACTTCGCTGATCTGCCGGATTGCGCGCACAATGCTGTCCGCAAACAGCGGCATCTTCGTCTGACCGACTTCGTCCTCCCACTCGCCTGACACGTAGTAGCGCACCGCGTCCGACCCGCCCGACACCTGCACGCCATACTGCTGGCGGTGCCCGGTTCCGAGCGGTGTCGTCTGTGGGTCCTGAAAGAGGTTGAACCGGGATACGCTGTCTTGCACGCATGCCCGGGACGCGACCTGCGTGAGGATACATTGCGTGCCGTTGGTCGGGCGCGAGTTCTTTGAGGCGCTCGTGTCGGTCGCGCTCGACCGCCAGCCCCGGAAGGCCGCGGGGTAATCGTTGTTGTCCACTATCGCGCCCTGCTCGGCGTACACCCTCCACTGCGCCTTGCCCGGCGAGCCGTGCCTGGTCGTAATCAGGACGACGCCGTTGGCCGCGTCGGTACCGTACAGCGCCGACGCCGCCGGCCCTTTCACGACGTCGATCGACTCGAAGTCCTCGGGATTCAGGTCGTTGATACGGCTGGGGGGGGCGCAGCCGACGTCGCAGACGCCGGACGAGCGGTTCTGGCTGGTGATGCGGATGCCGTCCAGGACGTACACCGGCTCGTTGGTCAGCGAGAGGCTGTTCGTCCCACGAATGCGCACGCGCGATGGAGCGCCCGTCACCGTTCCCGGCAGGACGTCGACGCCGGCGGCCTTCGCGATCAGGAGGTCGGTGACGTTGGTGATCGGCGCCGTTTCGACCAGCTTGGCGGCATCGATCCGGGCGATCGAATTGCCGACTTCCTTCTTGGCCTGATCGCCCGTGGCCGTGATCACCACCTCGTCTACGGAGTACGGCGACAACGCCAACGCGAGGTCGACGACCGCCGTCTCGCCCGGATTGACGCTGACCACGCGCGACCCCGCCCCGAAGCCGACGGCGGTGGCCCGCACGGTGAGCTGTCCGCCGGGGACGCGAGGCAGCGTGTAGCGGCCCTCGGCATTGGTCTGTGCGATGAGCGACGTCCCCATAATGGTGACGCGCGCGCCCACGAGCGGTTGCCCGTTGGCTTGATCGGTGACGCGGCCCGCGACTGTGCCCTGCTGGGCCCCCGCGACGGCGCCGACGCCGCCGACGAGCCCACAGAGCACGAGGAACGCGCGCAGCGTGGAGCGAATGGAAATGCGCATACGGACCCCTCCTTCAAAGGGACTGTCCCACACACGCTGACTACTCGATTGAGCGAATGCGCACCGGTGCCCGACGGCAGACCGGACACACGTGGTGCGAGGTGGGGCGCGCCGTACAGGCTACGCGCTCCAGGTAAGGGATATTGTGTCGGCGGTTTCGGGACGTTGCAAGGGGCCGGCAGCTGCGTGCTTCACACGTTGCTGACAAACCTGGACCCGTCTTGACAAGCCGACTCGCCTGCGCAGCACCAGCTGGGGATAGGCGCGGCCCGCCGCCGACACCATATTGCTCTTGTGAAGGGATGAAAGCGATGATCAGGACGGGCCTTTCAGCTTTGGCGTTGTGTGCGCTATTGGTTCCGCTGGCGCTACCGGTTGCGGCGCAGGACTCCGCCCGGGCCCCAGCGGCGACGACACCGGCCTACCAGGTGACCGGCACCGTCAAGGATTCGGCCGGTGCGCCCGTACCCGAGGCGGAGGTCACCCTGATCGAACGCGCTACTACGCTGCGGCGACCGGTCGCCACCGACGCCCAGGGGCGGTTTGAGCTGCGGGACGTTCCCGCCGGTCGCCTCACCGTCCGCGTCCGCCGCCTCGGCTACCAGCCGCGCACCGTCGACGTCGTCGTTGGCGCTACCGCCCCGACAACCTTCCTCAAGATCATTGTCACGCCCGCTCCAGCCCAGCTGGAGGAAGTCCTCGTCGACGCCGCCCCTTCCGGGCGGCTCCGAGAGTTCTACGATCACAGACAGCAACGGCAGTCATTCGGCCGGTTTCTCGAGCTCGCGGACATCCGCCGGATCGCGCCCAGGAGCCCGAGCGACCTGTTCAGGAGTGTTCCCGGAATCACGATCCGCGCCGCCACGACGGGGGGGAATACCATCCGCATCCGGGGCTGCCAGCCGACGGTGTGGGTCGACGGGCAGCGCATTCCGGGCGCGGAACTGGACGACGTCATCCAACCCAATGACATCGGGGGGATCGAGTTCTACCCATCCTCTTCCGGGATCCCCCCGCAGTACTTGGATCCCTCGAATCGTCTCTGCGGCCTCATCCTGGTCTGGACCAGGAGTCAGTAACGCCACCCAGCACATCACGTCCAACGGCCCGGACGCCGACTACCGCGTACCGCAGGTCGCTCCCGGATACGTCGGCGCCACCGTAGGATTGTTGTCCCAATACATCCTGGTCGAAAACACATCGGGGCCTTGGCGCGCGACCGCGGCCGCGACGTTCGCCCCGTTGACCGACAACTCTCTGATGGAGTACTGATAGCGGCGCGGCACCGTGTTTTGAACCGCGTCGGGTCCGGGGACGAGCGTCTCCGGCACGCAGGTGCGGCGCCACTCGGCCCACGCCTGCACGCCGTTGGTGTAGAGGGCGATCCACTTCTGCAGCGCGATTTGCCGCAGACCCGGCGTGCCCCCCTTGTACGCGATCGCGGTGTCCGCCAGGTAAGCAGCGACGGCCGCGGCGTCGGTCACCCCCCACTGGTCCATCGAGGCCTGGATGCCCTGATTGTACAGCGCGGCCGCCGTGCCCGCGGTGGTTACCCAACCTCGTTCGGCTGCCTCAGCCAATATGAAGGACACCTCGGCATACGTCATGACGAACGAGGGGAACGTCGCTCCAGTGCGCGCCCCACAGGTGGGACACGAGTATACGGTCGCGCCGTAGAACACGGCTCCGGGACGGGACGAAATAGTGAAGTAGGCGGACGCTCCCGCTTGCGTGAGCGCATTCGGCATCCCGGCGTATACGGCCGGGTTTGCCACTGTCGGCTGCGCGTACACCGGGATCCGTGGATCGCTGTGGGGGAGCATCTGGTTCATGAGCGTATTCGACATCCGATGGTCGTCGCGCGTGCGGAAGTTGACCATCCACGGATTGTCGTAGATGCCGTCGCCCGGCCAGGGGAAATTAGCGTTCTGCGCATTCGAGGAGATGAGCCCTCCCGGCGCGGCCAAGGCGGCGTTGATCTGAGCCTGGGCCGTGGTCGCGTCCACGTTCGCGAGCCGCATCGCCAGGCGGACGCGAATCGAGTTGGCGAACCGCTGCCATCCTGCCGCGCCGCCACTGAAGAAGGGATCCGCCGCGCCGAGCTTGATCGCAGTGGCTGGTGCCCCGGCCATGGCGGTGGTGGCCGCATCCAGGTCAGCGAACAGGCCGGTGTAGATGTCCTTCTGCGCGTCGTATTTGGGCGCGATCGCGCCGCTGTCTCCGCGCAGGGCCTCGGAGTACGGCACGTCGCCCCAGACATCGGTGACGTAGCTGAACACCAGGCTGCGCAGCACCTGGGCCGGACCCCACAACAGCGGCTCGTTCTCGGACTTGCCGACGTCGACGACGGCCTGGAGGTTCTTCAGATCCTGCGTATACGCGCGGATGAAGTCGCCGTCCGTGTCACCCGGGCCGAGGCGCCGGTAGGCGTCCTCATCCGGGTACTGGACCTCGGCCAGGTGTTGCACGGTGAACTCGGGTCCACGGAGATCCATGGCGCCCCCGCCGAGCCAGCGTCCCATCGCCAGGCGCGCGGCGTTCGTGAACACCGGTCCCGGCGGAGCGGAGGTGGGATTGTTGGGATCCTGATTGATGTCGGTCAGGGTGTCGCTGTTGCAGGCGCCCACGCCCAGCGCGATCAGCGCCGCGATGCCGGAAAGGCGAAGTATTCTGGAGGTCATCATGGAACGATCCTCAGGTTGAACCCGATGCTCCGGGGATTCGACGGGATCATGTACTCCATGCCCTGGAAGTTGCCGCTGCTGTAGGCGAATTCCGGATCGATGTTCGGGACGTTTTTCCATGTGATCAGATTCCGCCCCGTCACCGAGAAGGTCGCGGCCTGCGCGCCGAAGAACCACGCGGCCCAGTTGGCGGGCAGGTCGTACGACACGCGCAGCTCGCGGAGCTTCACGTAGCCGCCGTCGTAGATATACGGCTCGATGATGTGAAACAGGTTCTGGTAGTACGTCTCTGCCGTGACCGTCGTCGTGTTCGGCTTACAGCCGCCAGGCAAGGCGCACGTGTCGGCGTCAATACCTTTCACGACGATACCAGGCGAGTTCCAGTCCGTCTCACGGCCACGCAGGCTGCTCGCCAGGGTTCCGGCATAGTCCCCGAGGTAGTTCGTGAGGCTCACGATCTTGCCGCCGTGGCGAACGTCGATTTGCATGCTCAGGGCCAAACTCTTGTACCGGATCTCGTTGGACCAGCCCCCGGTCCAATCCGGTTGGATGTTGCCCAGCACGGAGAACGCGGGATCCTGTATCGGCAAGCCACCGGATGTGAGAATGTTGCCCGCGGAATCGCGCAAGAACTTGTTGCCGCGGATCGTGCCGTACGGCTCCCCCTTGCGGGCCTCGATGTTGACGTCGCCGAACAGCCCCTGCCCGAGCACGATCGTGCTCACCCCCGGTGCGAGGTCGACGACCTCGCTATGGTTGTGGGCGAAGTTGAAGGTCGACGTCCACGTAATCCCGCCCGGCACCTGGAGCGGCGTGACGGTCAACAGTGCCTCGATTCCGCGATTACTGATCTCTCCCGCATTGATGAATTTCGAGGTGAAGCCGCTAGTGGGCGGAATCTGCACGTTGAAGATCTGATCGCGCGTCGACTTGTGATACCAGCTGGCGTCCAGCGTGACGCGGTTCCGCAGCATCACCAGCTCAGCGCCCACTTCTTCCGACGTGGTGATCTCCGGCTTCAAGTTGGCGTTGGCCAGGACGGAATCCAGCGAGAATTGCGGCTGGCCGTTGAACTTGTTCGCGTTGCCGATATACACCGGTTGCGTCTTGTAGACGGGAGCGTCGTTGCCGACTCGGGCGATCGAGGCGCGCAGCTTGATCGCATCGAAGACGCGACTCCGCAGTCGCGGGAGGGCGTCGGTTAGCAAGACCGACGTGTTGACGGAGGGGTAAAAGTACGACCGGGCAGCGGCTGGAAGCGTGGACGACCAGTCGTTGCGCCCAGTTCCCTCGACCGTCCACCAGTCGAACAGGGTGAAAGCGGCCGAGCCGTACAGACTGTTCACCCAGCGGCGCTCGATCCGCTGACCGATCGTGGGCGCAATGGCGGCATTGGCAGGGTTGTAGATCTCCGGCACGACGATGCCCGCCGTCTGCTGGCTGTCGGCGTGGAAGTACTCGCGACGCTGATTGCCGCCCACGAGCGCGTTGACGTGCAGCCAGTCGCTGAGCCGCCGCTCCCCTGTGACCGACAGGTCGGTGTTGTTGTCGCTACGGTAGTCGTTTCGGAAACGGAAGCCGCCCGCGTACTTCTGGTCGATGAACGCCAGGCCTCCGCGCGCGAAGTCCTCCTCGATGCCCAGTCGGTAGATGTCGGACCCGGTGCGCAGGGTGGCGTTGACTCCATCCGTGATCCTGTAGTGGGCAGCGACCGATCCGATGACCTGATCGCGCCGATCGGCAACCGGGTTCTGCTCCTGCAACCAGAAGGGATTGTTGTGGTAGTTGTAGTTCCAGTTGAACTCGCGGGTGGGGGGTCCCCCGTTCGTCGCCCCGCTCTTGCCGGCGTAGTCCACGAGTGCGTGGAAGTCCACCTGCCGCCCAAGCCAGATGTAGTTCTCGAGCGGGTTGCGGCCCCAGTAGCCCGTGCCGGTGCGATTCTTTCCGCTGTTGTAGACGTACTCGACCGACCCGTCGGCGGTGAAGCGGTCGCTCGCGTGAAACGTGCCGCTCAACCCCGCCGACCGGCGCCGGAAGTCGTTGTTGGGGAACACGCCGTCCACGTTGTCCCCGCCCAGGGAAACGCGCCCATAGGCGCGGTCACTCCCGCCGCTCACCGCAACCGTGTTGGTTACGGTAAGGCCCGTCCGGAAGAAGACGTCCATGTTGTCCGGGTGCGGCACCCAGGGTGTCGCCGTGCAGCCCGGGGTCCCGGCCCCGGGGCTCGTGAACTGGCAGATGAGACGGCCGTCAAGCTTCGGGCCCCAGCTCTGGTCGGCGCCGTCGTTCACGCCGCCGCCGGAGCCGTTCACCCACGAGAACGCACCGCCGGCTCCTTGGCCATACTGATTCTGCCACTCCGGGAGGATGGAGGGGCGCTCAAACGTCACGTTCGTGTTCAGCTCCGTGCGCATCCGTCCGCCGCTGTTGGCGCCCTTCTTGGTGGTGATCACAACCACACCGTTGGCCGCGCGCGAGCCGTACAGCGCCGCGGCATTGGGACCCTTGAGCACCGTCAGCGACTGTATGTCGTCCGGATTGAGGTCCGAAAGGACGTTGCCGTAATCGAAGCCCGAGCCACGATCGCCGCCGCGGTCTGCGTTCGAGACGGGAACACCGTCCAGGATGAACAGCGGCTGGTTGTTCTGCGTGATGGAGTTTTGGCCACGGATGATGATGTTGACCGACCCACCCTGTGTACCCGATCCCGTGATCTGCACACCGGGTACCTTCCCCTGCATCTGCTCGACGAGGTTCTGGGCGCGGGTGGTGTTGAGCTCCTCCGCGTTGAGTTGTTGGGCGGAGGTGCCCAGCTTGCTCTTCTCGATCTCCCCACCCAGGCCCGTGACGATCACCGCCGTCAGCTCGACGGCCGAGGCTTCGAGCACGAAGTCCTGGTGCAGCTGGCCCCCCGTCAGGGTGACCAGGACCGAGCGCGTGACGTACCCGATCCGCCGAACCGATAACGTCACCTCGCCGGTGGTACTCGCCGGGACGGTGAGCCGGTACATCCCCTGTCCGTCGCTTGTGGTGCCCAGACGCAGTGACGGAATGCTCACGCTCGCGCCCACCACGGGCGCTCCCCGAGTCGAGACTTGTCCAGACACGATCGTCGCCTCCTGGGCGCGGGCGACGGCGGGGACCAATCCGAGCAGGATGAGTCCGCTAGTGACGAGTGAACTCACGAATGGACGGCGCATGTGACCTCCCCCCCGAGCTGGGTGCACGGGTTCCACGACCGGTGTCGGCCGGGAAGGACGCCGACGCGCCCGAGCCGCCCATGGCCGGGCAGCGCGGAGCGACCTTCGAGTCCGTCATCTGGAAACGCGCCGCCTGCTCAACGGCTGGGGAGAGCAGGACGGTGCCAAGTGGGGCGAAACTACCGCCCGCGAGCCCGTGCCGCTAGAGGCGCGAGCCCGTTGCAGAGTGGGCTACTTCGAGAAATCCACCTTCGGCGCCTGAGCCGCGCCCGGTGTCTCGAGCTCGAAGTAGGGACGCGGCCCCTTCCCCAGCAGCTTCGCCGTCAGCACCTGCGGGAAGCGCCGGATGTAGGCGTTGTAGCGGTTCACAGCTTCGTTGTAGTCCTGCCGCGCCACGGCGATGCGGTTCTCCGTCCCCTCGAGCTGATCCTGCAACGCGCGGAAGTTCTCGTTGGACTTGAGCTGCGGGTAGTTCTCGGCGATGGCCAGCAGGCGGCCGAGCGGGGCCGACAGTTGCCGATTGGCGTCCGCCATCTGCTGCAAGTCGCCGCTTTGGACCGCACCGGCGAGCTTGGCCCGGGCCTCCGACACTTCGGTGAAGACCGTACGCTCCTGCTTCGCATACGCCTTGACGGTTTCGACCAGGTTGGGGATGAGGTCGGCGCGCCGCTGCAGCTGGACCTTGATCTGCGCCGCCGCGGCGGTCACCTGCTCGTCATAGGTCTGAATCGTGTTGTAGCCGCAACCGGCCGCGAACACCAGGCCGACGAGGGGGACGAAGCGTTTGAGCGCGTGCACGGGTGTCATCCTCTTTCTATTCGAGACGGTTCACATAGGCGGCGGTGCTGGCCACCGCCTCAAGGTACGCAGCCGCGAGCGGATCACCCTTGCCGAGGCGCGGGACCGGGCCGCCCATCGCGTGCTGCACCAGCGGCGCCAGCGCGTCGGTCGTAAAGCCAGCGAGCGCCGCCGCGCTCCGCACCAACTCGGCGGGCGAGGCGGGTACGGGCCGACCCGCGAGACGCAGCACCGCGCGCAGCATCGTGAAAAAGCCGCCGGCGCTCCCTACGACAACCCGCGCGAGCTGTTTCGGGTCCTCATGCAGCGCGGCATACGCCTGGCGCAGCCGAACCAGCTTACCCATGAGCTCGTGCTCGAGCTGGCGCCGCAGCTGGCCGCGGTCCACCTGGATACCGGACCACGGGTCGCGCCCCGCGAGCAGCCGGTGCGCGTCGCGCATGTCTTCGTATTCGATCGGGAACGCGTCCGCGGACTCCCGCCACTCCCGCTCGGTCAGGATGAGGGGCGCCGGGTGGCCCGCGCGGGTCCAGGCGCGCATCGCGGGAGCCAGCGCTGCGAACAAAGCATCGTCCACCGTGTCACAAATGAGCAGCGTATTCACGTCGGAGCGGTCGGGAACGTGAGTTCCACGCGCCCACGACCCGTAGAGCAGCAAGGCCACCAGCCGCGCGCCGAGCGCGCGGGCGACCTCCGCGGCAAATTGCGCGACCGTCAGTTGTGACGCCATATCAGTTTCGATCCCAATTCGATCCCATGTGAGTTACGCTCTCCAGGTCCCGTTACGTCCTCACCCCCTGTCCCCCTCTCCCAACGGGAGAGGGGATCAAAGGGGTGAGGACTAGAAGCGCCCTCCCGCGCCGCCGCCTGAAAAACCACCCCCACCACCGAACCCGCCGAAGCCGCCACCACCTCCGCCCCCACCTCCGCCCCAACCCCCACCCCAGCCACCACCGCCCCAGCCACCGCCCACCCACCAGGTGCGCCGGCCACGTCGCCCTCGACGGCGCGCCAACTGGGCCAGAGAGAAGACGACTGCGAAGATGAGCCAGAAGAGCACGGCGCGGGTCGGGAACGAGACGTCGCGCTCCACGGGACGAGCGCCGGGACGCGCCGCATCCAGGGTCACGCCGAACTCCTGTGCGAATGCCTGCGCGATCAAGTCTACCCCGTACGCCAGCCCGGCCCCGTATTCCTCCCGCGCGAGGTAGGGCGTCATGGCGTCGCGAATCCGGCCCACGCGCGCATCCGTGAGGAATCCCTCGGCCCCGCGACCGGTGGCGATGAAGATCTGACCCGTCCCCGGACGGTGATTCTTCAGAGGAACGAGCAGCACCACGACTCCGAGGTTCTTCGCCGGATCGCCCGCCTCACCCTTCGCCCCGACGCCCCAGCGACGGCCGATCTCGAGCGCTACGTCCGCCGCCGGGCGGTCAGCGATATCGGAGAGGGTTACGACGGCGATTTCGCCGCGCGTCTTGGCGCGCACCTCAGTGATCACGGCTTCCATGTGCGCGACCGACGCCGAGTCGAGCACCCCGGCGAAATCGTTCACGTAGCCCCGCGGAGCCGGCAGCTGGATCTGGGCAACGAGCAGCAGCGCCGTGAGTTGCAGCATTGCCGCGCAAGATACACGGGGTCGGGCGCGACGGGAGGCACGCGGACCGTGAGCCACAACTCCGCTGGTGGCGGACCGTCCTAAGTTGAACGATGTTACAGGATGGAACGATCTCTGTCCGGAACCTGTCATGCCGATCGCGGTCGATCCGGTCGCGACGAATCACATTTACTTCGGAGAAGCAAACGCTCGACTTGTCTTCCCGTTCTCGCTCGTCATAGGTAGCGTTAACGCGATTATGAACCGATCCTCCCTCGTCCTGCTCGGCGCGGCCGCGCTAGCCGCCTGTGTCGACCTCGGTGTACAGCACGGGGTCGCATCCCTGAGTATCCAGCCGGTCCTCGACTCGGTGTTCGTCGGCGACCGGACGCTGGCGCACCGGGTCACCTACTTCGACGAAAACGGCAATGTCCAGCCGGCGGGGACCGTCGTCTGGACGAGCACCGACACGACCATCGCCACGATCAACGCGCAGACGGGCGCGGTCACCGGCGTGAGGCGTGGCTCCGTGGTGATCAACGCCTCCGCGCATGGCACTCCCGGGGGCGCATTCATCGTCGTCTCGGACACGCTCGACATCACGTTACAGCTCGATACCGTGTACCTCTTGCCTGGCGACACCCTGAGCGTGCCCTGGACCGTCCTGAAGCGGACTCCCGTGCCGGCGGCCGCGGTGTGGTTTACCGCGCCGAGCAATGCTCAGTTCAGCATCGACTCGGCGAGCGGCCGGATCACGGCAACCGCGACCCCCGGCGGGCCAAGTCGCTATATCGTCCACGCCGACTCGCTCGCCGACACGGGAGCGGTGTACGTCATGAGCCTGTCGGACACGACGGGCGGCAAGATGTTCTTCTCGGTTGGCGGCACGGTGATCACACACGTTGGTGGCTCCGCCGTAGCCGTGAACTACAGGGCGACCAGCGGCAAGCTGGCATTTCAGCTGCTCGGCAGGTACGCCCCCTCCGGGTCCACGTTGCAGCGCGTCGAGATCACCCTGCCGGACTCGGTGATCAGCGCCGACACGGCGTTCGCGATCGACTCCCTCAACCCCGCCGAAGATCAAACCAGCTTGCATGGATTCGTGGCTGAATGCTCGCCGCCGCGCTCGTGGGCGTTCTGGTTGGCGCCGAACCGGATCGTCAGCTACTCGCGGCCGGGAGGCACGCTGGGCGCGTTGCGCATCGTCCCCATTCCCCACGGTCAGGCTTTGAGCGGACATTTCCACTTTACGGCGCAACGGACCGATCTCTATACCGATCCCCTCGGGGAACTCTCGGTGACGGGAAGCTTCGTCGTACCGCTCTTCACCAGTACGACGGTTTGCCACTAGCTACGGTGCCGCTCGATGGCGAATGGTGATCGCCCGCTGGCCCTTTGCCAATGGCGTGACCGTCTCAGTGCCGGCCGTCCACCGGACCCACACGGACACGGGCACCTTCCCCTGCTCCAGCCCGAGCACCTGGATGGCCCCGTCCTCGGACCAATAGCCTGAGCCGCCGTGCACTTCCCGCGCGGGCCCGCGGGATCCCTCGTACACCACACGCAGCACCGCACCGATCCCATGCGGATTGAGGGGCCCGTCCATCAGGCGCACGCGCAGCCCCGGCCGGGCCCGCTCGTTGTGATACAATTTGGTCTCCGCGCCGTTCTGCGACACCACGAGATCGATACGGCCGTCCCCATCGTAGTCCGCGAGGGCCGCGCCCCGTTGATCGCCGTACACCAGGATGCCGGAGACTTGGCCCGGCACCGGCTCGAGCGTCCCGTCGCCCGTGCCGCGCAGCACCAGCCCGCGACCCGCGTCGTAGCGCGGCGTGGCGAGGTCGGTCGGGAAGAAATTCTGTGCGAGGAACACGTCCTCATGGCCGTCGCCGTCCAGGTCGGCCACGCCCGCGTAGAACGCGGGCGCAAACTGTGCTTCCGCGGGAAGCGGCCTGGCCTCGAAGGTGCCGCCGCGATTGAGAAATACATAATGGTCGAGCGTTCGCGCTTCGAGGTGTTTGGCTGCGCTGAACGCGGGGCCCAGCACGTGCTCGAGCGTCGCATTGGCGTACGCGGCGTACGTGCGCGTGCTGAGGCGCACCGCCGGCAGCGCGGCCATCAATTGGCCCAGCGAGGTGAGCGGGGCGACGGCGCGCAAGCGGTCGTCATACTGTGCTTCGATTACGTCCCAGCGGCGTGACCCGGTGAAGTCCCCATAGTAGAGCAGCAAGGGATGGTCAGGATCCACTCGAGCTTTCGTGTTGCGGCCCCAGCTGGTCG
>Ga0209055_1000084_pt1 | contig 59328 bp, 63 predicted proteins | sample GraSoiAngelo_110_FD_185875 | JGI IMG/M metagenome (GOLD analysis project Ga0209055, IMG submission 185875) | Grasslands soil microbial communities from the Angelo Coastal Reserve, California, USA - 14_0903_12_30cm (SPAdes) (version 2) | ecosystem: Environmental > Terrestrial > Soil > Grasslands ... | reverse complement strand
GAGTCGGGCGTGAAGCAGACGCTCGATGCGATCTATGTGGAGCTGACGGCGAAGCAACAGGTGACGGCGGGCTCGCGAAATTTTTTGGGCGATTTGGTACGGTTTGGTACGGTCGGGATTTTGGATGGCCCGCAAGTGATAGAATCCAAACAGTAGGCGCGTAGCTCAGTTGGTTAGAGCGCTACCTTGACACGGTAGAGGTCTGGGGTTCGAGTCCCCACGTGCCTACCATATCTTTCAATGCACTGAAACCCGCCCCAACAATCTTGGGGCCGGAGAGTTCCTTGCAACGCTAAAAATTGCTGTCCGTGCCGTTGAATGTCAGTTACCGTTGGACGGGCCTTGGCAGGGTAGAGGCGCATCCTCAATATGTCATCGTCATCACCCGCCGTTATGGTGTAGCCGACGCCGCGCACGGTTCGAATGAGCCGGGAGTTATGCGCGCTGTCAATCTTGCTGCGGAGGTGGCGAACGTAAACATCTAAGATATTCGTGATCCCGTCGAAACCCTGGTTCATACATGTTCGATGATCATGTTGCGTGAAAGCACCGCACCTGGCCGGCATTGACCATCAGGTATTCCAGGAGGGTGTACTCTTTGGAGGTCAACTCAATGCGATGTCCGGCGCGCTTGACTTGCTGCGAAAGCCGCTCGCTGCGCTTTCGCTTCAGTGCCTGGCATGCAGCAAGAATGGTGGTCTGTCTAACGCTGGCCCGGCGCTTCCTTGTACATCGGTTTGGAGCGCTACCTGTCGCTGCGGAAGGAACTCGGTGATCAAGCCCGTGTCATCGGAGAGAATCTGCTGCGCCAGGTGACTACCCAGGGCGAGCGTTGGGTCATTGCCGAAGGCGACGATTATGCTCTGGCAAGCAATGGCGCTTCATCCGCGTTGTCCGGGCCGACGCCAGCGTGATGTATCAATCCGGTCCTCTGAAGGACCAATCTTTCGACCCGGCGACCATACCGATGGCCTCGGCCGGACAGTTTCCCGGCTCGCTCGAGGGTACGACGCTCGGAGGAGCTCAACCGGTTGTGCTTGAGCGCTATGCTCTCAAGGTAGACGGCGGTAGCTACCGGGTCGACACTGGAGCGAGGTACGCTGGTATCGAGGCGTGCTGCAGGGCGTGCTGCTCATCTTGATTATTGGCGTGCCCGTCGTCGTGGCAGCTGCGGCAATCGGTGAATTCTTTATCGTGCAGCGTGGACTGGACTTGCTCCCATTGACGCCATCACCCAGCAGGCGGAGCGGATCGCGGATCGCTGTCGTAAAAAACGAAAGCGCCCCGGACTCATTGAGTCATGGGACGCCCGTCGAACAGCCCTCCCCCGAAAACTGCTCACAACCAGCCTACGTTCTGACCTGCGCCGTGGGAATGGCTCGGACGGGCTACTGTGGAAATGCTGTGGAAGGGTCGGTCCTACGAGTCCACCTACGAAATAGAAAGGGGCTCGAAGACGTTGCTGCGTAAGACTAGACCGAAGTTCCAAGTAGGTTCCATGGTAGGAAACTTAGAAGCTTAATAGGGCAGCCGCGCGGCTAATCTTTTTTGCAACGTCGCGATCAGGGCATCAATGTCGGCCGGTTTCGCGAAGTAGTCGTCGATCTCATGGCGGATACTTTCAACAGCACCTTCGACATAAGGGTACGCCGTCAGGATAATCGCAACACAACCTGGATTAGCCTGCCGCACGGCGCGAATGACCTCGTACCCGTCGCCTGGCTCGCCAATATTCAGGTCCGACAGCAGTACGTCGAACTTGCTGCTTTGTATTTCCTGGAGTGCTTCCGGAACACTGGCTGCAGTTTTGACGTCAAACCCGTGTCCCTGCAAGATGAGTGGGAGCATCGCGCGGATGCTGTCCTCGTCATCGACAAAGAGAAGGCGCTTGGAGTAGGAAACTACGTTGTTCAAGGGCGCAAAAACTAACGCAAAAGAACAGCTTCTAGCTCGACATCATAGAGAATTCCTTTGATTGACAGCAAGTAGCCCTTCCAACAGTTCATCCAACAATTCCAGACAATCCCAGACGACGATCTTCAAGCAGGCGAAAGCTGGTCGCATTCCGTCATTCCGAATCGGCACTTATCTTCGCTTTGACCCTAAAATCCCTTGCGCACTGGCTACGTGCTCAGTAGATCGTTTGTGTTACATTTCTGCCACATCCCAGCACCGGGCAGATGCGCACAGGAGGGTGCGTCAGAAAGTGAACATACCCGAGCGAACGACCCAACAACCGGAAGGGCCGATTTGTGTCCTGTCGGCTAGCATCGATCCCAGGCTGAACCATAACCGTGGGCTACTCCTGCGATACCACGGCTTCGACGTCACAACGTCTAAGTCAAAGGATTACGTACGCGAACAGAGTTGAGCGTCGTGTTTTCGGTGTAGTCATCTTCGGCAGCACTCTTCCAAGCGATACATGCAAGGGGCTGGCGGAAGTGTTCCGCAAGCGTAACGCGCAAGGAAAAATCATCGAGATTATTCCTTCGCCGTGGGCTGCTCTGAAAAATCTGCCAGACGCCACGGTGGTCAGCACGGATGAACCATCAAAACTCATCTTAACTATTCGCGACATCTGCGATAGCACAAAGGGCGAACAGGCAGACCCTTGGATGGAGCTTTGCAAGCAAGCTGCCGTCGAGCAAGATCCGAAAAAACTACTTGAGTTTACCGACGAGATAAACCGATTGCTTAAAGAGAAAGAACAGCTTGATAACAAGCGCTCTGAGGTTCAGGCAACAAGGACTAGCTGCGAATAGTCAGTTACGCGAAAATTCCACCTTTCTGCGTACGCTTCATTCCGGGAAGTAGCACTAGTGCAGACTGACCTGTCTCTTCCAAGCGCGAGATCCGTTGTGACTCGGGTTCTATCCTGACAGTAAGGGCTGAACAGCATGCCACTTTTCGCGCTCCCATCGAGCGTGGTTATCAGTGGCCATTTTTAATGGCCCTGCCCGCCGAAGAGAAATGGCGAGGACGGGCTACGGTATTTGGCGCGCCGTTCCCGAACTCACGCCGACTTCTTTTCTGGCGCGGGAAACGGAATGATCTTGCCGCGTTGCTCGGGCGGAATCCATTTTGCGATCTTTTGGAACCCGTCCGGCACGTAGAACTCAATTACTTTTGCCATCACCACGCCCAATCACAATCACAGCGGATCTGATCGCACAGCCTGGCTTTTCTGAACTGGCTGGGGTCTGGTCAACGTTCTCAATCCAGCTTCGGTCCTTGTGTTATACGTAGCCGTAGGCAACGTCTCTTTCAAAATCTCACCAAGGGAAAATAGGGACCAAGACTCGAGTTCGGGGGAATGAACTGGACTTGTCTGGGGTCGGGTTGCCCACACGCTACTCACTTCGGCCGCACGCGTAAATGGCACTTACGAGCTATTTCGCCGTGTTCCGAATCGCCTATTTGTTCCAGTTCAGCGACTGATTCGTGCCGATAGGTAAGTGGAGCATTGCCAAAAAAAGGCAAGAGCCAGCCAGAAGTGATGCGCCGGAAATGAGATTAAGAACGAAATTCTGTTTCGACTTCACTAATCCATACGTCAGCCAGACCCAATGCTTCGTCCAGCGGGTCGAGCGTCGAACTGATTTCATGGGACCGAAACCCGGAACATCCTTGCTCAACGACAGATGGCTGAATATCAAGAAGGAAATCTGGTCGTTGCGACTGCAGCTGGCTCCGGCCGCTGCCGCAACCTACTAAACTTTTACTCGAACTGCAACACCACTATCTCGGGATTCGATCCAAGTCGTAGGGGTGGTCCCCACGTTCCTGCTCCGCTCGAAGTAAAGACCTGCATTTTCCCGATCCGGCTTAGGCCGTATACGAACTGCCGGTAAATTCGCCGCGCTATCCAGCTCCAAGGTATGAACTGGCCGAGGTGGGTATGCCCGGAAAGTTGCAGAGAAATGCCCGCGGCCTCGGCGATTTCGGGATGGTCGGGTGCGTGTGTCAACAAAATGCTCGCACGGTCGCGATCCAAACGGATGCTGTGGAGGGCCGACGCCAACGAGTTGTGGCGCCACGCATTCCGGTACGGCACACCAATAATCTGCAAACCGTCTACCTCCACTTTTTCATTGTTGAGCACACGCACACCAGCCGCTGCAATGGCCTGAAGGTATTTACTGTCATCCCCAAATTGCTCATGATTCCCAGCAACGAAATACACGCCGTGCGACGCCGATAGCAGGGCCAATGGCTCCGCTGCCCGCGCTGCGTCGATGGCCGTGCCGTCATACAAATCACCGGCAATAAAAATTGCGTGTGGCTCTTCCCTCAAAATCTGCGCAACCATACGTCGCAGAAAACCACTATTCCGCACATGTCCTAAATGCAAATCGCTGATCAGGGCTGCTTTTCGGCCACGCCACGCGGCCGGCAAGTTTGCGAGCCGCACCGTGGTTCGCGTGACTCGCGTCCAGCTTGCATTAAGAATCCCGCAGAATCCCGTTACTGCTGCAACTCCGAACAGCAGTTCCACTATCCGATGGAAATCGGCATTCAGCCCAGCCAGAACCGCCACCGCGAAAATAATCCAGCAGCAAGCGGCGGCAATAGCGAGGAAACTCAGTAATCCCACCCAAACCGCAGCAACCCTGTAAAACGTGCGCACAAAGGCATTTGTATAGCGAAAGGCGAGTAGCGAAGCGAGAACGAATGTCACTGACAGAAAGCCGACAACCAGGTTGATCCACAGTGGTCCAGCACTATGGCCGTTCGGAGACGAAAATGTCCACGTCTCATACAGGACAAAATGCGCCAAAAGAAGAAACGATTGAGCAATGATAATGAAAGCAACTAAGCGTTTTCGAAGCCGCACCTTGTATTGGATTCTTCAACTCTGCCGATTGCTAACTTAATTTTGCAGAGGATCGCATCGGGCAACAAACGCGAAGAGTGGAGGGTGGCCGCTCATTTAGATTCCGTCTTCTCCTCTGAACTGGCGTATCTTTCGACGGTCGCGTTTGGAGGGTTTGCTGTGGGGGGCCGGCGTGAAATTCATGCCTCCCCTGCGCTGTTCTGCGATCTTGAGTCGGAGTTCACGGCTCGATTCTGTTTCCCGATACAGGGTCCGAGCTACGGACGCCGGGCCGCGCACTTCGCTGAGAAGCAAGACCTCGACTTCAAGATCGCCCCCCTCGGTCCTAATCTGCAAGATGTCACCAACCCGAACTTCCCGTGCAGGCTTGACGAGCTGCTTATCGGACTGAATTCTGCCGAGTTCACAGGCTCGGGCAGCCAGGCTACGCGTCTTAAAAAATCTGGCAGCCCAGAGCCACTTATCCATCCGAACACCGGCCATGATCTATCTTAGCTTGCTTGCAAAAGCGCTGGCGCAACCTGCAAGCTACTAAATATGCCGGAGCTGCCGGATATTGCCGCCTACCTCAGTGCGCTTGAACCACGGATCGGGGCACAGCCCATCCAGCAAATACGGCTGGCGAGCCCCTTCTTGCTTCGTACGGCAAAACCTTCGGTTACGGATGTGGAAGGGCACATTGTCCGCGATCTGCGGCGAATCGGCAAACGAATCGCAATTGGAGTGGAGGGCGATCTCTGGCTGGTGCTGCACTTGATGATTGCCGGCCGCTTGCACTGGCGCTCCCGAGGAGCAAAGCTGGCGGGTCGCCAGAGCCGGGCAGCTTTCGATTTTCCCAACGGCTCTCTCGTGCTCACGGAAGTCGGCACAAAGCATCGTGCATCGCTCTATGTCTTCAGGGGCGAAGAGGCATTGCAGTCCGTAGATCCTGGGGGAATCGACGTCTTCACCAGCAATCTCAGCTCATTTCGTGACGCGCTGACGGCTGAAAACCGCACGCTCAAGAGAGCTCTTACCGACCCGCGCATACTCAGTGGCATCGGCAATGCGTATTCAGACGAGATCTTGTACGCTGCCCGATTGTCTCCTATCGCCCTAACGCAAAAGCTAAAACCGGATGAGTGGGAGCGGCTGTTCGCGGCGACGCGCGACACGCTCAGGTTCTGGATCGACCAGCTGCGCGCAGAAGCGGAGACTGGGTTTCCGGAAAAGGTGACCGCATTCCGCAAGGGCATGGCCGTTCACGGACGCTATGGGGAGTCGTGTCCGAGGTGCGGCGAGAAAATTCAGCGTATTCGTTACGCTGACAACGAGACCAATTATTGTGCTCCCTGCCAAACCGGCGGCCGACTTCTGGCGGATCGAAGCCTGTCCCGGCTGCTGCAATCCGACTGGCCTCGTACCCTGGATGAGCTCGAGGCTCTAAAACGTCGCTAGAAAATGTCTAATAGCCGGTGTATACGCCTCCACCGGTCCATTTTTCTGTTTTCTTCCGTACTGCAGCCCTCTCCATTGTTCAATGCCAGCCAATCACAAAGCCCTTCTCTGAGCCAAGGAGGTGATTGTGAATGCTTGGATCTCTGTAATCCAGCATATCCGCAAATTGCGTGGCGGAGCTCAATTCACAGCCTCTGCGGGCGTCCGATGGTGCCCATTACCTCTGCAAGTTATCGAACAATCCTCAATACATCAGAGTGGCCCAACCCTCTCAAAAGGGCGATCTTCTGTATTCTTCTGTCCTCTGACGGACTTGGGTTCAGGAGAAAAACACGAGACTCATCTTCTCGGCGTGGTGGACTTCGGTATTCACGGCATCTCCGAAAGACCTCTTGTACAATCGAAGATATCCGACCCCCGTCTAGGCGCAGCGAAAAGGCGATTTTAAACAAACCGGCGTGCACAAACATGGGTGGTGCCGGATGAAATGCGGCCGGTTACTGCGAAGTTGAAATGGGCGCCGATATTCCGCCAGGTACGGCATCCAACGGAAGCTCTACCTGCGCCGCGGCGCAGGGGAAGGCCGAGCTAGACAGGTTCTTCGACCGTCATTTCCGAGTGAGAGCATAATGCCGAGCGGACATAACCTGCGTTCTCAATGCCCCGTTCCCTTACCGTTCGATCTCCACTTCAGTATCTGTTGCTTCCTTCGATGGCGCCGATGGCTGGGTGGCCGGGGGAGAACCCACGAAATCAGCCAACTCCAGACGAAGGTTCCCGGGATTCGTGGAGTATGTCAGCCCAGTTTCGAGATCAATTGAGCCAGCGCGGATGAGCTTTTCGATTTCGCCATCGAAGTGTTGCATACCTTCTGTCGTGCCGGCCCGCATCGCGTCCAGCAGCGTCTTCCCTTCCGCTTCTCCTCTCTCCACGTACTCTCGCGTGCGGAGAGTTGACTTCAGGATCTCTATGACCGCCACTCTTCCGCATCCATCCTTCCGTGGAACGAGCCTCTGGCTGACGATGCAGCGAAAACTCTTGGCCAGGCGGTTGCGAATCATATGCTGCTCGGCCAGCGGGAAGACACCCACGATGCGCTCCACCGTTTTGGAGGCATCGATGGTGTGCAAGGTAGAGAGGACCAAGTGGCCGGTCTCGGCTGCTTCCATGGCGATCTCAATGGTTTCCTTATCCCGCATCTCGCCTACAAGAATGGCTTTGGGAGCTTGTCGGAGAGCAGCGCGCAGCGCGAATGCGAAGCTGGGCGTATCACTATGCAGTTCGCGCTGGTGGATCGTGCAGTTCTTGTGCGGGTGCAGGAATTCGATCGGATCTTCGATGGTGACGATGTGATATGAGTGCTTCTGGTTGATCAGGTCAATGATGGCCGCCAACGTGGAAGACTTCCCGGAACCGGTAGGGCCGGTGACGAGCGCAATGCCGTTGCGCAGGTCAGCCACTTCGGCGAGCTGCTGTGGTAGGTTGAGGACCGCAAAATCGGGCACAGTGTTGGGGATCACCCGCATTACGATGGCACAGCTGCCCCGCTGCATGAATACGTTGACACGGAAGCGGGACTTGCCCGCCAGGCTGTAGGAGACGTCGCAGGAACCTTGTTCTCGAAGACCGGTCAGTGCCTGGGTGTTGTTGCCGATCAGGTCGGAGGCAATTTGCCGTGTGTGCTCCGCAGTCAGCACCGGGAGCTGGGTTATGCGCACCGGTACCAGGCGTCCATCCCGCTCGACCAGCGGGGGTCGGCCGGGCGAGAAAATCAGATCGCTTATCTTCTCAGAACTGCGCAGCATAGCGGACAGTAAAGCCGGTGTTGGAACCCGCGAGGCAACCGCTGCATCGGAGGTGCTGTTGTTTTCTGTAAACGTCGGTTTGGCGAGAGTGGACACGATACGATCTCCTGACGACGCAGCCGGCAAAGGGACCCGCAATTACCGAGGTAGAGCATGACTTAGTCGATTCCCGCCGCGCCAGATACCTTTGGAGCTGCACGGCGCTGGCCAAAGAATGTTGATGCCTCTCCCGGCGCTATGGTCAGGTTTCTCCATAACTTAAGGGAAGTTAAGGCGACTGGATCTGCAGGGCATTTCCCGCTACCCGTACGCCAATCCAGATCTTGGACGCAAAGATCTAGAATTTGGAGGACCCCTATTCCGCCCGGGCGGTCTGTGCAGCGAACGGAGAGGCCGTCTGCTCGATTTCCGCACAGGAAGGGAATTCTGCGAGAACATCCACAGTTTCGGCGCGAAACCCGTGCCCATCGCTAAAAAAACCGGCCGTAAGTAGCTTCCCCGTTTTGGTCCGTATGACAGGGCTAATAAAGGGCAAATAAAGGGCGTCTGGGTTTGCAAAACCGGCCGCCGGAGCGCAATATCAAGCCATTCGATGTCGGCTTCTACCCGCAGAATCTAGGTTCAGCCGGGGAGGGTTATATGAACAAAAGGTCGAAGCTACGAGAGGCTCTCGCTGTGCTTCAGTCTCCTGACGGTGTCCCGCGCAGGCGGAAAAAGTCTACTGTCCGCTGAACCGAACGCAGGGATATCCCGAGCCCCGAAAAGCTCGCTGGAAGGCAGGGAAGGCGAAGACAGCGAAGACCGGCGCGTAACCTTAGTTGGGAACTTCAGCCTCAATAAGCTTCGATGCGCCTGAGTTCGGCAACAAGCGCCTTCATCACTCGTTCAGATGTTCTCTCACCTCTGACAACTCTGCTTACGTACGAAGCAGCGATACCGGCTCGCATGTATGCGCTGGCTGAGGCCGCGCTCGCCGATGCCCGGATCGCCTACTGGGAAAGCAAGTACTTTTACAACTTTTGGCGTCCGATCACTGCGATCCGGGTGGGCGACCAGGATGGCAATCCAGCCACCGAAGTCGATCCTGCTTGGCAGCCACTCAGCAACACACCTCATTTCCCGAGTACCCCTCTGGACACGCCTCCACCCGTGGCGCGATTTCTCATGTGCTGCGACTTCTCTTCGGCAGCGATGTGCTGAATTTTCAAATGACCACGACGAACCCGAACGCCGCGCAGAAGACCCGCACCTTCACACGTTTATCCCAGGCCGAGAAAGAGGTCATCAACGCGCGTGTGTACGTCGGTATCCGCTATCGCAACTCGGACCGCACCGCCCGAGTTCAGGGTCTCCGTGTCGCGAATTGGGTCTTTAAGAACTATTTCCGTCCAGTCGGCGACTTGCGCTTCTGGGCACAGCAGGAAGGAGTGCAGGAGTGAGGACTGGATGACGTGAAGGTAAAATGTCAAAATGGCGACGCCTGATACGAATCGCCAATCGACGCGCAGCGCTCCATATAGTCGTTAGTGAGCTAGGGAGAAGTCCCAGGAAACACTTGGCGAGCAATTTATGGCGGCCCTCGTCTTCTCTGCGCGACGAGAAACAATACTCGGACGCGGCTGGATGGAATACGGCGAAGCTTGAGTGCGAATACGCGCATCCGACAATATTCGTCGGCCGATCGAGAAATACCACAGACTATGCGCTAGTGGAGAACGACGAGTTGCTTTGGCTCTGCCGCCCGAGCCTCGTCGGCCATAGCCCGAGTGGGTGTGCGCTCTCTCGATGTCCGTGGTAATGGACAATCGGCCGATAGCCAACTCAGTTTTCGTCCGATGATGCTGCCGGAGTACTTCGCTAGGTAGTGAACGATTGTTTCTACGCGGATTTTGATACTGCCCGCAGGCTTCGTGGAATCCAAATCACCGAACTTGAAAAACAGCGTTCCCGTCGCCTCGACGATCTTCTGGGTGGGCGTGTAGGTTGGCTGGTCCATCCCGCATTCATAGCTCGAAAGCCGGATCACGCAGGTAATCCACGGGCAACGTGCCGCAACCTTCGCTCCCCACATGATCTCGTTGGTGTTGCTGCTGTAAGAGGACGTCCATACGTCGGAGATATCGAAGGGAGTCTTAATGCGTCCTTTCCGCATGTCTTCTGCAAAAAGCCAGTTCATCAGGTCGGCATCGCCAGGCAGATACTGCAGCCACAGAATGGGATAACCGTGCGCCTGCAACTCGGCTTCGATCTCGTGGCCAATACCGGTATCCATGTGATAGGGACGAGCGAGAACGAGAATGCATGGCTTCTGATTTTGTGCGCACCAGGCGAGAATCTCACGGCTGCGCTGGCGGGCCCGTGTGGTGAAATTCTCGAGAGCTTGGTAGCCGGCCTGAACGGCTCGTTCCGTTTCATCGGGATCTAAATTGAGAATGTCTTTCAGCGAGGTATACAGTTGCCCTGAAACCAGCTGGCGATCCCCAAGACTCACGAAGGGGGAAGCGTAGACGATCCCGTTCTCGACGAATACGTCATTCTCCTTCATGAATCCGGCCTTGATATTTTCCGGCCCGGCCATGACTCGGGTGCAGGTGACCGTGTCTACGACGTGACCATGAAGAATCGAGGGCAACGAATGAATCATCGGGCTAAGCAGAATATTGATCTTCTTCTTTTGTCCGAAGATCAGTTCACCGTAATGGCCGCTCATACACTTCACTGGGTAGCAGCAGTCGACAGTCCCACGCCCTTTTCCAAATTCGCGGCCCTGCTCTTCGGAAGTGTCCGAGCTGAAGATAATGTTTTCCGGGGAGATCCCAAGTGCCTTCAGGAAACCTACCCAGAACTGGTGGGTGCTCCATATGTTCAGTACCTTGGGGATTCCTACGCGCAGCTGCGAGCGATCTTTAATTGGCGGCGCGGCGGAATGCTTCTTTGCGAACCATGTCTGCAATATTGGGATAGGCATTTTTTGTCTTCTCGATTCCGGCCTTGATGACCTTCATCTCGTTTAGGTCTTCCACCAGACCCTTGGGGCAGGAGTTGTTCACAATAACGCGCTCCCATCCCTTCGCAAGCGGAACCTTGCTCCATTCACGTCCGCTTCCTTCGGCTAATTCAACGTCAATGAAACTGCGCTGACAGTTGACAGGACACCAATGACAGACTGTATCGATCGAGGTGGCTGTCTTATACGATAACTTCTCAATCGCATCGAACCCTCGAAACGCAGTTCGACCACCTTTCTCGGCCCATTCCAACGCTACCATGGCAGCACCGATGGCGCCGGCTTCGCCGGAGTAGGGATGTACCACAACTTCGGCCTCGGGAATCTTGGACAAAATGAAATCCACCTGGGTCTTTACTACGGCAAGATTTCTGTGCGTGCCGCCCTGCAGGATGTACTTTTTCCCTACCTGCTGAAGATTGTTTAAGCCACCCGCATAAATCCAGACGTTTAATGGAAGAATGGCGCAGAGACCGGCCAGGATCTCATCGGCCTGCCACCCTTTGCGCTGCTGGTTGACGATGTCGCTTTGCAGGAAGACTCCGCATCCCATGGAGAGTTGGGGCATCGCCTGGGCACGAAAGGCTCCGTCAGCCATTTCGTTCATGGGAATGTTGAAGCGCTCAGCCACCCCCTGCAGGAAAGCTCCGTTGCCAGACGAGCACTGGGAGTTCAGCCGGAAATCGGTTACCGCGCCGTTGTTCAGGATCATGATCTTGACGTCCACCCCACCCACGTCGCAAATGCAATCGGCGTCAGGAAAGAAGTGCAAGCCAGCCGTGGCATGAGCGATAGTCTCCACCACCGGGCAGTCGGCGCCGAGAATGTTCTTCAATAGGTCTTTGCCATAGCCGGTAATCGCCAACCCCAGGATCTCTCCATTGCCAACCGCCCCGCGAATCTGCCGGAATAGAGCCTTGGCGTCTTCGATGGGATTTCCCTTGCTGAGTGCATAGCAAGAAAAGAGCAAGTCTTTCTGAGGCGAGAGGCAGACGGCTTTTGCCGTCGTGGATCCAAAATCGCAACCCACGCCCACCGGTCCGAGATTCCCGGCTTCTTCCACACTCGGAGCAGTTGGCGAGGATCGATGCCCATTGCCATTTTTAGAGCCGTGGCCATTGCCTCCGTAGCGTGCTTTGAACGACTCCAGCTCTTCCCGGTCCTTCCACAACCCACCTCGGCCGAGTTTCTTTTTCTCCTCGTGTTGGCCTTCTTCAATCCACCATCGCAATTGACCCGCGCCTTGATAAACGCCGACCAAGTTTGGCTCCCTGCGGGCGATTTCGATGCAACCCTGGGCGGCATAATAAAGAGCATTCTCGGGAACCCGGATCAGGGAGGCCGGATCGGCGTCGCCCGGCAACGTGATCTTGCGCTCCTGCCAGAGTCTGACCAGGTGATGCCGCCATGCCTCCTGGAGGCCGATAAAGAACAGGTTCGGGCCGCCCAGCAGCAGAATGTCGGGAGACGGAGTATTACCACGCGTGAGGGTAGCTAGGTTCTGGTACACCACCGCCTCGAATAAAGAGGCGATGATCTCCTCGACCGAAACCCCGGCTTTCAGCAAGGTATTGGCATCTGCTTCGGCGAAGATGCCGCATTTGCTGCTGATCTTATGCAGCGTGTAACCGGAATACTTCATTCTTGACAGCTGCTCCGGCGGAATTTCCAATTTGCGAGCTGTCTTCTCAATGAAGGTGCCTGTGCCGCCGGAACAGGCGCTTTGCATCAGAACCTGCTTACTCTTGCTCGGCCCGTTGCCGTGGAAAAAGATCGTCTTCATGTCTTCGCCGCCGATCTCGCTTACGAAGTGCACTGAAGGATGCAGCTTCTCAACCGCTGCGGCTACCGCCACCACTTCCTGAATCACCTTTCCGCCGACAAGAGGAGCGATAATCCCCGCTCCTGATCCCGTGAAGAAGATGCGGTCTCGTTCGGGTGTAAGACCGTACTCGCTTTCGAGCCGGGCAAGGAACTCCAACACCTTCTCTGCCTGTTTGGTGTTGTGGCGCTCATAGGCCTGCGCTAGCACCTCGCCGTCCGAAGAGGCGAGCACATATTTGCAGGTGGTGCTCCCCACATCTATGCCACACACCATTCCCCCAGCTTCATTCACCGTCGCTTCCGGGGCCGCACACGGTTGTGTCGGGCAGGGATCGATCAGCAGGGGCTGAATCTGGAACAAGGCCTTGTTAGACATAAGCGGCCGTCCTCGCTTCCCCTTCTCTTCTATCGTTCGGGTCCTGGCTCAACTCCGGGCGGAGTCGGCAGCTTCGAGCGAGATGCAGGACGTAATTGGCGGCAGTTCCTGCATAGCCAAGATGCGGCACGCGGTAAGTAGCACTGCGTACTTTCGGGTGCTGTGCCTCGTACTGGCGAATGACTTCGGCCGTCAGGCCTGTCTTGTTTAAGGCGTCTTCGAATTCCGCCTGCGCCCGCATTTTTGCCTCGGTGAGGATCATCTGGCAACGGGAGAGGGCATGCACTTCCGAATCGCCTTTCACCTCAATGGGTGCATAAAGCAGGTCGGGATATTTGCCAATGACATTGGCCATCGCGCCGATAGACATCGTGTTGGGCATGCACGAGTAGGGAGAGAGTTCGCAGATCATGTGGGCTTTTTTGTGGTGATAAGCATGAAGCGCTTTCCCAATCAGCATGTGTCCTTCTCCCCCGCGAAGCTCGAAGTGATAGAAGGGTTCTGCCAGCCGCTTCAGTTCTTCCTGGTCGGGCAGTTCGTTGGGAAGATTCGCCAGCGCCCTGCGAAGTCGGTTATAGGTGGCGCGGTAGATGCGCTCCAGCGTATGCAGTGCTAGTGCTTGGGCGTGAGGATGTTTTGCCTTCGAGTTCCGATGCTCAAGTTTGCGGATAGTGGGATGTAGAAGGTAATGCAGCCATACCGCGACAGGCGGAGGCACCACCTCGGAATCCTCCTGTTCAAGCCAGCGCTTGATGTTGTAATTGCCCTCGCCCTCGTGCGTCTGTAGCCAGAACTCTCCCGTGACTTTCACCTTTGCTTTCACCCGCAGGCGATCGACTTCGATGACGTCCCACTTCTTGCGCACCTCACGCAAGGCACGCGCGAAGTAGTTGCTCAACAAGTGCCACGCCAACGCCCCGTACTTTTTGCCATGATCGGGTCGATTCCGAAACACTTCATATAAATACTCGACACTCTCTTTTAGTACGCGTTCCGTCTGACCAGGATTGATCTCATAGGGTCGCGTCATGTACTCCAGGTCCATCAGCAAGTCTGCGCAGAGAATGGCCCAAATAAGCCCGAGGCTGAGCGGCATATTGATGTCTAGGCCCCCGCCCCCGTTTGAACCCTGGTCGAGTTCGTCCTGGGCCAGGAGAAAAAGCCTGAAGTCGCGCAGACCCAGGCCATCAAGAGCCATGGCATATGATTCGTGATACTGGCCAAAGCGGCACGGTCCACAAGCTCCGGCTGTCAGAAAAACATATTTGTTCGTTACCTCTTCTTTCCCATGTAGAGTGACTTCCCTCTTAAGAAAGTTGACCAGACTTCCAGTGGTGAAAATGGTGGGGCAACACGCGCCTACGTCGATCAATTCCTTTCCGGCGTCCAGATCGTCGCGGGCAATGTTGGGCAGGGGTTCGGCATTGTACTGTAAGTTGTGGAGAGCGCCCTGCATTAGCCGTTCGTGCTTCCATGTCAGGCCCCCGTACAAGATGGTGACGCGGTCCCGCTCCTCGCGCGTGAAAGGACGCGGTCGGTAGGCGGTGTAGTGGCTGATGCTCGGCAACTGTGTGAACTGTCCCATTTTGTTCCTTCCTCCCTTTCCAATAATTTCTTGTACACCGGTGTTGAACTCAATATGCGATCATGAACTGCGCCTGGCACGGTAATGGGCGCCAAGGTGGCGATCGGACCATCACCCCACGCATGCAGCAACATTGGATCGGGCCGGCCATTAACGGCGGATGAAGGATGCTGCTGCGGCAGTATTAGGGACCCCAACGCATTCAAACCTACCCAGAACCACCCGGGTACCCCCGGTAGAAAGAAGGCAGAAGGCCAAGCGAACGGATGCCGCCCATTATGCCACCAAGTGCGGTGCCGGGGGTGCAGCGCCCATAAACATTGCGAAATCAAAAAAGCCCTGGACACGCGCCCTAACCTCCTCGGTGAAAGTGAGGCTAACGGCCGCGGCAGATGCTGCGGCGTAGGGCCTCCAGGAACCCCTATCAACACTCTGGCTACCGCTCATGGCAGGTGCATACGACCAGGACGAAAGCACCATTTCGGAATCAAATACGATGCAGGAATATGGTCCGGCGATTCTTGCTAAACCTCGGCAGTCTCGATCGCGTCGGTGTGGCGCGACAGTAGGGTGTGGCCCTCGGTCAGGGGACGAGGATCGGACTCAATCACGAGTTCTATGGCAAACCACAGATTAGACTTACAATCAAGCTTCAAAAGACAGGCATTTGTGGAAGACACATTTCGGCAATTCAGCGTGCAGTGAAATCAACGGCTTAGGAGATGCGGGATTGTGGTTTTCTGAACGCAGCCGTCCTTGGCTCCAGCCGCAACCGAGAAGTCTCCGGCTCCTCGTCAGTCAGTTTCGGTCCGTGTTTGTTTGCCAAAGTTTGTTTGCCAAATCCCCAAACCAACGGGCGCATTCCCTAGCGCGCGCATTCCCTTAAGACAACTCAGCCCAACCGGCTACCTGACTTGATGCTAACATCGGGCAAAAGGTGATGTCTCGCGTCTGGGCACGATCAGGGATAATGTTGCGAGTGTGGCGTCGTCCGCTGATCACTCATTGACAGTTTCGTTGCAGTAAAGATTTTTCGATCGCGATGAGTGTCACGAGGAATCGAATATGACAACAACCCTGTCGAAACGCATTCAGTTCATTACTCATGGCGGAAAACAAATACTGCTCGTGGACTTCTCGAACTGTCCGGCATCCGATGTTGAGCGGATCGCCCGGGCAGTTCCAGATTATGTAATCACCCAGCCCCGTGGTTCGGTTCTGCTGCTCACCGATTTCACCGGGGCCTCGTTTGACGAAGAAGCTCTTCGGACCATGAAGGAAAGCGCGGTCTTCGATAAGCCTCACATTAGGAAAACTGCGTGGATCGGAGCAGGAAGCTTTCCCACACAATTCTATGAGAGATTGAAAATCTTTTCCCGTCGAGATTTTCCTATTTTCAAAACTCGCGAAGAAGCGTTGGCTTGGCTGTTGGCAGATTGACTGAGGTCGGGGCGTTTAGGTTCTAGCATCGGTTCTATGGGCTAGCATTTCATCATCGCGCAATTCTTTGTGACTGCTGCTCTTCCTTTTCCCGGATTCAGCTACTTGATCACGTGGCAAGAGGAGAAGGTTGGGTGGCCCGGTCTTCGACTATCTCGCGTATTTTTCCGGCGTCTGATTCGGTACCCTCCGGAAGTCGATGGAGGCGGCACCCTCAGCGTTCGTGGCCCGGCTCCACGTGCCAGGCCTGAATGCCACGCGGCTTTTGCATCGGCCTAAGGTCGCGCCAGAGCCTCAATCCCCCCACTTGGAGACGCCGTTGGTGGCGGCGAAGAGTTCGCGTCGAATAGCCGAACCAGCGAGCGATATGGTTTTGACCGGCGTACCCGGATTCGAAAAGCGTAGCCATGGCGTAGGCTTCCGCGGCGCGATCCTGGGTGGAGTAATGGGAAAAGATGGGAAAAGACTATGCCATGAACCAGGATCGCTCGGTGGTTGCCCTCGGTCTGGACACAAACGTGAGGGTTCGCCATGGTGCTACCCGACAGGGCAGGCGGAGCAGGCAAAAGCTCTGGTTGCCGAGAAGACGACTTCATGGTGGCTAGCATGCCGTACCGACTCGCGATCAGAAAATTCAAAAAGCGGACAGGTTTTGGTCCGCAGTAGGCGACTTCTCGGATACCAGGTCTTAACTGTTCTTGGGGGGTATGTCAGGAGTTCTGAACTTAGGTGTTACGCGAAAGATTGCGCGTCCGACATCGAGAAATCGGCTGGCGTTGTCGTGAGCAGCTACGCAATCTGATGTCGAGTCCGCAGCCGCCGATTTCTCGACGGCATTTCGAATCGAAGGTGAAGCCGGGATGGAGTTCTGGGACGCCGCAGATCGTGGCGTCGGCCCTCGAGGCTGGTGCAGCCCAGGTCCTGTCGGACGATCTTCGTGCGGGACTAACGATTACCGGCATAGGTATCGTAAATCCCTTCGCAAGCGCCAGCTGATTCGCCTGGATTGTTCACTCCAGCGGTTACGCCAGGGCTCAGACAGAACGGTCGATCTCATCACCATCTCAGCTTTAATCAAAATTTCATGTCTCAAACGTCCGGCCCGCTTTACACTGCGGGTCGACCTGTGCAAGGTCCTCAAACGTGGGGAGGGTTCAACCACCGAAAGACCTGGAACTCTCCCCACGATACGGTATGCATTGCTCGGGCAAGCACTAACAAAGCGCGTCCGAAAGATCGAATGTGAGCAGTTTGATGTGGAGTTGGCGGGTTCCATTCACATTGACGGACTTGCCCCGCTGCGGCCCTCAGCCAGTCAAAACGAAGCGGTTTTCAATTCACCGACTAGAAACCAGTAGGGGAGCAGTCCCAGAAGCAAAACGATGGAGCCCAGCTCAAAACCCGGAGCATGCGAGCCGGCCCGCGTAATCAAGAATCCCACCGCAAGTGGGGCTAGGATTCCGGCGAGATTCCCTGCAAAGTTCTCCGCTCCCGTCCAAATGCCAATTTGCTCGCCCGGCGCACAGCTCTGGAGAATTGCGAGCAGATTGCCGGTAGAGAGACCGACCAAGGAAGCTCCCATCAATAGCCCAATGCCTATCCTGGTATCGGAGGCGCGCACGGCTGGTGTGAGAAAGACACCCATAAAGAAAGCCACCGTCACCATTCCCTTTCGAGTTCGGGTTTCATTCCAGCCTCGTCGGATGAGCCTGTCGGCGATCCATCCTCCAATCGGTTCAGCAAGCCCGAAGGTAAAGAACGCGACAGAGGCATAAAAACCTGCCTGTACGATGCTGAGGTGCCGGGCCGTAACGAGGTAGTCAGGCAACCACGTGACCAGCACATACCAGTAGTAATCAAAACAAAAGAATCCTAGGCAGATGCCCAGCAAATTGCGGTCGACAACTGCCTTCCAATTAATGGACAGCGCCTTCTCGGATACTGGTGAGGTCACGGTGCTGTTTACTGTCCGCACCCGACATGGAAAAGCGCAAAACCACGGGACTATCCACCCGAGAGCCACAAGGCCTAGCAGAAGGAAAGTGTGGCGCCATCCATAACGCATCAAGAGCCAAGGGACCAGGAAGCCTTCAACGACCAAACCCGTTCGGGTGCCGAAATCAAAAAGTCCTGAGGGCAGACCGCGATCTTTCCTCGTGAACAGCAAGCTGACGATCTTGCTCCCTCCCGGAAGGTAGATTGACTCCCCCACGCCGAGAAGAATGCGCAAACTAACCAAAACTGCGAGGCTATCCGCCAATCCGGTAAGGCCCTGTGCGAATGACCAAAGGACAAATGCTCCAAGATAGAGCCAGCGCAAATCGAAGCGGTCAACCGACCAGCCAATGGGAATTTGCATCAGCGCGTAGGACCAGAAAAAAGAAGAGAGCAGCAATCCCTTGCTTTCCGGAGTCAGATGGAAATCTCTTGCGATCCACGGCAGCGCGAAGGAAATCGCAGCCCGGTCTAGATAGTTGATTAATGAGGCTGTAAAGAGCAGGCCGATGATGAACCAACGACGTTTGTTGGAAACGCTTGGCAGACCCATGCCTGCAATCCAGAGTTATACAGATTCCGGCGCAGCATAGTCTGCGCCGTTGCTGCTAAGGGCATTACTATGCCGGGCCATTCTAGCCATAGTCTCGCATGCATTTTGACTGCGAGGAGCAGCTTGCGGAAAAATACTTGCCAGGTAACGCTCGCACCGCACTCGCTCCTCCCATGTGCCCACGCTGGCTCGGGCTAGACGGCACCCCGCTTCAGCGCGGGCTTGTTGCTCAAGTACAGCGATGCTTTGAAGGCTTGAACCGGGTTAGCCTACCAATTTGTCGACTTTTTATGTACTTCGCAAGTAGGTCAGACGAGTTCGAGCATGACACACCATACGCCGACGGTCGGAAATGAGCCAGCCCAGCCCATGTTGACAGATCAACCAGCTCCGCGGTCACGGGAGCTTCGCGGGGCGACCCTCTTCTATCCAGCCATTTGATTTTGTAGCAGCCAGCCAGTTCCGAATGCAGCGGGCGGTTCGACGCTCTGCTCGGTAACGGCCTTCTCCGTTTGCCTGCGATTGCGCGCCAGTTTGCGCCCGAATGGCTGGGCGCCACGACGTTTGAACCGTCGTTGCCGGTGATCAGCAGCCTCGCGCCGTCGCTGGCGTGTTTCCGCGCCTCAAAGGCCTTGGTGTAGTACTCGCTGGCGCGTCCTAATTGGCAGAGGCTGTATTATTGAAGCCCCACGGACGGTAGGCAAATCGAAACACCAGATGGAGAGTGCTATGTACGTTGTCACTGGTGCAACTGGTCATACCGGAAGCGTTGTTGCGAAGGCTCTCTTAATCCGAGGTAAGAAGGTTCGCGTAGTGGGCAGGAATCCTGACCGTCTGAAGGCTCTTGTCGGGGAAGGCGCAGAGCCGTTTGCTGCCGATCTCATCGATACAGCGGGTATCACCAAGGCTTTTGCGGGAGCGAAGGCCGTGTACGTGATCATGCCTCCCAGCCTCGCTAGCTCCGATTTTCGGGCATTTCAAAACCGTGTGAGTGATGCGATTGCCACGGCTCTTCGGAGTGCGGGCGTGACGCACGTGGTCACGCTGAGCAGCATAAGGGCGGACAAGCCTGAGAAGACAGGTCCAGTCGTGGGATTGCATTACCTTGAGGAACAGCTTAATGGAATTGACGGCTTAAATGTGTTGCACCTGCGTGCTGGCTACTTCATGGAAAATACGCCCGCACAAATTGGCATCATCCGAATGACAGGCATGGCGGTCGGCCCATTGCGCCCCGACCTGAAGCTTCCCATGATCGCCACGCGCGATATCGGCGAAACAGCCGCAAGTGCGTTGTTGAATCTGGACTTCCACCAGAAGCAGACACGCGAATTGCTGGGGCAGCGGAACCTCAGCATGATCGAAGTCGCCCAGATCATCGGGAGAGCGGTGGGCAAACCCGACCTCCGATACACTGAAGCACCGGATCAGCAGGTGCGGGCAGCCTTGATCCAGCTTGGCATGTCATCGAATATGGCTGATCTCATTCTGGAAATGTCAGCCGCTTTGAACGCAAACTATATGCGAGCTTTGGAGCCGCGCTCGACGGAGAACACGACGCCGACGGCTTACGAAAGGTTCGTGACGGAGGAATTTGTTCCGCTGTATGAGGGCAAATCGGCGGCGGCCTAGGTCCGAGTGCACGCCGTGAAAAAAAGCCCTCAGTACGTGACAGTCATGGAGGGCTCAGGGACCCGGGTTGTGCGTGGGCCAATCAATCGGCCAATGTTCGCCCGGTATTGGTGCCCAGAACAGTCGCTTCGGGGCGTTTCGCGAGAATAGGCTGTCCCCGAATGTCACAACCGATCTCAAGCGCGCTGGAAGCGCCTTAGAGGAGACCAATTCCAGGTATTAACCTTGCAATATACCGCCAGCACCACTAACCCGTTTGGCGTCCTAACCGCCGTCGTGGCGCCCGCCATTCTCACCAACGCCTCTTCTGTCCTGGCGCTCGGCACAAGCAACCGGCTCGCACGCGTGGTGGACCGCACGCGCGTGGTAGCCGCAACTTTGGCCGGCATTGATCCCGCCAGCCCAGCCTATGAATCGTGGTCCAGTCAACTTGGGCAATTGCAGGTTCGGGCGCAACTATTGGTGAAGGCTCTTGGAATGTTCTATGCAGGACTCGGCCTGTTCTCCGCGTCCGCCTTGGTTTCGGTCGGAGGTTCGATTGCGGCTTACTACGACCGCAGACCGCTATTCGAGATTGCGGCCGCAGTTGCCATTGTGACCGGCGCATCCGCAGTCATCGGGCTGGTTTCCGGGTGCTACTTGATGGTTCGCGAAACGCAACGGGCAGTCCACAACCTGGATCAAGAGGCGAGGCTTCAGATAAAGCGTGACGCTGCCAAAGACGCTCACCCCCGGTCGGATAGAGAATAAGGCGGAGCGACGGGCGTTCCGTCAATCCGCGCAGGCGGGAGACGTGACGGTCCGTCGACAACACTCAAGGGGGCAGTAACTGCCTTGCTTCTCACCAGGGCAGCTACAGCGAACCACACCACCTTTTGGTCAAATGCCCCGCGCACAGCGCATGATTTTGGGATATGCGCACGCACATCCGTTACGAAACCAATGGATCTGGAGTGCAGCCGGAAAGGACAGTTTCGGCCGCTATGCGCTTCAGATCCAGCGTAACTTTAATGTTGGGCGCGCATCAACTCTCCATGTGGGCAAAGTCCACCATGACATTCAAGACCGCATTTGTTTCCTCTGTTAGGCGTCGTTTCCCGCACCGCGTCGCTGGTGGCGCGGAGCGCCAACACCGCTCGTAAAGCGGAAGCTCGCACTCCCGTGCTGGTGGACTGTTTACCTCCGAAGGTTGCTCTAGCTGCCCTCCCACAGACAGGTTCCTGGAAAGGCTCGACCGGCAGCCCGTAGCCGGGGCGGAAATGATTGTGCTCAGCGAGCACGTCGACTACTGGAACCATATCGGGTGGAACGACCCGTACTCAGCTCGCTTGTATAGCGAGAGACAAAGCGCATATGCCAAACGCTTCGGGCTAGACAGTGTCTGCACACCGCAAATGGTGGTCGATGGCGCAAGCGAATTCGTCGGTAGCGCTCCTGGCTTGGCCGAGAAGGCATTTGCCAAGGCCTTGGATAGCCCAAAGATCCCCGTCCATCTCTCGGTCATCGCGGCAGATCCCTCAAATGCCTTGCACGCTCATCTGGATACCGGACCATTGGCCTTCTCTTTTGGCCCGCTGACGTGTGCGTTCTTGCTTTGAACCGTGCGGAGTCGCAAGTTTCTGCCGGTGAAAATGCGGGACACAAGCTGACCCATGTTTCCGCGGTCGGGAGTCTCGCGAAGGTTGGTGTCCTGAAGCCAGGGCAAGGCCTATCCGAAGACGTTCAGGTGAAGCTGGAGCCTGCGCTGGACTGCCGCAATCTGCCCCTGATCGCATTCGTTCAAGAACCCCGGCAGGGCAGAATACTCGGAGCTGCCCTGCTGCGGTTGAGCGCCAAGTAGATCAACACAAGTAGACGCGAGGTCAACGCCTGCTGGTCTGTGCTCGCACCCGCAGTTCGGCCTTCCAGCTCTGGGGCAGCGCGCTCAGCCTGCCTACTCGTTCAAGTAGCTCCGGATCGCGCTTCGCGCCAAGATAGAGCTGTCCGATATCACGAACGGTCACGCGATTGGGGTCTCGCCTTACGATTTCAATCCCCGAGCCTGCAGCAACGCTGCCAGGCTCCAGGACCGAGAAATAGAATCCGCTGCGCCCGCTTGCCAGGAAGCCCTTGATCATGTCATCTTGTCGCAATCTGAGTGCCAATTTGTAACAGGGCATGCGGGGCTGGGTCACTATCAGTACGGCAGATCCGAACTTTAGACAATCGCCGATGTAGAGGGTGTCTTCCCTCAGCCCTTCAGTTGTGAGGTTCTCTCCGAAGTTCCCCCACGACAGCGCGACGCCCGGCAGCTCCTGCCGCCAATAGGCGTAGTGTTCGGAAGGGTAGGCGTAGACAGCCTTGTCGGCGCCACCGTGGACCGTGAGATCTGCCTGGCGATCGCCAGTGAGGTTAAGTTTGCCGATTTTCACCGGGCCTGGCACGGGCTCTTTATAGATTCCCGTCCGAACGGCCATGCCCTTCCAGACGACTTCTCGTGGCAGACCCACGTTTACGGAAACGACATGCATCGATGACCCTTATTGTTCCAAGGCGGGAAAGCAAGGTTTCCAGACCGGTCGGAGACCACCTGCTTGCGCATAATCGGCGGCTGGGTTCCCGTCGGATTCCCCTAGTCAATTGCCTCAGGCGGCACTGGCTTGCGCCGCCACAGTCCGGTTGAGAAATTCCCGGATGGTATCTGCTATTTCCACCTGGTGCGTCTCCAGCGCGAAGTGGCCCGTGTCATAGAGGTGCACCTCGGCATTCGGATTGTCACGCCGGAACGCGTCCGCACCGGAAGGGAGAAAGAACGGGTCGTTCTTGCCCCAGACGACCAGCAACGGCGGCCTCTTCGCACGAAAATATTCCTGGAACTTGGGATAGAGAGCCACATTGCTCGCATAGTCGAGGAACAGGTCAAGCTGGATCTCCTCATTGCTAGGCCGGGCCAGCAAAGCAGAGTCGATGGTGTAGGCTTCCGGCGCCACCAGTTTTTCGTCCTGGACGCCGTGCAGGTACTGCGACTTCGTGGCTTCTGGGGTGAGGAAATCGCGAAGCGCGGCTCGATTCTTGGGTGTTGGCTCCTGCCAGTATTTCTGGATTGGATTCCAGCCCTGGCTTAGACCTTCCTCATATGCATTGCCGTTTTGCGAGACGATTGCGGTGATTCGCTCCGGGTGCGCCAGAGCAAGTCGTAACCCCACGGGAGCACCGTAATCAAAAACATAAATCGCGTAGTGGTCGAGGCCGATCGCCTGAGTGAAGTTGTCGATGGTCTTCGCCAGTTGCTCAAACGTATAGCGGTACTTCTTGCGGTCCGGTGCATCGGAGAAGCCAAAGCCCGGCAGGTCGGGAGCGACCACATGGAAGCGGTCGGCCAGGCGTGGAATGAGATTGCGAAACATGTGGGAGGAGGTTGGAAATCCGTGCAGCAAGAGAATGTGTGGCGCCGGTTTGGGGCCGGCTTCACGATAAAAGATTTGGTTTCCGTCTATAGTGGCAGAGTGAAAGCTGGTCATCGTTGATCTCCTTTACAAGTTGTGGGCAATGACTGAACTGGATGCACCGTTTCGCTGGGTGAGTCTTCGGTCGCCCTCTCCTCATCAGATATACCTAACCGGTATAAAGTTTCATTATCGGTGTTTTCATTTGTGAGTTGTACCATTAAATGACCAAAGTCAGGGAGCGTCCAGAGTGGATCGATGGATTTCTCTTCCTCGGAAATCAACTTGCCTTGGACTTCCTCAACACGCGCCCGATTCAGAACGGCGAAGCCCAGGAGTTGCTTCCGGATTTCACCGCCCTGCTGCGTTGGTTTCGAGCAGCGGAACTATTGAGTCCCCGGGAAATGGCACATCTTCAACAACACTGGGAGGAATCCGCTTGCGCCCGGCGAACGTTAGAAGAGATGCGCGAATTTCGAGAGGAACTGAGAAAGGAAGTTGTCAGGTGGGAAGCTGGCGGCAATGTTCATCGCGCCATCATTGAGAAGCTGAATGCGCTACTCGCGGCGCATCCCATGCTGACAAGTTTGAAGCAAACTGAAAATGGACACCGTATGGACCTGTCTTTTGAAACGCGCAAACCGGAAGACTTTTTCGCTCCCTTGGCCTATAGCGCCGCCAAATTGTTTGCCGAAGTCGATCACACACGTGTGCGGAAGTGCGGACAATGCGCGCTGCATTTTCTTGACACCAGCAAAAAAGGAACCCGCCGCTGGTGCAGTATGCGACTGTGCGGAAACCGCCTGAAAGTCGCGGCTTATGCAGCACGGAAACGACTGGGCGCCGAGTAACTGGGGTACATCCCGTCTAGGAACCCTTCTCTCTGTAACCTCCAACGATGGCTCTGATCAAGCGGTGGTTTCGTCCGTCGACAGCTCACACCTGTCCCATTCCTCCATCGACTTTCAGGTCGACTCCGGCGACATAAGAGGACTCCGGCGCCGCAAGGAAAAGCACCGCGCTGGCCACCTCTTCTGGCTTCCCAGGGCGCTTCAGTGGAACCTGCGAGACAAGCCCGCGCAGAGTTTCATCAATGGCTTCGGGCGACATGCCGTTGCGCCGCAGTATGCCAGTGGGTACCGGGCCGGGGCTGACGACGTTGATGCGGATGCCTCGGTCGGCCAGTTCCGCCGTCAGTGTTCGGGCAAAAGAGCGAACCGCAGCCTTACTGGCGGAATAGACGCTAGCTCCGGGCAGACCGGCATCGTCCACGACGGAGGCGTTCAGCACGATCGCAGCTCCGTCGTTCAGATGGGGAAGCGCCTTCTGAACGCTGAAGAACAGACCGCGAACATTAATGTCGAAGATTTCGTCAAAATGAGCTTCCGTCACATCCGAAACCGGAGCAAACTTGGCAATTCCAGCATTCGCGAACAGAATGTCGAGTTTCCCCCACTTCTCGACCACCACGGTGAAAAGCTTCTCGATATCAGCCAGTTTGGAGACATCGGAGCGAATGCCGATAACGTTCCCTCCAATCGCCCTCACGGCTTCATCCAGCGTCTTCTGGTCCCGACCGGAAATCGCGACCTTGGCGCCCTCGGCCCGGAAGAGCCTGGCCGTTGCCATCCCAATTCCACTGTTCCCACCTGTAACAACCGCAACCTTTCCTGTGAGTCTGCTCATGACGTCCTTTTTGGAATCCACCGAGTGAGCTGAGTTGCTTCGTACATTTTGATGACTATCAAAATGATAAGTTTCACTTTCTTCGCATCAATATCCAGTTCCAGGTGTGCCCACCGGATAGAATCAGTTGAAATGGCAATGGACATCGAACAAGTGGTAAGGATCTCAAAGGCTCTGGCCGATCCGGCCCGCCTGCGCATTTACCAGGCCATAGCGGCCAAGAAGGAAGTGTTTTGCGGTGAACTCGTAGAACGCCAACGATTAACGCCCGGTACGGTGTCGCATCACTTGAAAATCTTGGCCGATGCACAATTGATCGAGTGCCGCCGGGAGGGGCAATTTGTCTACAACCGTGCTACCCCAGAAACGATGAAACGGTACACCGAGGCGCTGGCAAAACTTGGCCGATGGCGCTGAACCGGCTAGAACCTAGACCGGGCCTCGTCGGGGATCTGTAACCCTAGATCTGTAATCCTAGATCTGTAACCCTATTGGTCCAGGCGCATCCATTTTGGCCGGCTCCAAGCGTGTCCACAACATAAACGAGGTCTCCGTGTTGAGCTACGGCAACGGATTCGCCGCCGCCGCATGGAGTTACGTCAACCAGGAACACGGAAATCTCCTCGCTGCCGGCGTCTACTGCCGACAGGAACAAGCGCTCTTCGGTCACGGTGAGAGGGCCCTCAGCGGGTCTGTGACGCCGCCACTCTCTCGCCCGCGACTGCGAAGCGTCGCCGCCCTGCCTGTAAAGAGCCATCCGCATTTCGTCTATAAGCGATTCGCAGCGGCGGAAAGCAGATTCGTCACTTTGATGGAAGTTAAGTTACCGCCGCCCGTTAATACTGTAAGAAAAGTTGCGGTGGGAGTCGGATGGGCGCTATCAGCCGAGCGCCACGCATTGCCGCAGAGTTCAGCGGAGGTGTCAGTCTGTGATTCGAGCGCTCAAGCCCGTTTATCGTTCCCTCACCTTTGCGCGTCCGCCAGGGACTCTGGGGAGCTAAGGTCTGCCCGCAAATATTTCTTCATACAGCGCACGCACGGGGCGTAGCCCTCTTTGATCGCCTCCCGTACCACGATGGTCCGAACATGCGCTTTGTCATGAATGAAGGGACATCCGGAAGCGTGAAAGATCTTTCCGTTGGGTGAAACTACGATCATCATGTCTGGCGGGAGGCCGCTCCCGGCCTGCGCGTGTTCGGAGCGCAGTTCAGGGCGCCTGAAAACAGAAGATCTCGCGATCTCGAAGCTCCCGGTGACCAGAACGGCGGCCGCGGCGGCGACCATCCAGCCCAAAAATCTGCGTCGGCGGGACTGCATGTTGTCCTCCAGTCGTCGCTGCAGGCGATGACCAAATCCTAGTGGTACATCGATCATGCGCTCGTCACCATACAACTGAATCACGTTCCGCGTGCCCTCGAGCACGGCTCGACAGCGCTTGCATTCCCGGAAGTGCGCCTCCATGGCGGCGCGCAAGTCCACATCCACATCCACATCATCGTCGAGGTAGTTGGAGATCTCCTGCCAGACTTGTTCGCAGTTGACTACCATGGCTTGGTTCCTTTTGCAAAAGGCAATCTTGTGCTCCAATTCCCGCCGAGTCCCGGCGCCAGGAGATCACGCAGCATGAGCCGGGCCCGCAGCAACCGCGTTTTGACGGACGCAGCGGAGACCCCAAGAGCTCTTGCACTCTCCTCGATGCTCAAATGCTGCATGTCCCGCAGCACGAAGACGTCGCGGTAGATGTGTCCCAGCGACTCCAGTGCCTCCGCCAGCTTGTCGCGAATTTCTTTCCGCTCCAGAGTCTCGGAAGGAATCTCCCGCCAGTCGGCGAAGTCCCGAGGGACGTAGTTTCCCTCTACGCCCTCGCGGTTAACGATCGGCTCCATCAGGTGGGCGTGTTCTTTCCTTCTCCACATACGCGCCTCATTGACGGTGATCTGGATCAGCCAGGTGCTGAAGCGCGACTCCCCACGGAACTGGCCAATGTTCTTGAAAGCTTTCAGCATCGCTTCCTGAGCCACATCTTCCGCGTCGGCCTCATTGCGCAAAATGGCGAATGCCGTGCGGTAGACGCACCGTTCGTAGGGCCGAATCAACTCGTAGAAAACCTCATGCTCACCATCCTGAATGTGCCGGATCAGCAAGTCTTCACTGGGTTGCGCGGCTGGCTTGTTCAGTGAAGTCACCCCTTCCGGCATCATTCGTTACGCACTCTGGATTCACTACCAGAAACAACCGCTACTCCGAACCGTATCCCGAGTCCTTCTTCCATCCCGTCAACATGGAGGCGAAGTTCTGCCAGCCATGCAGGACAACCATCACCAAATGTCCGAAGACGAACGACAGCATCGCCCACATGATAAGGAAATGCCACAGCCGTGCCAGGTGAAAGCCCCCCATCAGCCACGCCAGCCACGAGAACTGCACTGGTTTCCATATCGCGAGACCTGTCAGCACGGACAGCATGCCCAATCCAATTGCTGATGTATAGGAGTACTTTTGCAGCGGGTTGTAAGCCTCCCTAACAGGCGGCTTAGGACCGAAGAAGAAGTAGTGGCGCACCATTGGCCACACTCCGGGAACATCGCGCCTCACAAACAGCACCTGCCTGTAGTTGCCGGTGAAAACCTGGTAGCCGACATAGACAAGACCGGTCAAGATATAGATCCACATGAAGGTGAGGTGCCACTGGAGAGCACCTCCCAGCCAACCGCCGAGTGCCAGAGCCTTAGGCCAATCGAGGAGATTTTTCTGCGGAATTTTTGACCCGAAGCTCGGAAATGCCCGAAAGATCTGCAGCCCGCTTCCCACCATGACGAACAGCGATACTGCATTCAGCCAATGGCAGAGGCGCACTAAAAAAGGGTGCTCATATACCGCATGTGTCACCTCGCCGGCCTTGGCGTCTTCGATTGTCATCGTGCGAGTTGCCATGGTCATCTCCTCATTGGCTACAGACCATAGAATTCGGAATAGCCTTGATCTTCCCAATAGCCGATTTTTTCGAGAACGTGGCCAACCTTGATGTCAGTGAGATATTTGGCCTGCTTGTAGCCGATCTTGGTCGGGATCTGCAGGCGCAGCGGCGCCCCGTGTTCACGGGTCAGGGGATGGCCGTACATTTCGTAGCAGAGCAAAGATTGCGGATGCATGGCCGTGGCCATATCGAGCGACTCGTAGTAGTCATCCGCGCACTCTAGGCTGATGAAGCGCGCCGTCGGATCTGAGCCGATCATCTCGAGGAAGTCTGACAGGCGCACTCCCCCGAACTGGCCGATCACGTCCCATCCCTCCACGCAAACATGCCGCGTGTTCTGCGTGAGCTTGGGCAGAGCCTGGATCTGGTCCAAAGTGTAGTCTCCTGGCTTCTGAACTGCACCGGACACGGTCAGGGTCCACTCGTCGAAGTCGACTCCCGGGTCGTCCACGTCGTAGTCGTTAATGGGGAACCGGTCGAAAGGTGTGAGGTCGGAGTCTCGAAATGTGGGCGCAAGGTGCCCCGAACGAAACAGCTTTGCTGAAGCCCAGTCGCTGAAATCAAGTCCGGCCTTGAGGAGCGGCTTCTGTAGCCCTGCTATCGCAAATGAGCCCAAGGCCACGATCGGCGTGAGCTTGAGCAGCTCACGCCGGCTCAGGGCCTTAAACCTGCGAGGATCTGTGCGCGAAGACATGGGGTTGAACCCGCGGAATACCAACAACATAAGTAAGATTCCCGAGCCGGAGAAATGTTACGTCGAAACCGAAAAACTCCCTAGCGGCATTATCAGGTTTTCTCAAAAAGCCGGATCGGTCGGGATGGCTGGGCGAGGAGCGCCTATAAGCCAGCTGAGCTCCACTGCTCTACATTGCGCAGAGGAGGGTTGTCAGTTTCCCGGCTTTGTAGGCTAAAGCCGATCGATCTCGCCATGATCTGCTCCACCCAGCCGATGGCATGCGCTATGGCGCTCATCGTCGTCGGGCTCGCGTTCCATCGCAACAACTGTGCGATTGCTTCGCCAAAAACTGTTTCCCTTTCACCGGTGAACTGCGTGAGAAGTGCCTGCATTGCTTGGCTTTTCTCAGCTATCCGGAAACCATTCGCCGCTCTCTGTCTGCGACCAATGTCGTAGAAGCCATTAACGTTCAACTGGAAATGATGCCCCGCAACAGTGTTGGTTACTTCCACTTGGAAGAGATCCTAAAGCTCGAACTCGGCCCCGCCGTTTCTTCCCGGGAAGCAGGGGCGATGGAAAACCATGAGCAAGAATATCGCGCCCGTGCTTCACCAGTTCAATGCCATGTCTCAATCCCGTTTCGAGACTACGGCATGAATCTGTTAAACACAACTTTATTGACAAGTGCGGGCACGAGCGTCTTACAGATACTGGTGTTGGTTTGAGCAGTCTTTTCTCGAGCATGGACATGCGCCACCGAGGTAACCTCGGTCTCTGCACGTTAAAGCGCATTTCTTCTACCTGCCGGGCGCACCTCCGGCATTGCCATGGCCATGGAGATTCAGCGGACGGCTCGCTCCCGGCGCATGTCGATTGCAGAATGGGTGCGGCAGGCGCTCGACCTTGCGCGCCGCAGAGAGCTCATCGGCAGTCTGGAGAAAAAGCTCGAAACGGTGCGGCGCGCGGTGCAGCATCGATATCCTGCTGGTGATATCGATAGCATGCTTGCTGAAAATCGAAGCGGGATATATACGCGGTTTGCAGCCGTGATTCTGATCGACTCCAACATCCCAAAGTATCTGGTTGGCGCTCCTCACCACATCGGTTGATGCGCGGCGCTTGCTGGAAAACTGATCACCGACCGAGAGCGGCTGGTAACCGACGGAGAAGTTCTGCAAAGAGATCGTGCATCGCCATGTTGCGATTGACCTTCGCGCCGCAATCCAGCCCGCTTTCGACGCACTTCCCGGGGGTAGCAGACGAGGTGTTGACGGTGGACCGTGGGGCATTCTCCGCCTCTGGTTGGGAGCAATATTCAGGCTTTTTCGTTCACAGTTGCCGCCCTTCGCTCCCTGCAAATCGCCTGCGTGCGAACCCATGGCGCATCTTCTCCCGGCAGCCTTGAACTAGGGCGAATGACAGCAGGGAACTGCATTCGTTTGTTGAAATATATCGGTTCCTGGGCGGCGGCTGGCCGCGCGGTAAGCCTGGCAAGAAGCTGCGATCTTTCCAACCCCCCACCACGGCACCCAAGCCAAATCTACCGCCATTTTGCCTACAGCCGGGGTTGCCGGGCTGCCCGACCTTCGTTTCCATTTATCTCGATCAAAAGAATCCTTATTAGAGAATAATCATCTGTGTTTACTGTACCGCTGCTTGCCTTGGGCAGAAAGCTTCGCTTGAAAGGAAATGCTTATGATCCGCAAATTGATTGCCACCGACAATGACACGGCAACGACAGTCCTCCGGCTCGTGCTGGGAGTGGTGTTCTTCGCACATGGTGCCCAGAAAATGTTGGGCTGGTTCGGGGGATACGGCTTTACCGGCACAATGGGCTTCTTCACCCGCGCCATGCACATTCCCGCGGTGTTTGCATTCTTGGCGATTGTCGCGGAATTCTTCGGGGGGCTCGGTCTCATCCTGGGATTCCTTGCGCGAATCGCGGCGTTTGGAATCCTTTGCAACATGGTCGTGGCGATTGCCATGGTCCATGGGAAGGTCGGCTTCTTTATGAATTGGACTGGTGCGCTGAAGGGTGAAGGTTATGAGTATCACCTGCTGGCGCTCGCGATTGCGGTCTTCGTGACCATTCGCGGCGCCGGAGCAGTTTCGATTGACCGGCTGCTGTTGTCCCCGGCCAAGGGGCCGCTGCGCGCGCAAGCTGTTTCATAGAAGAGTGGCATGAAGAAGAGCATCGGTCACCTTACAGCACCTCGGCTCTGGCTAGTGATGACGAGGAGTCACCACGGACTCCGGCAGCTCGCTGAGCAGAGCATTGCCAAGGCGGGGTTATGCCTCACGGACTTCGCGGCATTAGAGGCCCTGCTGCATAAAGGTCCTCTCTCGATCTCAGAGATTCAGGGTAAAGTATTGCTGGCCAGTGGCTCCATGACCGCCGCAGTCGACCGTCTCGAAAAACGCGGCCTGGTCGTCCGCAAATCCAGCCCTGACGACAGGCGCGCACGCATCGTGAAGCTCACGCAACAGGGCAAACGATTGGCAGCATCGTGCTTCGAAAAACATGCCAACGACCTTGAAGCTGTTATGTCCGTGCTCTCCCAGAGAGAAAAAAGACAAATGTACAGCTCCCTCAAGAGGCTCGGAATCGCCGCAGCGGAAACCCTCGACAAGCAAGAGCATCTCCGGGCTGAGGGGCATTAGGGGGGAGTCGGCAGGAAGAGGGAGGCCCCCGGAAATGATTTGATCATTAAATCACATTGGCAGATAGAACGCCCCATTCCCGCGGATATGAAGAAAACGGCCGATCTAACGACCGCTAACCTCGTGGTCGCTCTCGCGGCTGCTTATCGTTCGCTTGCCGAGTTCCTTGAGGAGGTCTAATCCTTCAGGGCATCTCCGTGTCGCCACCGTTTTTCCGCGCCAGGGTCACTACGCGCTTGATAAGACATTGGTCTGTGGCTTTCCCGCGCCGGACTTCACCATCGACCTCATTGGATAAGTGGTGAAGCTGGATTTCAGGACGCCGGGAGAGGGCGGCGCTATGCAGGCGGGCTACAACGCTCAACTTCTGTGCCTAACGAATGAGATCTTTGCCACGGTCCCGCCTGACAAGCTCATCCTTGCAGCCGGTAAAAAGCCAGGAGAGGCAGCATGCCTTCGATTGAGACGAGCACTGTGCAGCTCAGCTTCCAAAAATTCGTCGGGCATGGCTAACCCACCCTAGTTTGTCGCCTCTCTCCTGCGGAAGCTTGGAGTCGGAGTGCTGGTCGCAGCTAGCCTTCTGAGATGATAGAAATAGAAGCCAATGGCCGCCACAACAGTCCTGCGCCCAGCACCTGACCTCGTAGCACTCGTAGCAGGATGGAAAGGCGGCGAACCGTGACCGGTGGTAGACTGCGGCTATGCATGCCAAGAAGAAACCTAAGAAGAAGAGAACGAAATCGAAGAGAACCGCCGTTGGCAAAATGACTCCAACGAAGCAGTCAGCCAAGAAGAAATTGGCGAAGAAGAAGGATGCTCGGAAGAGTGTAGCGGCAAAAACGACGAGCCTCGGCAAGAAGAAAACCGCCGATAAGATGGCCAACGCTCCGAAAGCACCGGCTGGAAAGAGAAAACTGACTACGAGTAGAGCATTCCCACGGGAGGGACTGGGGGCGCATTCGGGCGAACAATCGGGAGATCAGCAAGGAATATCCAGAATCGAAAGTGCAGATTCGGAGAGTGTCGACGAGTTGCTCGAGGAAGGTAACGCTTTCGAAGCCGACGTTGTGGCGGGCGTGGAGAACGCCGAGGCCGCTGATGAAAGGGAGGTTCGCACGCGCGAGGTGCCAGAGGACGATGTTCCTGATGAATATCTGGACAAGGACTGAAGACATCTGAAGACGTTATGGACGACATGCGGTATCTCGCCGGGATGATCGCGCTCCTGGGGCAGGCGGCATGGTCCGATTGGAGATTGAACACTCACGCGAGCGGGACAGGAACTTATGACAGCGCTGCAGGAATTCAGATGTGAAGTTTGCGGAATTGTAGATAACCATCCCATCCACTGGTTTGTGATTCAATGCGGAGATTCCGAACTCACTGTGCGTCGATGGAATTCCGAAGCCGCGAGCGCGCCTGGAGCCAGACATTACTGCGGTGAAGGCCACGCCGAGGTGTATATCAGCCGATGGTTTGACTCGGTATGCTCGCCGCCAAAGCCAGACTACAAAACGCCCTCGCCGGTGAAGTAGGGTGGGCGTGCACCGCAATCGGCACACCGGCGCTGCTTCCGTGCAAGTCAACCCGCAGCTTCTGATAATGGCAGCCACACTTGAAAACGGGTGTCGCCCGGCTCTGAGTTAACCTGGATACTGCCCCGGTGTTTCTTCACAATACGCTGCACCGTATCCAGACCTAGCCCGGTGCCCTGTCCGACTGCCTTCGTGGTGAAGAAGGGTTCAAAGATATGCGCTCTTATCTGGGGCGAAATTCCCGGACCATTGTCGCCGATCTCGACCACTACGCAGGAATCGTCACGGTAAGTTCGCACCCTTAGCTCGCCTTTGCCGCCCATTGCGTCGATGGCATTGTCGATGAGATTGGTCCAGACTTGATTGAGTTCGCTGCCGAAGGAATTGACGAGAAGAGGAACACGTTGGTAGTCGCGCTTCACCACCACTCCGCGTTTGAGCTTGTGGTTCAAGATTGTAAGCGTGTTTTCCAGGCTTTTTATCACGTCGACATTTTGTACCGGCGCCTGGTCCATGAATGTGTATTCCTTGATAGCCAGAACAAGGTCTGAGATTCGCGACGCGCTGCTCTCAATTTCATTCAACAAAGTCGCGACCTCGACCGATGCAGCCAGCCTGACGAGTGCTGCACGAGCGGTGTCGGCATCCATTTTCGCGAACAGCGATTCCAGTGCTTCCGGCTTGATCCCATGCCGCGCCAGGTCTGCCGAGAGTTGCCAGAGACCATTCTGCCCATGGCCGCGCAATAAGGAATCGATTCGTTCCTCAAGATCGCTCGCAGCCAACGCGTCGAGCGGAGGTTGGTTACTTCCGGTAATCGAAGCCTCGAGGTTTTCGATCTCTGCTTTCTGCGCTGCCGTGAGCTCGTGCCGTCCCAGCTCATGACTTGCATCTTTAATGCGCTTCAGCATGTCGCGCAACTGGCTGGTGGCGCGCTTCGCCGCTGAGGCAGGATTGTTGAGCTCATGCGCGAGCCCGGCAGAGAGCTTCCCCAAGGCAGCAAGCCGATCGCGCTGTTGCTCAAATCGTGTGGCTTCGCGAATCCGGTCTGACATCAGCCCTACCAGACGCTTGGCCAACTCAGGCATATGTTGGATCAGTTCCGGAAACAGCGATGCTGGAAATCGCAAAACGCGGCCATCGGTGATGGCTCTTCCAGTCACCGTGAACTGCTTCATCCTCGAATATGGCAGGGCTCCGGTGACATCTCCAACCTTGCTGGCCATTACGATTGTTTCGCCGGCCAGTTCACCTCGCCACTGAAATTGCCCGTCGAGCATCACGAACATTGCGTCTGCGGGATCACCTTGGCGTGCGTAGATGTCACCCGCCTTAACGTAAATCTCCTGCGACTGAGCGAGAAACCAATCAATCTGGTCTTCCGGCAGGTCGGCGAATGTTGGGAACTGCAATAGCTCTGATTGGTCTGCCATTTAAACTTTGCTCAAATATTGGTGAATGAACTGGACGGCCACGGATCCCTCGCCGACTCCAGACGCGACGCGCTTGACCGATCCGTGCCGCACATCTCCTACCGCGAAAACTCCGGGAACATTGGTCTCGAGAAGAAAGGGATCTCGGTCGAGAATCCATCCTTTGGGACGATCCCCTTTGCGAATGAGATCGGGCCCAGTAAGAATAAATCCGCGCTCGTCGCGCTCGACCGTATCTCCCAGCCAGTCCGTTTGCGGCAACGCGCCGATGAAAATAAACATGGCACTGGCTGGAACTCGTTCTACCGCGTTCGTATCGGAACAAAGGATCGAAATCTCTGCAAGGTGTGAGTCGCCATGCACTTCGGCTACGCTCGCATGCCTCCACAACTGGACGTTGGGCGTTTGTTGAATCTGATCAATCAGATACTTCGACATCGTGCCGGAAAGCGAGTTTCCACGCACCAGTATGACAACTCGATCGGCATACTTAGCGAAGTTCATTGCTGCCTGTCCAGCGGAATTTGCTCCGCCAACCACATAGATTATTTCGCCCTTACAGGAGAGAGCTTCCGTAGCACCACCGCCGTAGTAGACACCCGCGCCCTGCAGCCTATCGACGCCAGGAGCTGAGAGACGACGCCACTGGACTCCCGTGGCGATCATCAGAGCATGACAGGAGATTTCGTTGGCATCGGCCAATTTCAGAATCCGGTAAGGCCCTTCCGTCCGGACGCCGGTAACTTCCTGAGGGGCCAGGATTTCGACTCCGAACCGTTTGGCCTGTACCACCGCGCGCCTGGCCAGATCGCCCCCGCTTAAACCGGTTGGAAAGCCAAGATAGTTCTCAATTCGCGAACTCATTCCAGCCTGGCCGCCGGGAGCTTCCCGTTCGACGATCACCGTGTGCAGCCCTTCCGAAGCGCCATAAACTGCGGCTGCCAAACCAGCGGGTCCCCCACCAACAATTGCCAGCTCGTAGAAACTAGTCTGAGCCCGGGTTCGCAAGCCTACTTTTTGTGCCACCTGCGCCGGTAGGGTTTCGAGAAGTTTCGTCCCATCGGGGAAGAGCGCGACTGGAAGCTTTGTCGCCTCCGGCCCCAATGCTTCCAGAAGGCGCTTGGTTTCGGGGTCATTGCCGCTGAGTTCTATATCGATCCATTGATAGGGCACATGGTTCCGTGCAAGGAAATCTCGCAGCTCATAAGAACGCGGCGACCAGCGCGTCCCCAAGACTCGGATTCCCTCAAAGGGTGGCCGATGGGAAGCCTGCCAATCGTCGAGCATGTCATCTAGCTGCGGATACAGACGCTCGGCAGGTGGATCCCAGGGCTTCAAAAAGAAGTAATTGATACTCGCCTGATTGATGGCACTGATGGCAGCGCTTGTGTCGGCATAGGCGGTGAGCAACGCTCTCTTTGCCTCGGGGTATATGCGCATGGCCTCCTGCAAAAACTGGACTCCGTCCATGCCGGGCATGCGCTGATCGGCCAGAAGCAGGGCTACGCTATCGTTGCGAACCTTCAACTGCTTCAGAATGTCCAGCGCTTGCTCTGAAGAGTCGCTGCCCATGATCCGATACTCGGCTCCGTATTGAGATCGCAGGTCGCGCTCAATCGCCCGCAACACGTCGGAATCATCATCCACGCTCAGCAAGATTGGTTTTGGCATGATTGCTCGCAGGCCTCGTTTTGACAGGATGATTGCGAAGACCAGCAGATGGATACAAAAAAATTCCGCCGCCGATGGGAGTCTCTTGGTATACGGCTACGACTGGCGCAATTTGGTTGAAACGAAATGGCACCCACAACCCGCACCGGACCGGCGCAACCATCGCTTGGCCGAAATATTCTGCTGACATTTTCGAATCTCCTGCATCCACGAAAGCATCCAGAGCGTGCATGAAGCCGCCCTGTGATGAAGGAATAATTCGCTCAGCCGGTGATGGCGTTCCTTGCCGCGACAAATCCGGTCCCTGGGTATTGGCGGCCGCGATCCTCGGCTCGAGCATGGCATTCATCGATAGCACGGTCGTCAATGTCGCTCTTCCTGCGCTCCAGTCCAGCTTTCGCACGACCGTCGTGGATGTACAGTGGGTCATCGAGTCGTATGGTTTGTTTCTCTCTGCCTTAATTCTGGCAGGAGGCGCCCTCGGCGACATCGTTGGCCGACGTTTCATGTTTGTGATTGGAGTGCTCCTGTTTGCCGCGGCCTCGGCTGTTTGCGGCTTTAGCCCGACCATCCGGCAGTTGATTGTGGGACGCTCGATACAAGGCATCGGCGCGGCCCTTCTTGTGCCCGGCAGCCTCGGCATTATCAGCGCGAGCTTCACGGAGGATTCTCGAGGTCGTGCTATCGGGACTTGGTCGGGTTTTACTGCCATCACTTCGGCGATGGGGCCGGTATTGGGTGGATGGCTTATTGAACATGCTTCTTGGCACTGGGTGTTCTTCATTAACCTTCCAATGGCCGCTGCAGTGGTCGCAATCACCTTATGGCATGTTCCGGAAAGCCGCAATCCGGTCGGTGGGCACATAGATTGGCTAGGCGCTCTGGCCGCATCCGCCGGACTTGGTGGAATCGTGAATGGCCTAATTGAGTCGCAGACGCACGGCTGGCGAGATCCCCTGGTTCTCGGAAGCTTGGTCGTGGGCGCGGCTTGTCTGGTCGGGTTTGTGGTAGCGGAGGCCAAGGTTAGTTCGCCCATGGTTCCCTTGGAACTGTTTCAATCGCGGGCGTTCGCGGGTGCCAACCTGCTGACGTTATGTCTGTACGCTGCTTTAGGAATCTTCTTTTTCCTGTTCCCCCTGAACCTCATCCAGGTACGCCAATATTCGGCCACTGCTACCGGCGCGGCCATGCTGCCCATGATTTTGCTTATGTTCTCCCTTTCGCGCTGGTCCGGTGGGCTGGTCACACGTTACGGGCCAAGAACCCCGCTGATAGTTGGTCCGCTTATTGCTGCCCTTGGCTTTGCGCTCTTCGCTATGCCCGGGACAACAGGCAGTTACTGGAGAACATTTTTCCCCGCATTTGTGGTCCTGGGTTTAGGTATGGCGGTCAGCGTGGCTCCTTTGACTACACTGGTCATGAGTTCGGTTGATGGGGATCATGCCGGGACGGCCTCGGGCATCAACAATGCTGTTGCCCGAGTTGCCGGTGTTCTGGCGATTGCCATCTTTGGAGTCCTGATGGTAAGCGTCTTCGCCTTCCGATTGGCCCATTTTTTATGGCACTTTGGCATACCTTCCGCCGTTTCACAGCAAGTTGAGGCAAATGCTATTCAACTCGCCGGCCTCCAGCTTCCTGCCAGTCTCGATCCGGCCAGGTCTGGCATAATTCGCACCGGAATCGCACAGGCCTTTGTCTCGGGGTTCCGTTTGATAACTATGCTGTGCGCCGGCCTCGGCATCGCCAGCAGCATCGTTGCCTGGAAGATGATTCCTGTGAAATCGGCAGCCTCTGTCGACGCAATTGACTAGTTACACCTGGTAAATTGTAGGGGTTGTGGCAATCCCCTACGTCAGTAATCTGGAGAGGTGGGGCCAGGCGACGGCCAATGTCGACTGCCCAAACTCGTTATCGACAAGGACAATAGCTTGGATTCAGGCGCAGCGAGTCGCCCCAAAAATCTCACGGGAGTTGGCTTTCTGAAAATCGAGACCTTTTGCTGTTTATTTCATTCCTGCAGTCTCGACGATTGATGAAGTGGAGAAACAGATCATAAAGGTACACCGTGCTCCACGTGCGCTCGAATTGCGTTGAAGTGATCGGCGTGAATCATGGGTTGCCCCACTTAAAATGAGCCGAGATGCGCGGTCAGCGCGATGGCGGCTACTCCGAGCAGTTCGACAGGAATGCGGTATCCGGGCTGGGAATACCGGTTCCGCTTTGCGCGTCCGCCAGCGTACCCACCACGACGCAATCAGCAACTCCGCGGCAACTGAGGCTACCCTGATGTGCAACAGTAATAGACCTTTGAGCCGCTTGCCCTCAAGAGCAAACTGTCAGGCTAGCAGACCCGTCCCAACTGCAGGAAGCACAGACGCCGCAGTAATGGATAGGTTCAAAATAGGCGGCGCTGGCAGGTTGTGAATCGCGTTTTTCTCTCGATAGCAGATCAAATCCAACTCCAATCATAAACCGAACGATCGGAAAATGGATGAGCCCGAGGTGCTGTGCGGGTTTTGCCGGCACAATCGTTTGCACATCGAAAGGGTTCACCATATTCGCATTGATCCAGTCTGTTGACGTCGCTAACGGATGTTGACTACCGAACAACGATTTCCCCCCGTCTTTGGGTGAATGCTGCACTAGTACGAGTGCGTGCCTGCTTTGGTGAAGGTGTATGAATACTTTTCATCAGTATCCCGGGCCTTGGACTTGACCCCCATCATGGCTGGCGATCGGGGTCGATTCCGTCATTAAAGTATGGTCGTACTCGATGAAACCGCTGGGGTTCGGATCGCACAGCTATTTTTCGCCATTGCGCATCCAGTTCAGACATGTCGTCCCGCCACATCCGATGGATACAGGCGACGCTACCCCCCACAGGTCAAGTCAGATTCTGGGGTCGCGCCGCCTGTCTGGACGTGCTACACCTGCATAAACCACAGGCAGCCAGCTTTATTCCATTCCACCGATCCCACCGCGCCTAACTTTCTGAGCTGGATCTGCAGGAATAAAATGCATGCAGCGGCAGTTAATACATTGGAGCCTAGGGACCTGGGACGTGCTAGAGGCGCAAGACAGAATTCGGTTCGAGCAACTTGTGTTGCCCCATCTGGACAGCGCCGCCAATCTTGCTCGGTGGTTGCTGCGAAACCGTGCCGATTCGGAGGATGTAGTCCAAGAGGCCATGCTGCGCGCCTACCGATTTTTCGACCGTTTTCACGGAGGCGACGCGCGGGCCTGGCTGCTGCAGATTGTCCGCAACACCTGCTACACCTGGCTGCAGAAGAATCGACCATCGGGATTGATGACAGAATTCAATGAAGAAGTGCATCAACGGCCCTCGGCAACCCCTGAGACTGTGGCGGCCCAGGCCGATGAACGCCAACGGTTGATGCTGGCGTTGGAATCCTTATCCCCACGCTCCAGAGAGGTGCTCGTGCTAAGGGAACTGGAAGGGTGCTCCTATAAGGAGATCGGTGAGATTACTGGAATTCCGATTGGCACTGTAATGTCCACTTTGTCCCGAGCGCGCGAACGTTTACAGCGAACCCTGACTGCTGCTGCCGCGAAGGAGATGCTTTGAACTGCGAATTAACGAAAACCACGGTTCACGGGTATTTTGACGGTGAGCTAGACGCAGTACGGTCGACGGAATTTGAAAGTCATCTGGAGAGCTGCCTCGAATGCCAAGCCGAACTGAAAGAGATCGAGTCTTTGCGCGCACTTCTCCATAACAGCAACTTGTACGAGCACGCGTCGCCCCAGTTCCGTGAGCGGCTTCGTAAGCAACTCGCGCAGGCCACGGGCGCAGAACGCGTCGATGCCGTGAGCTCGCGAAAATGGTTTCTTGCTCCAGCGTTCAGCGTTCTGGCCGCTGCAGCGGCTGCGCTTATGATTGTGCTTCTCCTGTCTCCATCACGGACACAGTCGGCGCGAATTAGTGCCGAACTGATTGACGCCCATGTACGCTCCCTGCAGCCGGGACATTTAACCGATGTACAATCGACCGACCAGCACACGGTGAAGCCGTGGTTCGACGGCAAGCTGGATTTCATCCCTCCGGTTTCTGACTACTCTGAACAAGGCTTTTCGCTGCTGGGCGGGCGCCTGGATGTGGTCGATGGGCACAATGTCGCGGCGCTGGTCTATGCCCGCCGCAAGCACTTCGTTAACCTGTTCATCTGGCCTGCCCGGGAGTCAGAAGGACTTCCCGATAATTCGGGATCGCGCCGGGGCTACAACTGGTCGGCGTGGCAATCCGGAGATATGCGGTTTTGCCTGGTCTCCGATGCTGCCGCTACCGATCTTCGTGAACTGAAAGGTCTGATGCATCGTTAATCCGCATGTCTCCCACGAACCACCCTACGGTGCTGAATGTGCTGCCGGAATGCTCGGACTGGATTGTGCCGTCAACTTCTACTCCGGCGTGCTCAGTTTTCAAAAGGTGTCTGATATCGAGGTCGCTGGTGAGAGCTACGACCATCTGGAAGGTGTCATCGGAGCACGCGTGCGCATCGTCCGCATGCGACTGGGGCATGAATATATCCAGCTGACGGAGTATCTTGTTCCGAAAAGGGCGCCCGATTGCTCTGAATGCGCGTAGCAATGGCGGCTCATTCCAGCACCTTGCGATCATCGTGAGTGACATGGATAAAGCCTATGCCTGGCTCCGGAAGAATGAAGAATAAGGTTGAGCACACTTTCTCGGCACCTCAGCGCCTGCCCGACTGGAACAAGAACGCCGCCGGAATCCGAGCGTTTTTCTTCAAAGACCCTGACGGGCATCCCCTCGAAAGCAACGCAAATCGCGGATGGGTTCGCCTGGTTGCTGCACGTGATCTGAGTTGATCGGAGAACGAACATGACTCAAGAAGAGGTTCGGCTGCAGGAATCGCAACAACGCAAGAAGCATTGGAAGCGCTGGGGTCCCTACCTCAGCGAACGTGCCTGGGGCACGGTCCGGGAGGACTACAGCCCGCACGGCAATGCCTGGGAGTACTTGCCTCATGATCACGCCCGCTCCCGGGCGTATCGCTGGAACGAAGACGGGCTCGCCGGGATCTCCGATCGCCACCAATTCACTTGCTTTGCCCTAGCCCTGTGGAATGAGCGCGATGCCATTGTGAAAGAGCGCCTGTTCGGCCTTACAGGAAACGAAGGCAACCACGGCGAGGATGTGAAGGAATACTACTTCTACCTGGACAGCACTCCCACCCATTCCTACATGAAGTATCTGTATAAGTACCCGCAATCTCAGTTTCCTTATTCGCAGCTAGTCGAAGAAAACCGCCGTCGCGGAAAGGACCAGCCTGAATTCGAACTGCTCGATACGGGCGTGTTCAACGACGACCGCTACTTCGACGTATTCGTCGAATACGCAAAGGGCGACGTTGAAGACATTTTGATCAAGATCACCGCGGTCAACCGTGGTCCCGAAGCGGCGCCGCTGCGCCTGTTGCCGACAATATGGTTCCGGAACACGTGGTCGCGGGGCAGCGATGAGGCTCGTCCCGACATGCGACAGATCCCCGGAGGCATTGAGCTAGACCAGCGAACTTTGGGGAAACGATGGCTTTATTGCGAAGGTTCGCCCCAACTGCTTTTCACCGAAAATGAGACGAACCTGAAGCGTCTGTTCGGGGTTGAGAACCGCTGCGCGTGCGTGAAGGACGGAATCAACGACTATATTGTGAACGGCACACGCGACGCCGTTGTACCCCAGCCCATGGGCACCAAGGCGGCCGCACACTACAACTTGCAAATTCCCGCCGGCGCCAGCGTGACGCTCCGGTTGCGGCTCACCGATATTGAATTCTCTGGAGTGAGTGAGGCGGCGTTTGACGGTTTCGACCGGCTGTTCGCTCTGCGCAAAAATGAAGCGGACGAGTTTTACCGCACTGTTATCCCCCCGGACCTTTCCGCCGACGCCCAGAACGTGATGCGCCAAGGCTTTGCCGGAATGCTCTGGTCCAAGCAGTTCTATCACTACGTCGTGCGGCAGTGGCTCGAAGGCGACCCCGGCAGTCCGCCTCCTCCGGCTGAGCGAAAGGGGGGGCGCAACAGCCAGTGGCCCCATCTTTATAACGCAGACGTCATCTCGATGCCCGACAAATGGGAGTATCCCTGGTACGCCGCTTGGGATTTGGCGTTCCACTGCGTCCCACTCGCGCTGGTGGATTGTGAATTCGCCAAGGAGCAACTCGTCCTGCTGCTGCGCGAGTGGTACATGCATCCCAACGGGCAGCTCCCGGCTTATGAGTGGGCATTTGGAGATGTGAATCCACCAGTCCATGCCTGGGCGGCGTGGCGCGTGTACAAGATCGACAAGAAGCGCAGCGGCAAAGGGGATCGCGCATTCCTGGAGCGCGTGTTCCACAAACTCCTCCTGAACTTCACCTGGTGGGTGAACCGCAAGGACGCCGATGGAATGAATATCTTCCAGGGCGGATTTCTCGGTCTCGACAACATTGGGGTCTTCGACCGTAGCGCTCCTCTGCCGACCGGCGGTTCCATCGAGCAGTCCGACGGCACTAGCTGGATGGCCATGTACACGCTGAACCTGCTCGCCATTGCCCTGGAGTTGGCCAACGAAGATCCCGCCTACGAAGACGTCGCCAGCAAATTCTGGGAACACTTCATCTACATCGCCCATGCCATGAATCATCGGGGCAATGATGGCATTGGACTCTGGGATGAGATGGACGGTTTCTTTTACGACGTCCTGCGCTTCCCCGATGGGCGCAAATATCCCATGCGGATCCGCTCCATGGTCGGTCTTATCCCGCTATTCGCGGTAGAGACGCTCGAACCCGAACTGCTGCACCGTCTGCCCGGATTCAAGCGCCGTCTGGAATGGTTCATCGACAATCGCCCCGACCTGATCGGCAACGTGGCTTGCATGCGCACTCGCGGCAAAGCGGAAAGAAGGTTGCTGTCCATTGTTGGGCGCGACCAGCTGCGCCGGGTGCTGGAACTCATGCTCGATGAGAACGAATTTCTGTCCCCCTACGGCATACGCGCGCTTTCCCGATACCACAAAGATCATCCCTACACGTTGGCGGTGAACGGGATGGACTATCGAGTCACCTATGAACCTGCGGAATCGAGTACCGGCCTGTTCGGCGGAAATTCCAACTGGCGCGGGCCGATCTGGTTCCCGCTAAATTACTTACTGGTCGAGTCGTTGCAGAAATTTCATCACTATCTAGGCGACGACTTCAAAGTCGAATTCCCGTCGCACTCCGGCAACAGGCTTACGTTGTGGGAAGTGGCGGCCGAACTCTCGCGTCGGCTCTCGAAAATTTTCTTGTGCGATGAAAAAGGCGAACGCCCGGTCTATCGCGAGATTACCAAATTTCAGACCGATCCCAACTGGAACCATCTTGTTCTCTTTCACGAATACTTCCACGCCGATACGGGCCGGGGCGCAGGCGCAAGTCATCAGACTGGTTGGACAGGCCTGGTCGCCAAAATGCTGCAGCAAAGCGGCGAATCGGGTAAACCCACAAAACGCGAAAGAGCCGCTGGCATCGCGTTCGCAGGCTAACGAAAGCAAGGTAAACGGAGACACGAAAAATGAAAGCTATCAGTGTATTTCCTGGAAAAGCCAACAGCGTCCATCTCGCCGAGCTGAACAAGCCTTCGGGGGACGAACTGCCGAATGGTCGGGGGGGTGCTGGTCAAGGTTTTGCGAGTCGGAGTAGACGGTACAGACAAAGAAATCAATGCCGCCGAGTACGGCTCTGAAAGGAATTTTCGGTAAACGCACGCCATGCCGCGCCTTTACGGTTTTTCGGCTACCGCAAAACGATGATTTCTCCCACCATTCCCAACTCATCGTGCAGCACGCATTTGTACTGGTAAACGCCGGGCTGGGTGAAGGTCACGCGGAAGCGCGTCACGCTCAACGGGGCCTGTGGCAGACCGATACGATCTTGCGGCGGCTGGGTGATAAATCCGGAGTGTACGACGTCAGAGGGAGAGGTGATGAAGGCGTGACGGGCGCCATCAGCATCCATCGTGACGTTGGCAGAGGGCGGAATCTGGTTTAGAGGGTCGGGCTCGGGGCCGAAGGTGATTGTGTGGTTGGTCACTGCTTCTGCGCTCGTCCACTCCACGGTCTCGCCAACATGGATCACTTTCGTCGCATCCATGAAGCGCATGACCGAGATGGTTTGAGTTCCGCCGCCGTTGCCCATAATGTGTCCCACTCCGGCGGTTACGTCATTGGAGCCGGGATGGTTGTGCGCGGATGTCATCACATCGGAAAGCAGATCGGCGCGTTGCCGGTTGGCCTGTTTGTCGTAAAAGGCCTGATCGTGGGGCAACGGCGTGGACAACGCCAGCACATGGATAGTGGCTGTCATATTGGGGTGAGCCAGGCAAACCAACTTAAAACTGCCGGTCACGGGAAAAATCACCGTGTAGGTCGGCGGGCTCGCTAACATGCTATTGTTCGATACCACACCACTGTTGACACAGGCGGTGCCGTCGAAGACGGAGAAATCGGGTGTGACGCCGCTCGGGGCGCTCGGACATCCGGCAAAGCGGGACGGGCGCACCTGCCCGGGTTGCAGAAAAGTGACGGTGTGGACCTCGTTGGTTTGAAATGTCCACGTAATGCTGTCCCCGGAGTGAATCCAGATCTCGTTGGGCAAGAAGGCAAGTGCTTGATGTGCCTTGTCACCGTTCTGCGCGCCGACCTGCAGTTGCCAGGTATCGGCCAGCGCCGAAAGCGGAAGAAGAAGAGCAATCAGTAAGGCGCAACAGCGGAGAGTCAAGTGAAGTTGTCTTAGAAACAGGTTCGTCATAGCTCCTCCACAAAATCAGGTCCGGCAGCGAGAATTGTCCAGACCTCCCCGGGGGGTCAATACGAAGCGGGTGAAACGTAGGCGATAACGAAAGTTGTTGATTGGCGGGGTCTTCCGGCGTGTGGTGACATGACTGCCGCGACTTCACAAATCGGGATATACTTCGCCCTCGGGAGTCCTGCACAGGTGGCCAGCCCAGCCAAGTCGAACGTGGTGCGCTTTGGCATGTACGACTTCGCACCCCACACGCAGGAGTTGCACAAGGAGGGAATGCGGGTTCGCCTGGAAGGCCAGCCGGTTGCCATCTTGAAGATGTTGCTGAACCGGCCGGGGGAACTGGTCACGCGCGAGGAACTGCAGAAAACGCTCTGGCCGGCGGATACGTTTGTCGATTTCGAACACAGCTTGAACGCGGCAGTCAAACGCCTGCGGGCGGCATTGAACGACTCTGCCGATCAGCCTCGCTACATTGAGACGCTGGCGCGACGAGGGTACCGCTTCATTGCACCCGTGAACGCGGATGGCGCCGAAATTGCCGCTGTAGCGTCCGCCGTCGCCCCAACTCCAGCGGCTGCGCAGACGCCACTGGCTCGTAGTGGCCGCAGGTTGTGGCTCATTGCGATCGCAGTGTGCGCCGTCGCCGTTGTCGCTTGGGGCTGGCACCAATGGCGGCATCAAACGGCAGCTCCTGCAGCCCCGGTGATTCGTTCCCTGGCTGTGCTTCCGTTGGAAAACTTAAGCGGAGACCCGTCGCAAGAGTACTTCGCCGACGGCATGACCGAGGAGCTTATCGGACGGCTCTCCAACATCCACGGCATTCGCGTTATTTCCCGCACGTCGACGATGCAATTCAAGCACACCCAGCTTTCCGTGCCAGAGATTGCCAGAACCCTCCGGGTTGATGCCATTGTCGAAGGGTCGGTAATGCGGGAGGGAGGTCGAATTCGCATCCACGCCCAGTTGATTCGCGGCGCGACCGACGAGCACATTTGGGCAGAAGAATACCAGCGAGAATACCGAAGCATTCTCGCCTTACAGGAGGAGGTCGCGCGGAGCATCGCCGAGCGAATCGAGATCAGCCTCACGCCCCAAGAGCGAGCGAGACTGGCACCTACGAGCATTGTTGACCCCGAAGCTCACGAGGATTACCTGAAGGGCCGCTACTACTTCAACCAGCGAACGTCAGATGCGCTGAACAAAAGCATCGCGTATTTCCGCCAGGCGATCGCCCGAGACCCGAGCTCCGCCTTATCGTATAGCGGCCTGGCTGACGCTTACGCCCTGCTCGGATTTCGAGGTGGGTTTCCGTCGAAAGATGCTCTGTTCCAAGCCAAGGCAGCAGCGCTGAAATCCATCGAACTGGATGAGACTCTGGCCGAACCCCACGCATCCCTGGCATTCATCGCTGAGACTCATGAGTGGGATTGGGCTACGGCCGAGCGAGAATACAAGCGCGCCTTGGAGCTCAACCCAGGTGATGCCCGGGTTCACCACTGGTATGCCGGCTATCTGGTGTACGTAGGGCGATTAGACGAGGGGATTGCGGAAGCCAGGCGGGCTCGAGACCTCGATCCGCTGTCTTTGCCGGTCAACAATGCCCTAGCCGGCAGGTTGCTCGTAGCGGGCCGTTACGACGAGGCGCTGGAGCAAGTGCAGAAAACCTTGGAACTGAATCCTCATTTTGCGCCAGCCCACCAGACTCTAGGCTGGGTTTACTTGAATCAAGGAAAGCATGAGGAAGCCATTGACGAATTTCAACAAGCGGTACAGATCTCCGGAACCGACGATACAAACTTCGTGTTGGACCTTGGTTTTGCCTATGCGACAGTGGGCAACCGAGAGAAAGCGCGCCGGATCCTAGCCAAGCTGAAGCAACAACATGACAGGGGGCTTGTGCCGTCCGGTTCCATCGCGATTCTCCATGGAGCCTTGGGTGAGCGGAACGAGGCTTTCGCTTGGCTGGAAGAGGCGTATAAGGAGCGTGATCCCGAACTTACTTATCTCAAAGTGCCCGGCCGCCGGTTCGAACCACTCCGCCACGACCCGCGCTTCAGAAAGCTGCTCGTCCGCATGGGCCTGGCCGACTGAAATACCCTTTCCGAGTTGCCCGTGAGCACTTACGTTACTCGGGAGCAGCACCAGACGCCCTGGCTTCGGAGAAATCGACACGCGCATTTGTTTGAGTTACTTGGGTGCTGGCATGGGTGCTTCGAGAAACGGGGTCACGGCCGTCGCGAGCGCGGGCGAGGAGCTAATATTGTAGTGCGTTAGGCCGGGCAAGATGGCGAGCTGGGCCACTGGCCTTCCGGGACCATCCAAACCGGCGTCCTTCTGACCGCCGCCGAGTAGGCCGAAGAATTCCATGATGTGAGCGGTGCGGACGGCATCGGCATCCGCGAACACGATCATGGTGGGCGCCTTGATGGTGGCAACCTCCTTCGACCAGTCATAATCCTTCCTGAGCAGCTCACCGAGCTTGGTGAATAAGCGACTCCAATTGATGTTCGGATAGAGCTGGTACAGCGGAGACTGTTTCATACCCTCGGCGGCAGAGGGACCGATCTGCCCCATTGCGGCGAGGAGCTCGGGGTAAAATCCATCACGCTTAAAGGGAGCCGAGACGACCACCAGCTTGCGCACTGATCTGGGATGCCGTATGGCGGTCTGCAGGGCAACTCCGCCGCCCAGCGAATAACCCGTAACATCAGTATTCTGGATTCCCACATACTTGATGAGCGCGGCGATGTCATCGGCCATTGACTCGAAACTCAGAGGTCGGTCGATGTCAGCCGTGTGCCCATGACCCTGCAATTCGACGGCGATGACCCTGCGCTTTTCGGATAGCGCAGCCAGATTCGGACCAAACGTGGCGATACCCACGACTCCGCCATGCAACAGGATCAGAGGTTCTCCGCTACCGTGAATCTCGTAGTAGAGGTTGAGGCCGTTTACGGGAGCTTAGCCGGTTTTCACAACAGGTGTCGTGCTTTTCTGAGCCAAGGCAAGCGAAGATGTTGCCAGGATAATAGCGGCGGACCTTGCGACAAACCTTTTTCTCAGGGTCATGGTTATTCTTCAACGTGCAGGTTGGACGAGCGGCGGCGGCAAAATCGCCCCCGGTCAGTATATTTGTTGTGCATTGGCTTTGGCTGATCCGTCTCGCAGTCATTCCGGGCGGGTGGTCGCTAAATCAGCAAGGTGGCGATGTCCGGCTCCGAATCCTGTCCCCGTGTCCGACCACCTGAGACTTGCCGGCGCTGTCCGTCAGGTCAAGTGTTGACGGTTATAATTTAATTCAGGCCGATGCGTTGTCTCATTCCGGCGCAGCAGCTCGGCATCGAAACTGCGCGGCATTTTCCGGCTGAGCAATTTGTGAAAAACGTTCATCGAGCGCCTCAATCGTCGTTCCGGGGGGTCCGAAGTGCGTGATCAGAGCGGTTTCATCGTCCGCGCCGAGGTCTCTTTCCCCCTAAAGGCCGCACTTCGTTTCGTGCAAAAACGAGAACCACTTGTCCAACGTCTCTTTACTACGCCCATCGAAGGTCCCTGCCATCGTTCGCCCGTCGCGACGCGGCATCAGAATTCGTATCGCGCGAAAGGCGTTGTGTAGGAACACTGTAGATTGAATTAGCAAACCGCCGCCCCATCAAAAGCCACAGCAGAATTTCGTACTGTTGCCATCCTTTCGGTCATGCTCGATTGCCATGCACCACTCCAGCATCGTGCAGCGGTTGTGGTTCCCGGGAAGCGGGGGCATCGCGGCGGATGTCACTGCCGGTGGATCTTCGCTCGCAAGGTTACGAAGTTGAAAGCGTGTAAAATCCTAGGCGCTCCGGCAAAAATAAATCCTACGGAACATTCGAGTGTCTGTCTCCCGCCTCCACCACGTCGCAGGTATCACGGTCGATCGCATAGGCCAGGCAGCCGATGCCGCTCGCGATCCCTCGATCCTGCGGCTTGAGAACATGGACACGGATGTTGCCCCGCCACCTGCCGCCATGCACGCGACACATCAGGCCATCGAGGATGCCTCATGCAACAGCTATTTGCCATTCCTTGGCCAGGACGCGTTGCGGCGGGCTGCTGCCAGTCATGTCAGCAAGCTTTCCGGCGTCCAATATGACTGGAGCACTCAGTGCATCATCTCTGCAGGTGGACTTAATGGAATTCTGAACACCCTGCTCGCACTGCTCGAACCCGGTGATGAGGTGGTTCTGGGAGATCCAATTTACGCCGGGTTGCTGAATCGTGTTCGCTTGGCGACCGGCGTGCCTAAGCTGATTCCGTTCGTCGCCGAAATGTCTGGCTGGAAACTTGACCTTTATGCTCTGAAGCGTGCCGCTTCTCCGCGTACGCGAGCGGTGTTGATGGTCAACCCGTCTTTTCCAACCGGAGCCTATCTAATTCGCGAGGACTGGGAGCAGATTGCTGAATTTTGTGAGGCCACGAATGCCTGGCTGTTGTATGACGCGGCGCTCGAGCGGATCTTGTTCGACGGCCGGCCCTATCTTCATCCTGCTAGCCTCCCAGCTATGGCCGAACGAACCATCACCGTCGGGTGTGTCACCAAGGAATATCGCATGATTGGCTGGCGGGTGGGGTGGATCGTCGGGCCGTCCTCGCTCATGAACGACGTTGCCCGGGTCAGTATGGCAAACGTCGTCTGCCAAGTCGGGATTGCCATGCCAGGGGCCACGGCCGCGCTCACCACCCAGGAAAACGGTCTTGCGGAAGCTGTCGAGGAATGGCAAAAGCGCCGAGACGTTCTCCTCGAGGAACTTTCCGGACTGCCGGTGATCCCTCCCCACGGGGGTTGGTGCCTGCTGGTCAACGTCAAGCAGCTTGGCATGGATTGCGAAGCCGCGGCGCGTCTCTTGTTCGAGAAAGGAAAGATCGCGGCAACTCCCATGCGCAGCTGGGGAGACTCGGGCGACCAATACGTGCGGTTCGTCTATGCGAACGAACCCATGCAAAGGCTGCGAGGAGTTCGGGAGCGTATCCAAGCTGCTTGGTCTAAATAATGAAATAATTAAAGGATAAGCCGCAACGTAAATTCCACAAGCCGCCTTTCCGCTCCGCACACCGCTTGGGCAGCGCGATCTGGCGATGGAGCGGTTTGCGGAATGTGATCCGCCAGTCTGCGATGGTGAAGACCGATGAAGAGAGAGCTTCGCGTGGGTAAAGGCGTACCGAGCCCGCCGGAATTTCCGGACCGTTCTACGTAATGATGAAAGTTCGACCACCCCGGCGTGTGTCGACAAGCCCCGATCCGTGGTTAAGTAGTCCTATAAAAGGAGATGTCAAGAGAAAAACTTCTCCCCTCACCTCCAGGGAGACGCAGATGTGGTAGCTTGCATCTAGCCCCGTCTGCTGCCAGGAGGGGTTTTGGTCTTGCCCGCCTTCGGCCCGCTGTGCATTCCAACAGCGAGACCAACCCAGTTGTTTGTTCCAACTTGACGGTTTCATGATGCGGTGGTGCTCGACGCCATTCGGCTCCCGAAGCTGCGCAAGCAGAGCGTTGGCTAAAGTGCCAACCACGATCCTATGAGAGACTCGAGGCCTACAGCTTTTTTGGGTTATCCGAGGAGGCATAGGATTGAATCGGAGACTCGGTGCTGACGTGCAGGCACACGGAGCGCCTAACTACTTACTAGATACTCTTCCTCGAACCCGAGCGTCGCAAGAACCGATTGGCCACCACCGGGCATGAAAACCTGGGAATTGCCTGGGTCCTCTGCAAGACGCTCAAGCTGCTTGCGATTTCAGTTGGTTTGCGTCGAAGCGTGCTCCTTTCTTCCAAAGTGTCAAAGTAATGGCCGCGATCTTGCGCGCCAGTGTCAGACGAGCCATCTCCGGCTTCATCCCCTTGGCAAGCAAACCTCCGTAGAAGTCGTGCAACGGTCCAGCACAACGACTGGCGCTGGTGGCTGTACTTTTGAAGATCTCCTTCATCTCGTGGTTGTGATCTTGATTGAGACCACGAACTTGCGATGGTTTTTTGGAACGTTGCAGTTGTCCGTCTACATAACGATGTTGCGCGCTGTCGTGCGTTTCCACCCCCAGGCCGCTATATTTCCACAGTTGCCGCTTGCTACGGAATCGGTGCGGCGTCTGCATCAGCGCCAGCAACAGAGCGGATCGAACCGGGCCGATACAGGGAATCTGACGCAGCACTTTGACCGCCTTATGCTTCCGGCTCTCGGCCAAAAACTCAGCTCGTACCTGGCGCCGCACAAGCTGCAGCCCATCCAGATGTTGATAGAACAGCTCCGCGCGGCGGCGCACCCCAGACTCCCGGATCTTGTTCAACCACTCCTCCCGATACCGCGGAGCATAGACCTGCGTACCCGCACAGGGAATCCCCCAGCTTCGGTAGATGGCTTTGAGCCGATTCATCACCCGTCTCAAATCTTTGCTGATGGTCTGATAACTACGTGCCAACTCACGCAGCGTCCGCAGTCCATTTTCTCCGTGGTAGACCGGTCGCAGCATGCCGGCGCGCAGAAGCTCGGACAGCTTGCGCGCATCCACCCTGTCATTCTTGCTGCCCTCTTTCAATAAGGCATTGCGGCGCGGATTGCAGACCACGATTTCGTGCACGTGGGGCTTGACCACATCGTACAGCCAGGCCGCCCAGGTTCCTTCTTCCAAGGTCACATGCAGTTCTCCCCGCACACCCTGCAGCAATTGCACAAGGGTGACCGCTTTGGTTTCGATGATGGACTCCATCACCAGCTTCCCGGCGCCATTCCGTACGGCAACGGTAATCGCTTCTTTGTGAACGTCGAGCCCGATATACTTGATGTTGCTACTCATGTCGAGTTGCCTCCTTGGGGGGAAGGTGATTCGTCTCAACGTGGATCTTTCCCCCAAGGTAAAGTGCCATACTCCCGGACCCACTGGGAAGGGCAGGCCCCCGCGCCCGCCACCGCGGTTATAATCAGCCGGAGCTGAGCGGAGGATAGGGCTATGCTGGGAAGCAACCCGAGCGCCGACTCAGCGGCCTCGACCGATCGAGGGGGGATGCTACGGCATCCCTTTTTCACTAAGGGTTTGTAAAGTCCCCTCATCGGGACAGGCACCAAAGCGATAAATCCTGGGGGTGCGGGGGCAAAACCCCCGCCGCCGGGCACCGCCCAGCACTCTCTTTCCACTACACAGTCGCAACGCTCAGTTTTTCGATTGCGATACAGGCAGATGGAGCGGCGACGACGACACAAGAGACTTCCGCCTTCTGAAGCGGGGCGCCCTTTTATAATGCATTGGAAGTATTGGTTGTCGGTATGGTGTTCACTGCGGCCATCTTAGCGCAGTGTTCAAAAAGCTGCCTGTACGTAAATCCCGCGCGGAAAATACTGTTTTTCCCGCATAGACAACAGCTCACCTCGGTCAGAACATACCTTAATTCTTTGCATCTACTCGGAACTCTCTTTGGAGAGAGGAGTCTCCGAGCTCTGGATAAGTTGGCCCAGTCTGGCGACTACCAGCCGGGTGCATGCAACTCCGCGCTGCCTGCAGGACGGTTGTCGGCAAAATGCGCGGGCAGGGTGGTACGAGGGGTTGGAACGTCCGGGCGCGGTCGTCCCCCGGAGGACGATCGTCTCCGATCATTTTTTGCTGCTTAGTATCAATTCAGGCCGAAGGACGCATGGCGAAGAGTGCTCCGCAGCGCGTTAGGTCCAATCAGCCAGAGCTAGCCCTGGCTGATGAACTGGCGCGGATTGCGCGGCGCGCGCAGACGTCGACCCTCGCGTTCGGCGCGGCCATCGCGCTTTTGGAACCTGGAACCGCCGACTTTTTCTGCCGGGCCCGCAGTGGCTCAATGGCTCCTCCCGTAGGGATCCGACTACAAGTAGAACGCAGCTTTACCGGGCTCTGCATTCAGAGCGGAGAAGTCTTGCACTGCGAGGATTCGGAAACCGACGATCGTGTCGATACGGCTGTGATTCGCGCCCTCGGCGTGCGCTCCATCATCGCGGCGCCCATCAAGGACCAAGGCACGGTGATTGGAGTTTTCGCAGTTTTCTCGCCTATCCGCGGGGCGTTTTCCGAGATCCACGTGTCCGCGTTGAAGACCATGTCGGATCATGTTGCCGAACTTGTCCGAGGCGAAGGCATTGCAAGGAAACCCCCGGCAACTCAAACCGCCCTGGTCAAAGCTTCAGCCATAGAAACACGGCTCGCCGTGTCTCCGGCGGTTCAACTATTGCGCCGCAGCGGTCTGGCACTGGTCCCTCGATACAGTAGACCACCGGTCCGCACAACGAACCTACACAGAAAAGTGAGAGCAACGACTCTCATCCTGATTACCGCAGTCGCTGCTCTTGTGGTTGTCGGCGCCAGAACATTCTTAAGGACAAGTAAGCAGAGGTCGCGTGCTGATAGACACCATGCGGGGGCGGCATCCACTGAGCCCGCGGCCGTTTCCCTTCAGCCCGCACCCGTATCCATTCGGCCCGCAGCTTCTCCACCTCCGGCCTCGACCCAGGTGATTTCGGGGCGTGTTGCCAAGCCGCCGATTCTACCGTCAACTTCGCCAGAGGCGCCGATCCGACCGTCAACTTTGCCACGCGTTCGGATCGTACGAGGCGCGGAGCATGCCCAAGTTGAGCCCCGGCCTGAGTCTGGTCGAGAGTCCGAGGGGCCCACGGCCAGCCGGTCCGCAACTCAACCTGCCGTCGCGGACGCGGTTCCGCCTCCGACTCTGAGTTCCGTTTCGCAAGCTGGCAGCCTCTCGGCAGTCCTTGTCCCAGCACCTAGCTTGCCTCGACAAGCCCGCGAGGTGGAGCCGCCTCAGTTGGTTCACAGCGTTCCCGTCGCATATCCGGAGTTCGCGAGGCAGAGGCGAATCCGGAGCCTCGTGCTGGTCAAGGCCAGGATTGGAAAGGATGGAACGGTGGCCAAAGCGGAATTCGCAGGTGGTCTGCCCATCTTTCAAGACTCGGCTCTGGCTGCAGTTCGGCGCTGGCGATACAAGCCGGCGATGCGCGACGGTCAGCCCGTCGAGCAGCAAATCGAGATCCGGTTGGACTTTCATCCCTGAATGCGAGGAACCGGGCGGTTTGACGAGAGCAGACGTTGAGTCGTGAATCGGCCGCGCCGGTAAGGAAAGCATATGAAACAACGCAGAGGTTATTACACGCTCTTCGTCAACTTGTTGGCTATTCTGATCGTACTGCAGTTTGCACGTTGCGCCTGGTCCGCGGATGTCGGGAGCCGGTTGCGCTGCACCGTGGCCGACGAGTCCAAGGCCGTAATCAGCAATGCTCGGCTCACGCTTAGCGATGCAAACAACAAACTTACCGCGTCGGGTACAAGCGATGAACGCGGCGAGTACACGTTCGTCAATCTTCCCGCCGGGACATATCACCTTAAAGTGGAACGAGAAGGTTTTTCGCCGGAATTGGCCGACGGCATCAATCTCGATCTCAATGAGGTACGGGTGCTGAACATAGTGTTGCGCGTAAGCGGCGAGCAAGAGGTCATAGAGGTCGCTGGCCTCAACGTCAGTATTGTTCCGCAGCAAACATTTCTCCGTGGCCTGCTGGATCCGCTGCGGATGGAGGAACTGCCGCTCAACGGCCGCAACTTCGCGGATTTGATCTTCACCCAACCTGGGGTCACACGCGACAGTGTCGGGGTCATCGGCACCGGCCACTCCGTGGCGGGCGCCCGCACGACGTCTAACACTTTTCTGCTGAATGGCGGCGACAGTACTGACCCAGGTGTTCCGTTATTGCCCGGTCTGAACATCAATACCAGTGGCGTTCCGCTGGACGCGATCGAGGAATTCAGCGTCATTACCAGCGACGCTGGGGCAGAGTACGGGCGCAACGCAGGCGCGATTGTCAATATCGTAACCAAAAGCGGCGGAGAAAAGACCCATGGATCAGCGTGGGAATTCTTCCGCAACAGCTTGCTTGATGCACCGACGTTCTTTGATATGCCCGGGCAGAAGGACCCGTTCCACCAGAATCAATTTGGCGGTCAATTAGGTGGAAAATTTGAAAAGACGTTCTATCTGGTCTCGTACGAAGGGTTTCGGCAAAGACAACAGGTGGCCTTAAATGCGCTGGTGCCGTCGGCCGACTTCCTCGCTACCGTCACCAATCCCGCCTGGAAGGCCCTTCTGCAGGGCTTCTATCCTGCCGCTAGCGCGACGCCCGCACCCGGTTCGATCGCTGCAATTTATCACTCGAGACTCAATAACCCGCGCAGTCAGGACGACGGCTTCCTACGCCTCGATCGCGCCTTGGGCTCACATAAGATCTTTCTCAGTCTGGCGGGGGTCAACGGTGACCTCGTCCTTTTGGGGGATGGAATCCCCGGCACTGGAGAGATCGGAACCCAGCGGAACTGGAATGGAGGTGTAGGGGATGACTGGGCGCTTGGACCAAACATTTACAATACATTCCGCTTCTTTGTGAATCGGATCGACGACAATACTCAAACCGAAACTCCGCCTGCGGCTGCGCTTCAGGCAGGAATGGCCCGCTTCGCCGGCCCGTTCGCCGGTCAACCCTTTAGCAGCCGGGATAATTCTGCGAACGGATTGCCCTACATCCTCACTTCCACGGGTATCTTCAGTCCGGCAGGAGGCAATTTCTTTTTCCCGCAGATCCGAAGCGATAGGGTTTTTCATGTGCAGGACTCTGTCGGCTGGATCAGAGGAAGACATCAAATCGCGGCGGGCGCCGAGTTCCGGCGCATTCAGTCCGACGACAATTCTGAGGCCTTTATTCGTCCGACCCTGGGGGTCGTCAGCAGCGATCTGACCAGCTTACAGAGTGGCCTGATCGCCGGCCAGCTTCAGAATTTCTACACTTATAGCAACAGTGGGTTGCGCGGATTGCGGAATTCCGAGTCCGCCTTTTTTGCGCAAGATTCTTTCCGAGTGTTTCCCCGATTCACCTTGGATTTCGGACTGCGTTATGAATTGAACCTGCCGATGCACGAGGTCCACAACGCCTTGAGCAATGCCTTTGTCATGCAAAATGACAAGCCCCTGGCGTGTCAGCCTCTTCCCGTGGGTGCGGGGATGAGGAATGTCGCCTTGGTGCCGACTGCACAATTCCATATCGATCCGTATTGCGCAGACAAGACCAATTTTGCCCCACGCGCGGGCTTTGCCTGGGACATGCTTGGGAATAACACGACCGTGCTCCGAGGCGGCTATGGCCTGTATTATGATCGGATCTACGGATTTGTACTCGACCAGTTCCGCAACAACGCTCCCTTTGTCACCCCCAGCGTGCTCAATCTCTTTCCCTTTGATGGAAGACAAGCTCCTGCCGCCCTGGACACGACGTCTGTCTATGAGGTCAACAGTGTCGATCCTGGGATTCGCACCCCGTATTCCGAACGCTGGCACCTGACACTCTCTCGCCAGCTGACCAAGGACATGCTCTTGAACGCCAGCTATGCGGGCGCCAATGGCCATCGCTTGGCGCAGCTCGCACGCCCCAACTTCGGTGACGGTTTCGCCGACGCCTTCCGTCCCAGCAATGGCGCCAGTCCTACGTCCATTCCCAGAAATCCGGCTGATATTGCCAATAACATCATTGCCCCTCCGTTTGCCGCCTTCTACAATCTGGTCACCGACGCGATCTCCCGCTACAACGCACTCCAGCTCGAGGTCGTCAAACGCTATTCCCGAGGGCTGACTTTACAGGCGTCTTACACCTGGTCTCATTCTCTGGACACCGCCAGCAATGCTCAAATCGCGGTCACAACTCTGGTCCCCGATATCAGCCCGCCACCCGCTACCGTCAACAATCTCCTGGCGCCTGTGTTCGCGCCGGGATCGTCGTGCCCCGGCGCGTTTTCCGTCGCCGTTCCAACCGGATTTCGGAACGCTGTAGCGTGTGCCATTGGGAATCCTGAGATTAGCGTGGACGAGGCCGCTGCGACTTTCGTGAATCAGTACATTTCGCCCGGGCGCAACGGCGACAATTACGGCGACTCTCTGTTTGACGCTAGGCATCGCTTCACCGCAAATGCGATCTACGAACTGCCATTCAAACCGCGCAATACATTCCTAGGTGGCTGGCAGCTAGCCACGATCCTCGAAGCGCAATCAGGCCCGCCATTGCCGATTTTTGCGGGAGTCGACTCCAACTTTGACGGCGATGCCACCGATCGCGCGGTCGCGACCGGCGCCCTTTCCACCTTGTACTATGCGGGAGGAGGCGTGGGCGTTGACCCGACTGGCGCGGCCCGGCAGTATCGGTGCACAACCACGAATGGTATTTGCACCAGTCCGGTCGGTCCAGGTCTGGGCATCATCGATCCCCGCCTGCGGCTGGCGCGCGGTCGATTCCGTCAGCCCGGACTGTTCACGGTGGACGCCTCCCTCTCCAAACGTTTTCGCTTCCGGAAAGACTCCAGCCTGCAGTTCCGCAGCGAATGCTTCAACCTGCTCAACCGTGTGAACTTCGCGCCTCCTGTGCAGCAGATTAACAACCCCAGTTTTGGGGTCTCCAATAGCCAGTTGCTAATCAACAACACCACGTCGCGCCAGATCCAGTTTGGGCTTAAGCTGGAGTTCTAAACCGAGCAAAACTGCGAGAGCAGGGTTGCGTAATTATGCAATTGTGGGGGAGGACGTTTTACGTTCCGCTAGTTGCAAAGTCCGCCTCCGGCGGAGACAATCGCTAGTGTGAAGAAACGTCGGACGCCTCCTGTCGGCACATCGCACAAGTCTACCGAGCACATTTCAAAGGCCGCTTTCGGACCCACGGGAGTGGGTCCGTTTCCTGCTGGAGCTGTCGTGCTCGTCACGCTCAACAATCCACGCGAGAAATTTTGGGGCGCGGTGCTGGCGCTCGATCCGGCCGGCCTCAGCTTCCGGGGTCTCGAGCTATCTTCGTTTGAGGACGCCACCAACCTGCTGGTTGCCGGAGAACCTTTCTCGGCCGCGACCCTATTCTTCCCCATGCACCGGGTTGAACGCCTCGAACTGGACCTGCCCGAAGGCAACATTCCCTCGCTCTCCCAGCGTTTCACGAACCGAACCGGGCTTGAGCCGGCTGACGCACTGTCCCGCGCAGCCGGTGCTTCCGGGGGCGCCGAGCGGTGAAGGTTTCGCAGCTGTTAACCGCTCCGAATCAGCTCACACTTTTGCGCATGCTGTTCGTGCCCTTCGTGATTATCAACCTGGTTGACCGGCACTACCACTGGGCGCTGGTGCTGTTCGTTCTCGCCGGCTTGAGCGATGGGCTTGACGGCTTGCTGGCCCGCAAGCTTCATCAGCAGACCTTGCTCGGGCAATATCTTGATCCCATCGCGGACAAACTTTTGCTGACCACCATGTTCCTAGTGCTTTCCATCGTGCACAAGATTCCCTGGAAGTTCACAGTACTCGTGTTCAGCCGGGATGTTTCGATTCTGGGAGTAGGCGCGGTGCTCTACGCGATTGCCGGCCTGCGCAATTTCAATCCAAGCATTTTCGGCAAGGCCAATACTTTTTTTCAGGTCGCGGCCGTGTTTTTCGTGCTGCTTTATGAAATTGACCACGCGCAATGGATTGCTCTGACCCGAAAAGCCTGCCTGCGAGCGGTTTTAGCCTTCACCATTATTTCCGGTGTGCACTACATCTTTCTGGTCGGATTGCGTTTGCGCTCCCACAATCTGATGACGCCGGGAAGTCCTCCGCCGCGCCCGATCGACGACCTGGGCAACCCGATCCGCACGCGCGAGTCCTGAGCCGCGCGCTCTACCAAAGCAGAAAAGGCACCCACGCGCGCATTGCCGCTCACCCACGCCCAACTCACGGCCGCAACACACCCGCCCACTCAGTCAGCGTCGATGCAGGTTCGACTCAGTTCTCACCTCACTGTTGGGGGGCTCTAAGGGGGCCCAGTTCCCTTCTCCCAGACTCGATTTGACTCGATCTTCGTGAATCCTACCCAGTTCGGACCCCAGGAAGATCTGGAACAATTTCGAGTCTATGGAAACCAGGAAC
>Ga0209055_1000082_pt1 | contig 59421 bp, 54 predicted proteins | sample GraSoiAngelo_110_FD_185875 | JGI IMG/M metagenome (GOLD analysis project Ga0209055, IMG submission 185875) | Grasslands soil microbial communities from the Angelo Coastal Reserve, California, USA - 14_0903_12_30cm (SPAdes) (version 2) | ecosystem: Environmental > Terrestrial > Soil > Grasslands ... | reverse complement strand
ACTTTCTGGGCTTCGGGCGTGTATGGTGCGAGAAGCGGCGCCCGGAGTACTCGCGGATGCTGGTCAATGTTGATCCCCACTCGCCAGGCCGCTACCGCGTCAACGGGGTCGTGCAGAACATGCCGGAGTTTCAGAAGGCGTGGGGCTGCAAGACCGAACAGCCCATGGTGCGGGAGAACGCCTGTCGGGTGTGGTAGGAATCGGGTAATCGGGTAATTTGGTAATTGAAAGCCTTGAATTGATGAGACGAGAGAGCTTATCGGCCCAGCAGGAGCTGTCTTCAAATTACTCAATTACCCGATTTGCCAATTGCAAAATTGCCCCAAATTAGCCGATTACCCAATTGCAAATTGCCCCGCCCCGTCCGGCGATCCGTCCAATGTCCTTCAATGTCCTTCTGTGTAACTTGACCCCGGCCAGGGTAGCGGGTAAAGTTGCCCTAGAGATCGGGGTAATTCCGCATGTCCAGTCAAAGCATCAAGTACTTGAAATTCGGCGCCGTAACGGTGGTTATCCTCTTGGCATTGGCCTACCTGGCATACACCGGCGTACAGGAGACGAAAAGCTATTACGTGACAATTAAAGAGCTGCGCGGAATGGGCGATGGCGCTTATTCCAAGCGTTTGCGCGTTGCGGGTAGCGTCCAGCCTGGGTCCATAAAGCGGACGGGGACGAAAGTGGAATTCGTACTGGTTGAGCAGGATTTGAGTCTGCCGGTCGTGTACAGCGGAACGGAAGCGCCGCCTGATACCTTCAAAGACGATTCCCAGGCTCTCGCCGAAGGCAGTTTTGGTCACGATGGCGTTTTTCATGCCAAGGGACTGCAGGCCAAGTGCGCCTCTAAGTACGCGCCGCAGCAACCGGGTGCTCCGGCTGCTCAGCCCACCAAAAATATGACCAAGGCAGACGCTCCGGGCGTGCCCACCGGAGCGCAGTGAGGGTCCTGCGCCGGTCGTGACCGACTCCAAAGCCGCCCCTCCAGGGGCGCCACTCGTCGTAGTAGAAAATCTCACGAAACAATTCGGGCGGTTTGCCGCATTGCGGGGTGTCAGTGCCACTTTCGATGGGTGGCGACTGTATGCGATTTTGGGCGACAACGGAGCAGGGAAGACGACCCTGCTGCGAGCGCTGGCCGGACTGACGCAACCGACGCGGGGAGCCGTAACCATACTCGGAAGCACCGACGTGCGGGCAGTCTGCGATCAGCTAGGCTACATGGCGCATCCGTCGCTGCTGTACGACGAAATGAGCGGGATGGAAAACCTGCGTTATTTTGCGCATCTCTACGGCATCCAGGATGACGAGCGATGCGCGAAGGCGATCTCCGCGGTCAAGCTGGACCCGGAGTTAACCCGCCCGGTGGGGCAGTATTCGCAGGGTATGCGGCAGCGGATGTCGCTGGCCCGCGCTCTGATTCATGATCCGAAGATCCTGCTGCTGGACGAGCCGTTCTCGAACGTGGACGTCGGCTCGGCAAAAGAAATGGTGAAATTGCTGGAATCGATGCGCGACGCGGGGAAGACGATTTTCGTGGTCACGCATCAGGCTTCGCTGCTGGAGGGCGCGGCAGACGAGTTCGTATGGATGCAGGCCGGGCAAATCGTCGGCCGGACTCGCGAGCTACAACCGGTGGAGGTGCGATGAGCTCGCTTTCCAACATCTCGACCGCGACCCTGACCAAAGATCTTCGCCTGGAATGGCGATCAAAGGACGCCATCAACTCAATGCTGTTTTTCGCATTGTTGGTGGTGGTGATTTTCAGTTTTTCATTTAATCCTACGGCTGAGGAATCGCGGCAGATCGCGGGCGGGTTGGTATGGGTGGCATTCCTATTCGCGGCTGTTGTTGCGCTGAATCAGACGTGGGCGCGCGAGTTGCGCAATCAGGTGCTCGATGCCTACCGCGTCTCTCCGGCGCCTGCTAATGCGTTGTTCCTGGCCAAGGCAGTCGGGAACTTTGTATTCGTGAGCGTACTCGAAGCGCTGATGACACCGCTGTTCATCGTGTTCTACACCCTGCGAGCCTTGGGACCGGCCTGGCAGTTAATCCCCTTGGCGATGTTGGGAACCTGGGCAGTGGTGGTGAACGGGACGTTTTTCGCCGCCATGTCGATTCGCACGCGCAGCCGGGAGATCATGCTGCCACTCTTGCTGTTTCCGATCTCTATCCCTGCCTTGCTCAGCATGGTGGAGGGAACAAGCGCCATCCTGACGGGTGAGGCGTCGGCAAAATTCTGGATCGTGTTGCTTGCGGTCTACGATCTGGTGTTTACTAGCGTAAGCCTGCTCCTTTTTGAAACCGTGTTAAACGCCGAATGAAAAAAGCCTTTCCGATTTTCGCCCTGCTCACTTTGGTGCTGCTGAGCTATGCCTTATACGAGGCGCTCGTCGCCGCACCTACAGAACAGACCATGGGAGACGTACAACGGATCTTCTACTATCACGTGCCCTCGGCCTGGACCGCGTTCCTGCTGTTCCTGGTTAACTTCGTCGCCTCGGTTGTCTATCTGGTGAACCGCAGCGACAAAGCAGACATGGTGGCTTTGGTGACCGCTGAGGTCGGTGTGGTGTTCTGCACTGTGGTGCTCGTTACAGGACCGATCTGGGCCCGGCCGGTATGGGGTATCTGGTGGACTTGGGATTTGCGTCTTACGCTGACGCTTGTGCTGTGGCTGATTTATGTGTCGTACCTGATGTTGCGACGTTTTTCCAGCGGCAGCCAAACTCCCGTGATGGCGGCAGTGCTGGCGGTGTTTGGCGCACTGGATGTGCCCTTAGTTTATTTCTCGATCTGGTATTTCCGGACACAGCATCCGTCTCCGGTGATCGGGCGCGGGGGATCGCTTGACCCCCGAATGGCGCGCGTACTGTTAATCAACTGGGCAGCGTTTCTCTGCTTTGCGGTTTTGATCTGCTGGTCGCGCTACCGGCTGGAGCGGTTGAAACGGGAAGTCGAAGAAACCCAGGCGCTGGAGGCGCTGTTGGAGCCGAGGGGTGTGCGATGAAATTTCTTTATGCCGCTTACGCGATTACCTGGCTGATCCACATTGCCTATTTGGGCACCGTGGCAGCCCGCTACACGCGATTGCAACGCGAGGTCGAGGAACTCAACAAGAAGTAGCGGGACTACCCAGTTCTCCGCAACTCCAGAGGAAACTTCCGAATTCGTATCAGGACTCGGTTCCGACGCACGGTACGGTTTGCCATGATTGCCGTCTGGGCTGCGTCCAACGAGAGGTCTCTACCAAGATTTCTTGGCAAAGGAAACTTGGGCTAGGCTACAGGCTGGGCTTCCACTCTTTTTCGGGACTATACAATTCCTGGGGTTGCGGGTTGTGGAGAAATTCGTATTCCTCGATTAGCGCCGCGACTCCCACCCGCGAGACGGGCAGCGGCGATTCCACGCGGATGACACGGGCTGTGAAGCGCACGCGCACCGCTTCCGTGAGGGTGACGTGCGAGGGCAAGGTGAGCGTCACTTCTACCTTCGACCCTTGGGCGACCGGGCGGTCAATGTAAAAGAACACGCCCCGAGCGCTAACGTTCTGGGTTTCTGTGAGCAGTTCCTGAAAGCCTTCTCCGGTCAGCTTAACCAGAGCCGGCAGGCGCATATCGAAACGCCGCATGGCGCGTTTCTCTTGCACCGATACATCGCTGGGTGTTTGGTTTTCGAAGAGCATAGCGGCGCTCGTGAAAGGAATCCTTGCAAAGACGAGGCGCATAAGGACGCCCGCGAAGCAATTCCTCGTCTAAGGCCAAGGTTCACCTACTTACGGTTCTTTTGCAAGCACAAAATCTGCCACAAGCCGGAAACGGCGGGCTTTTGTAGAAGGTTGATCAAAACCGCTGGTCGAGAACGTCCACCGGCATCTAATGGAGTCAGACCGAGCATCTCACAAACTCGGGAACGGCCTCGCCGGGCGGGCTTAAGCGGCGGGCTTAAGCGGCTTGACAGCGTAACCGTCAGATGTTTAAGTAGTTGGTTTATTTTCAACCCAGTTCTGGTGACTATCAGGCATGCCGCTTCGCTCACGCGAGGATCTCATAGTTGTGTGTTCACCGTTTCCACTTCCTCTCCAAGACAGGATTCGGAGGTATTCGTGAAATTGAATGGCCGTGCGTCGGGAGCTCGTCTGCGCTGCCGCGCCTGGATGGCTCTGGGCCTGCTGCTGGTAACGGGCAGCCTTGCGGTGCGGCTGGGCTCCCGGGTAGAGGATCCCCAGGTCGCCGAATCGAATTCGGCATCGCCATCAAGTTTTATTGATCAGGCCCAGACAGCCCTGTCGTCCTCCTCGGCACAGCGGAACGCGCGAGCGTTTCTAGGGCAACTGCCGCTTAGCTTTGAACCCAATCAAGGGCAGACTGATTCCCAGGTGAGATTCCTGGCGCGGGGGACCGGCTATGGGTTGTTTTTGGCGGCCGATGAGGCGGTTTTAAAGCTGCGGGCGGGACTCAGGCGGGGCGCACGTCGAAATGCCGGCGTCGGCCCAGCCATAGTACGGATGAAGTTGTCGGGTGCTAACCCTAATCCCGTGATCAGCGGTACCGATGAGCTGGAGGGTAAGAGCAATTACATAATCGGTAATGATCCTTCCAAATGGCATCGCAATGTGCCACATTTCGCCCGCGTTCGCTATCGCGAGGTTTATCCCGGAGTAGACCTCGTCTATTACGGCAAGCAGGGACAGCTGGAATACGATTTTGAAATCGCACCCGACGCCGATCCGGCAGTCGTTCAGCTCAGTTTTGAAGGGCACAAAGTAGTTCTGGACCAAAACGGAGACTTGGTCGTCCGTACCGATGCAGGGGATGCACGCCTGCACGCTCCGGTGATCTACCAGGAGCTAGGCGCGGGCAAGAAGACGATCCCGGGGAAATTTGTGTTTCAGGCCGACAACCGGGTTGCGTTTGAGATCGGGGCTTACGATCACAGCCGACGACTGGTCATAGACCCAACGCTCAGCTACTCCAGCTACCTGGGTGGCAGCGGAGACGAAACCTCTCCCAGCATCGCCGTGGATGCTTCGTTCAATATCTATGTGGCGGGTAAGACCACTTCAGCTGATTTCCCAAAACAGCCGGGCGTTCTCGGCAGTCTCAAAGGTCCATCTGACGTTTTCGTTGCGAAACTCGATCCCACGGGCAAGACTCTCGTCTTCTCAACCTACCTGGGCGGAACTGGCAACGAATCAAGTGTAGGAATCGGTGTGGACAGCGCCACGAACGTGTATGTGGCGGGCTGGACCGATTCGACCGATTTCCCGACCGTTAATGGCTTTCAGGACGACTGCACCGGCTGCGCCGGCAATCACGTGTTCGTCACCGAGCTGAAGCCGGACGGCTCGGCGCCGCTTTATTCGACATACCTGGCCGGCAATGGAAATGAGACTGCCACCGGCTTTGCCCTGGATGGCAAAGGTAACGCCTACGTCACCGGAACAACCACTTCGAACAACACAGCAGCGGGTTTTCCTGCCACGGCGAGTGCGTATCAACTCGCGCCAGCTACGGGTGCAACCATTCAGTTTTTTGCCAGCAAAATAACCCCGACTTCCTCCGGAACGGCCAGCCTGGCGTATTCCACATATTTCGGGGGCGGCAATCCAGCATCCGGGCAGGCGGTGGGCGGAGGCATCGCGGTGGACAGCAGCGGGAACATCTACTTCACTGGAGGGACAAATTTTCTGCATATTGGCGGCAGTCCGGCTCCTACTAATGATTTTCCGATTCTGAACGCATTCCAGGCCAGTCTTGATTGCCCAACCAATACAAATTGCCCGCTCGATGCATTCGTCGCCAAGATCAATCCCAATCTAACCGGCACCGCTGGTCTCTTGTTCTCGACCTATCTGGGAGGAAACGGCAACGACTTTGGCACTGGCATCGCCGTGGACACAGGAAATAATGTCTATGTGACTGGCTCGACCGGGTCGACCGATATACCCGCCAGCGCGGCTGCCACGCAGGCGGGCTTGCCGGGCTCAAATAGCGGAGGTATAGACGCGTTCGTAGCCAAGTTAAATAATCCCGCGACGAGCACTCCCGTAGTCTTGACGTACTTTGCTTATCTGGGCGGCTCGGCAGACGATTCGGGTGCGGCGATTGCAGTGGACAGCAATCAGATCGTGCGAGTTACTGGTTCGACGGCATCGACAAATTTCCCCTCCCTACCTTCCGTTCCGCTTGTACCTCCCTTTACCACGGGACCCCTGGGCGGGACAGACGACGCCTTTATTGCTCGCTTGGATACGACGGGGTCTGTGTCGGCAGTGAATTTCGTGAGCCGCTTCGGTGGAACCGGGACGGACAACGGCACCGGCATCACGCTCGACTCGAATTTCGTTACGTACCTGAGCGGCGATACCAGTTCCGGCGACTTCCCAACCGCAGGTGCTCCCGCCCAAGCGACTCTTCAAGGCACTACCGACGCTTTCGTGAGCACGCTTGGGCCGGTCAGCGACTTGGGGGTGACGGCGACGAGCTCGATCCAGGTCGGCAGTGCAATCGGAGTTGGCAACCCCGTGACTTTCACCTACACCATCACCAATGGCGGAACCAACCGAGCCGCCGATCCGACCTCGGGTGTGGTTTTTCAGGCTGATCTGCCCACATCCGGGGCAACGTTCACGTCGATCTCGAGCTCGCCAGGGAGCTGTACTTCACCGGCAAACTCAAAGGTTCTGTGCTCGATTGGCACCTTGTTAAGCGGCGGCACCGCTACTGTCACCGAGGTCTTGACACCTACCGTCGGATCAACCCAGCTGTCGGGCAGCGGCAGAGTTTTCGCAGCTCCACCCTCGATCGATCCAGACCTAACTAACAACACCGCTAGCGCCAACGTGCAGGTGCTCGATTTCACGATCAGCGCCACAGGCAGCCCAGCTACCGTGCCGGCTGGAACGTCCGCCCTATATCAGATTCAGGTGGGGCCTGCCGGCAGCCAGGCGTTTACCAACAGCGTTTCGTTGGCGTGCTCTGCCGGCTTGCCCCAGGGCACAAGCTGTACGTTCTCGACCAACCCACTGACAATGACCAATCCCAGTCCGGTGTCATCGCTGCTCACGATCTCGACTACCGCGCGCCCGGTAACCACGACCTTGCTGCATCCCGGCTCGCTCTTCTGCTATGCAGCGTTTCTGCCAATTTCCGGCTTGACGTTCCTAGGATTAGGAATGGCGAGAACCGCCCGCACGCGGTGTTCGATGCTAGGGTTGCTGCTGGGAACGTTGATAATTGGCGCGCTGTTCCAGGTTGCTTGCGGGGGTCGTTCACAAACCACTCCGACAGTTAACCCCGGGACACCTGCCGGGACGTACAACATTACCGTGACCGGCACGTCGGGCAGCGCATCGCACAGTACCACGGCCACGCTAGTTGTGCAGTAGTTAGGAAGCTAGACAATGAGAAAGCCGGGTGTACGAGCCCGTCTGTTCCTGTCTTTGAAAGTGTCATCCCAGTTGTGTTGTCAAAGATCGCGACCTGCTGAAAGCCAGGATGAAAATCACAGCCTATAATCAGCATGACGTTGGCTCCTTCTCTCGAGCCCTGGTCGGTTCAACACAACCAATTTACTCGCTGCGACGAGCCAACGTCGTTATCCAATCAAGCGGAGCGAGGAATCTGCAGTTCGAGGTAGCAGAACAAACAATTTCTGAGTTTGGAGAGTTTTACGCGCCGGCCGAAAGCTTGTGGTGGCTTTTAGCCTGGGCGATGCCGTACTGGCGAATTTTGTAGAGCAGGGCCTTGTAGCTGATCTTGAGCAGAGCCGCGGCCTGCTTGCGATTCCAGTTCGTTTCCTCTAAGGCTTTAGCAATCGCCTCGGCTTCGGCTTCGTCTTTCGCGCTGCGTGCCAGCGATTTGAGTCCTCCAACTCCGTCGCCCCCGCTCTTCTGCACCGGAGGCTCGAAGGTCGCGCCATTCGCATCGACTTTGGGGCGCAGTTCGTTAATGGCAAGTTTCTCATCGCCCAAGATGAGGTAGCGCTTGATGAAGTTGTTGACTTCGCGGAGATTGCCGGGCCAGGAATATTCCTGACAAGCCTGCATTAGGTTAGGCGAAAGTGCCAGCGGCGGGCGCGCGTACCGTTCCGACATCCGCGACATAAAATGTTTCAGCAGGATCGGAATCTCCTCTTTGCGCTCCCGCAGCGGCGGCAATTGCAGCGTGAATGCATTTAGACGGTAGTAGAGGTCTTCGCGCAACCGCTTCGTGGCCAGGGCCTCGGGAATATTGATGTTTGTGGCGGCCAGGATGCGCACGTCGGCCTTGATAACCGAACGGCTACCCAAGCGCGAGAAGGTTCCATCCTGCAAAACATGCAATAGCTTCGCCTGCAGAAGCGGGGGCATCTCGCCGATTTCGTCCAGCAGGATCGTTCCCTTATTGCAGAGTTCGAACTTGCCCGGCTTGGGATGAGTGGCTCCCGTGAAGGCGCCCGCTTCGTAGCCGAATAATTCGCTTTCCAGCAGGTCGGCGGGAACTGCGGCGCAATTCACTTTTAAGAAGGTGCGATGCGCGCGCGGAGAAAGCTTGTGGATCAGCCGCGCTAAAACTTCCTTGCCCGTTCCGCTTTCACCGAGCAACAAAACCGGTATGTCAACATTCGCGACCAGCGCCGACTGCGAACGAATCTTGCGCATGGCCGGGCTGGCGGCCACGAAGAAAACATCGTCACAGAGTTCTTCGATTTCGCCGGAATTGGCGGGCCCTTTGTTTCCCAGGCATTGATCGACTACGACATCAAGTTCGGCTTTCTGAAATGGCTTAGTCAGATAATCGTGCGCGCCGAGGCGCATGGCCTGCACAACCTTGCGGGTATCGCTCACGCAGGAAAGCATCACGACCTTAACCCCGGGCTGAAGCTGGCGAAGCTGTTCCAGGGTCTGCAATCCATCAATGCCGGGCATCAGCAAATCAAGGAGAACAAGATCGGGCGCCAAGCCTTTTTGCACGCGAGCGACAGCTTCTTCGCCGGTGGTGGCGGTTTCAACTTTGTACTCGTCCACCTCGAGCAGAGTCCGGATGTAGCGCAGCATTCCCGGTTCGTCATCGACCAGCAGGATGTTGGCCGTGTCCTTCACTTGGATTTTCCTTTGCCGGGCCCAGATGGCGGCGGTTTTAGCGGTATCAGGAAGGAGAACTTGCATCCTGCCCCAGGTTCGCTTTCCACCCAGATCTTGCCTCCAAATCCGAACACCAGGCGGCGAGCGATCGCCAATCCCAAGCCCATGCCATCCGAGAGCTTTTCGGTTTGCGGCAACCGAACAAAATCGTCAAAAACTTCCTGCTGGAACTCCGGCGCAATGCCCGGGCCGGTGTCGGAGACGCTCACTTTGACAGCATTGGGATGTTCCACGCTTTGCCGGCGGCGTTCACCTGCGATGCCCGGTTGCTGCGCGCTACGCCGCTCCCACATGTGCGGCTCGGCATGTAACCAGACGGTTCCTCCCGAGGGAGTGAACTTCGATGCATTTTCCAACAGGTTCGACAACACGCGCTGTACCTTCGCAGAGTCGAAGGGAAACGACAGGACTTTTTCGTTGGGCAAAAAGTAAAGCGCCAATCCCTTTTCCTGGAAGCGATGGGACCAGAGATTGCAGACCTCCGAGATGCAGGCGTTCATGTCGCCGGCCTCGTATTGCATGCGCAACTCGCCGGTTTCCAATATGCTGTAAGTCAGGAAATCCTCGATGAAGTGCTGCAGGCGTTGTCCGCTGCTGCGCATATCGTGCAGAACTTCACGCTGGCGTTCGTTCAGACCCCCCAACTTTTCGCTCTGCAACAATTCGATGTAGCCCGACACGATCGCTAATGGAGTCTTGAGATCGTGAGCAGCGGAAGCCAGAGCGTTGGTGCAGCGTTGGAAGCGGTCACGCAGCTGCGTGAATTCGTGTAGCAGCTCTCGTTGACAGGTGGCATCAGGACAGGCTTGATCCGAAGGCGCAGCAGGGCACAACTCGGCTGCATCCTGCTTCTTGCCACTGCTTTTGCTGGTGAGACACGTCTTTTCCGATGTGGCCATGGATTCTTGAAGTGGACGTAAGGGGAGGGAACAGCACTCAACGGTTAAGTAGAATGCTGGATTGGTATTCATGCTATGTCACTCGTTTCCGACTGTCAACGAAAATGCAAGCCTTTGGTCAAACATGGGTAAAACCTTGCACTTTTTGTGGACTTTGCGACGCAGGTGGTAACCATAGGTAATGGTGACTTCCAATCCGCGAAAGCCTCCGTATGCCGCATCGGCAGCACGGTTTGGAACGAATGCCGTTGCTCGATGAAGGCAAAGTTCCAGGGGAACCAGGTGGTACACGAAAGTGCTATGGTTTGGCCCCAAAGGTGCGACACTCAAAGCCTTGCAGAGAGTAGTGCAGGAGTGCGCTTGAGCGAACAGAGATTGGAAAGAGAGCGTCGTAGTTGGCCCCGCCTACCGCTGGCTATACCAGTTTTTGTCAGGAGCCGTGACGACGACGGCAAGGAATTCCTCGAGTTTGCCACCGCACTGAATATCAGCGCATGCGGCGTGCTGGTGGCAGTGCGGCGCTCTCTGCCGCTCTCAGCGCGGCTTTCGCTGGAAATTCCCAGCGCCCCCCTGGCCGCAACCGCCAAGCTGCCAAAGGCCTCTCGCACGCTTCACGCCCGCTGCGTGCGGATAACCCACGCCGAGGGTTACCATCTGATAGGTCTTAAGTTCGCCCGCCCGCTGTTACAAGATCCTCATGCTACACGCGCCCCTAGACGGAAAGTGACTTCTGCCCGAGTGAAAAAGTTTTCCCTCGCTCCAGCCTCGGTCGAGGTTTAGAATCGGTCCCGCACTGGAAGGACGAGAGATTCGGCAAGATCATCGTAACTTACTGCAGCAGATAAGCTTAACCACGATTTAGCGGGCAGAAAGAACCCTTGCCTCGGTTTGGCGCTTGGGATGCACTTACCAGTCACGAACAGTTGCTCCAGCGAGATAACGAATGACAACCACAGGCCCGGTCAGTTCGCTAGTCCAGTCGCTCGGTGAAGTTCCGCCCGAGCCAGTAGTGTTCGGCCATTCTGACGCTATGCAGGCGGTCCGTGAACGGCTCGGCAAGGTGGCGGGCGCCAATGTTCCCGTCTTGATCCACGGCGAGAGCGGCACAGGCAAGGACATCATTGCCAGGATGATTCATTCTCAATCGCCTTGGAAGGCGGGGCCGTATGTGAAGGTCAACTGCCCGGCGATTCCCGGGACGCTCCTGGAAAGCGAGCTTTTTGGTTACGAAAAAGGCGCATTCACTGGCGCCTATGGCACCAAGCCGGGACGCGTCGAAATGGCCCACCGCGGCACACTTTTTCTCGATGAAATTTCAGAACTGGACCTGGGTCTTCAGTCGAAGCTCTTGCAGTTACTCCAGGATGGCCAATTCTGCCGGATCGGGGCACAGGAAGATAAGAAAGTTGAGGTGCGCATCGTTTGCGCCACCAACCGCAAACTGGAAAACGAAATTGAAAACGGCACCTTCCGGCAGGATCTGTTCTATCGCATCAACGTCGTGAATCTGTACTTGCCGCCGTTACGCGAGCGACGCGCCGACATCCCGGAACTGGCCAGCTATTTCTTGGAATACTACAACCGCAAGTACAACTGCCGGGCACGTCAGCTTTCAGCCGAGCTGGTTCGGCTGCTGCAGAAATATCATTGGCCGGGCAACATTCGCGAACTTGAGAATCTGATCAAGCGCTACGTGATTTTGGGGAACGAAGAAGCAATCAGCAGCGATCTTGTCGGCCGCGAGCCGGAGTATTTCAATCCTGAAATTCCCATCGAGGGTCCCATCTCGTTGAAGAAGATCACGCGCCAAGCGGTTCGCGAGCTGGAGCGCAAGATCATCCTCAAGGTCTTACAGGCACACCACTGGAATCGCAAGCAGGCAGCGCGGGCGCTCGGCATCAGCTACCGCGCACTGCTGTACAAAATTCGAGACGCCGGTCTGCCTTCCAACCGTTCGGTCCGACGCAAACACGAGGAGACCGCCGTAGCGCAGCCGGTGGCTATCAGCTGATCAATTTTCCGCCGCTCGTTTCTCTTGAACCCGGCCATCGAGCCGGGTTTTTTTGTGCTAAAGCACCCCATTTTGCGCGCCTCGCCGGCATTGTTGAAGCTGGGATTGATGAAGTTGCTAGTGAAGTTCTCGTCAGGAACGGTGCGCCGACTGGAGATGATCGTCGAGTAAGGTCATCAGCTCGGTTCGCAGAAGTGGGCCACAAGCAACCAATCCAGTCAGGACGGGACTCTCTTTGTTACAACGCAGTTCTGTGCTCTCCAAGGTTTGGACAAAGCCGCCTGAACTGAGAACGAGAGCCGCGCCGCCGGCAACGTCCCATTCGTGTTTGGGACTGAGGGTGAAAGTTGCGTCCGCCAGACCGGCCGATACGAGGGCGAGCTTGTAGGCGACGGAACCCATGGCGCGGACTTGGAAGGGCGCGTCCTTGAATGGCTCCCAGTCGCCGCGTTTCAGTTCGCTGCGGCTGGCGAGCACGACAGCGCCATCCAGGCTGGTTCTCTGGCTGGACTCAATCGGCTGGCCGTTGTAGGTGATCCCAGTCTGCAGCGAACCAATGAATCTCTCGTTCGTTACCGGGTTGCAGATTCCGCCCGCAACCGGGCGGCCATCCTCCACGAACGCAATGGACACGCAGAACTCGGGAACGCCGGCGATGAACTCGCGCGTGCCATCCAGGGGGTCCACCAGCCAGACCCTTTTTTTGCCGAGGCGCGTCTTGTCATCGAACCCTTCCTCTGACAGCCAGCCTTCCCCTTCTTTAAGCAGCGAGCTTCGCAAGACCGCGTCGACCGCGCGATCGGCCTCCGTTACGGGATCATGGCCGATCTTGTACTCATACTCAATCGCGCCGGGTGTGAACCGGCTGAGCACATCGCAGGCTGCGTCCAGCGCGGCTCGAATACGCTGCAGGATTTCCCCATCGGACTGGCGAGTCATGTTCTTGAGCGTGGTTGGGACCAACCTTCCTTGATCCTTCGGCCTTAAGCTCGCGCGGACACCGCCGGCTGACCATTGGTGCCTATGAAGCCTTCCCGCTCCAAGTGCAAGATGATCTCCTGAGCCGACTCTTCCGGCGTCAGGTCCGCAGTATTGATTACGACATCGGCGTCAGCCGGCGCCTCGTAAGGATCCGAGATCCCGGTGAACTCCTTGAGGATCCCGGCCCGTGCCTTGGCGTACAGGCCCTTGCGGTCCCGTTGTTCGCAGACTTCGAGGGGCGTAGCCACGTGTACCAGAATGTACCCACCGTAGGGTTCAATCATCTTGCGTGTTTGCTTACGGACCGAGTCGTAAGGAGCAATGGGGGCGCAAATGGCAATCCCGCCATTCTTCGTTATTTCCGAAGCCACAAAGCCGATGCGGCGGATATTAATATCCCGATGTTCCTTGGAAAATCCCAACTCAGAGGATAGGTGCTTGCGGACAATATCGCCGTCCAGCAGGGTTACAGGACGCCCGCCCACTTCCAGGAACTTCGTAAGCAGCACATTAGCGATGGTAGATTTCCCCGAGCCGGACAGCCCGGTAAAGAAGATTGTCACGCCCTGCCGGTAGCGGGGAGGATAGCTGCGCCGCAATTCCTGTACGACCTCAGGGTAGGTGAACCAGCCCGGTATCTCGCCGCCTTCATTCAATCGCCGCCGCAACTCTGTCCCTGAGATATTCAGGACGCGCGAGCCATCTGGAACTTCATTGTCTGGAACATAGCGGTCCTGATCCTCCAGATAAACCATCATATTGAAGGGCACCATGGTTACGCCGATGTCGGCTTCGTGCTTCTTGAAGAGCGCTTGCGCATCGTAAGGTCCATAGAACGGTTTACCGTTGGCGTCGTTTCCTGGGCCGGCGTGATCGCGGCCTACGATGAAGTGCGTAACCCCATGATTTTTTCGGATTAAAGCATGCCAGATCGCCTCCCGAGGCCCGCCCATGCGCATGGCTAAAGGCAACATGGCCAGCTTTACCGTGCCCGCAGGGTATTTCGAGAGCAGCAACTGGTAGCAGCGCACACGCGTAAAGTAATCTACGTCGCCGGGCTTCGTCATTCCTACCGAAGGGTGTATCAATAAGTTAGCTTCCACCTTCTTAGCGGCGCGGAGAGTTAGCTCCTGATGAGCCCGATGCATGGGGTTGCGGGTCTGAAAAGCAACCACGCGGCGCCACCCCAGCCGGGCGAACTCGACACGCAGTTCAGCAGGGGTCAGCCGCAGAGTCTTGAAATCATAGTGGGACGGCAGCTGAAGCCCTTCCAGGCGGCCCCCCACATACCGTGGGTTTGCCTTATTGAGCAGGTAGTCCACGCCGGGATGCGCCGTGCTATTGGTCTTGAAGACCATGTCGGCTTCCGCTTCTCGGTCCGGCTGCCAAACCTCCTCAACATGCATCACCGCCAGCATTACCCCCTCAGGATCGCGCAAGGCGATCTTGCCGCTGCCGGGTTTCAGTTTCTTGGCAAAGTCTTCGGTTACATCCAGGGTTATCGGCATTGGCCACAGCACCCCGCTGGTCAATTTCATGCTGCAACACACGCCTTCGTAGTCAGCGCGAGTCATGAAACCACGCAGCGGTGAGAAACCGCCGCTCATCAGAAGTTCTAGATCGCACAGCTGGCGGGCGGTCAAATCCCACGAGGGCCATTCCGTCGAATGTGCCTTCAGCTCCGCAGTCTTCTCAGAGTCAACCAGCAGATTGATCAGTTCGTTGCCATGGGGCGCCACTAAGTGAGCGGTTGCAGCAGTCAATCTATTAGCCTCCAAGCTCTGGAGTGAGGTCGGGTAAAGAACAGCAAGCCCCGAGTATGAACCCCTTAATGGGTTCTCAAATGGGTTCTCAAGTTTGTTGGCCGGGGAAAGCACGCCGATTTGTACTCTGCCTTGATGCGCGCGGGACACGTTGGGCTGCATTTCCTTGAGCACAAGCTGCACCTTATTTGTAAGTTGCTGAATATAATAGGCTTACATGAGTAGATTGCAGGATCATCGGTGGCCACGGATATGGTCAATCTCGGCGTCGAGGTCAGCGGTTCCGATTTCGAGGACTGCTGGACCGAACTTCGGCATCATCGTCTCGCGCTTTGGCCCAGGAGAGATTCGCCCTCATCCGCCGCCGAAGGATAAGGTAAGCGACGTTCCTTCAGCGAATACTTCAACAAACACCAGAGCGCCCGGACGCCATCTTTCCAGCCGATCTTCTTGCCCTCCTCGTAGGTGCGGCCCCAATAGCTGATGCCTACTTCATATATCCGCAGGCGCCGTTTTGCGATTTTTACCGTGACCTCCGGCTCAAAACCGAAGCGGTCTTCCTCCAACCGGATCGCCTGAATCACCTCCCGTCGAAAAGCCTTGTAACAGGTTTCCATGTCGGTAAGGTTGACATTGGTCAAAGCATTGGAAATCAGTGTCAACAGCCAATTGCCCACAAAGTGCCAGAAGTAGAGAACCCGATGCGGTCTTCCCCCCAAGAAGCGTGAACCATAAACCACGTCAGCCTTGCCCTCGATTAGCGGTTCGAGGAGGGTTGCGTACTCCAAGGGGTCGTACTCCAAATCCGAGTCCTGAATCACAACGAAATCCCCGGTCGCCTCCGAGATACCACGTCGCAGGGCAGCACCCTTTCCCATGTTGCAGGGCTGCAGCAAGACACGAACCGCGGGATGCTCTCGCTGGAGCTCTGCGAGAGTCTCGCGTGAACCGTCCGTCGACCCATCATCGACGCACAACAATTCAACGCCAAAGGGAACGTCCAGCACTCGTGCTACGACCTGGCGCAGAGTGGCCTGTTCGTTGTAGACGGGCATGACGACGGAGAGTTTCATTTAGTTCTTTTGGGAGACCAAATCATCCCTGCGGTCGAGACTCGGTTCAAAGTGTAATGCAAGATAAGTGGCTCCGTGATGTCGGCACTTGGAGAAAAACCCATGCCCAATTTCTGAGGCATGAGGTGTAATTAGTTCCTTCCAAAGCGGGCGCTGCCGGAATTTTTGTCCTAAGGTTTTCACCTTAGAGGGGGCGCTAGGATTTCCAGAAACCGCTGCTGGCGGCCTTCGCTTGTTGAAATTCTAAACACGCCACCAGGGTTATTCCCCGACGGGCTCGCGCCCCGCGTCCGTGTTTTCGACACACCTTGTGGGTGTGGAGGTGCGCCATTTCTGAGTTTCTAGAAGCTCCACCGCTTGGAGTCTCCAAGTGCCGCAGTTGGCTGAACGAGCAAGGGTAAAGCGCTTATGGAAATAAGGCATTTCCCCGTTGAACCGGAAAATCTGGCTACTCAGGATGGCATTTTGAGTGCTACGACTCGTGCTAGAAACCTGCACACTCCGTCTTTCGCTGTCTTTACACTAAAACCGTCTCCCACAGGGGACAGGTGGTAGGGCACAGGAATCGGTCAGAATCTGTGAGTGAACCAGGAAAGTTGGGAGGGATCTCACGTGAAAGACGGGACTGTTCAGCTGGGGCCGCGCGATCAGCAGATCATCAACTTGCTACTACAGGGCTGCGACAATGCCGAGATCGCCAAACAACTCAAGATGGCTCGCCGTACGGTGAAGGCGCGTTTCAACCGGCTGTTCGTCCGGTTTGGGATTACCCAGGGCATCAAGCGGGTCAAACTCGCAACCATGTTCTATCGGAGGCAGCTATGCTCAAGAGCGAGCGCTATGGCACTCGAATTCCCAGCGAGCGAGAGTATCGAATCATCGAACTCGTTGCCCTCGGTCTCAAAAACCGGGAAGTGGCAGACGCCATCGGCACCACCGAGCACGTGGTCAAAAACTATCTTCGCGTCATCTACGACAAGCTCGGACTCTGGAACCGGGTCGAACTCGCTCTCTGGTACGAAGCCAGGCGATACGAGCAAGAAGGCAACGCCGGAGAACCTGGAGCCTTGGGATCACACCGTTCTCCAAATGGAGATGGACAAGCGTGATGCTCCGATGACGAAAATGAGCAGACTGCGAACCTTGTAATGTTCGCGCTACCTGAGTCCGGCCAGGGACGGCACGGACGGCACCCCTACCAAGTTATCGACATTCGCTTCGTGGAAGTTCATGCAGTCGGTTTCTAGCTTGCGCCGATCCTTTTTGCGCGGCTGCTGTCAGCAGCAAACGTGCTTGGTCGCAGCTTTGCGGTACGCCGTCGCCGCGAACGTACAGATCCGAGAGCAGCAACACGGCATCGACATTTTTCCTGGCTACTGCCTTCCAAAGCCAGACCGCTGCCACGGCGCTATTCTTGGGGACTCCGCGTCCTATGAGATAGCGGCGGCCTTGCAAGAGTTCCGGTGTACCGTCTTTCAGGGCCCGCCCGGAGCCAGATGCCGCCGTTGACTCGGCGGCGGTTGGGGATCCTGGCCCTTCCGAGATTTCTGTGCCGGAATGCGATTCGGGAGCAGGTCCATCTTGAGCGGAGGATAGATCGGGGTGGTTGGGTTGTTCCACGAGCACAGGCACTGTCTCCGGTTTTGGAGCAGATACGGCTGACGAACCGGGCAACCAGCTCACGTCAAATTCCGAACGGTTCCTCCAAAACAGCAATGCCCCGTTTGCGAGCGCCAACAACAGCAGTACGATGGCTAGGGTCATCCAACGAGAGATCCTTTTTTGGCGGTCCACGAGTTCTTGCAGATGCTTCTCTCGCAACCACTGCCAGTCGTTCTCACTTCTGTACACAATGGACGGTTCTGGAGTGGCTTCTGTCGCCTTTTGCGCGACCGGATCCCTCATTTTGAGAGGAAATCCGCAGAGCCCGCAGAAGCGCTGCCGAGCTTGGTTTTTGTGCAGGCAGGCTGGGCAGATGAGCGCGAATTCCAGGGGTTTTCCAGCTACGTCAGGCACGTCCATACCCTAGCCCTAAATCGTTGGGGAAACAATCGGTAAACCAAGGTAGATAGTTGGCCCCAACACGGTTTCTGACCACGCGAGGCTTCTATCCTGATGCGTTCCCGACCACTTACCCCATGTTGAGCTGACACGAGGTCTGTGATTTGTGGAAAAAATCCCCTGATGTGATTTTTCGCCCCTGGTCGCGATTGCGCCCTCGCGCGTTTCGAGCGCAGCAGCAACCCCAGCGGCTAAGGAAAAAATCTCCTCAGTGCTCGGCGAAGCAAGCATTTCTTCTTCAGCTGCGGCGGACATCTCTGGTGATTGTAGTCAGCGAGACGGGCGCAAAGAAGTGACTTTGGGGACTCGGGTGACAGGTACTAGAGCTGCGTCACCGACAGGCCGGGGATACGTTGGAAGTCGCGCAGATTACCGGTGAGCACCTTGTAGCCGAGTGACAGCGCCGTGGCTCCGATCAGTAAGTCTCCGAACGGAATGACCACGCCTCGGCTCTGCTGCTCTCCGTCGATTTTGCCGGCCAGCAGAGCGGTTTCTTTCGTGTACGGATAGACCGTCAAGTCGGCCAGCAGTTCGTTTAGGAACGATTCGCGGCGCAGGCGTATCTCCGGCGTCTGAGCGCGATAGATGCCGTGGATGAGTTCGGTCAGGCCGATGGCGGAGAGTGCCGCTTCTTGATCGCCCGTCGCCTTCACGATCTTCTCGATGAGCTGCTCGACCCTGTCACCGCGCCGCTCAGCAGCGATCACCACGCTGGAGTCGAGGATCAGTCCCATGCAGGCGGGTTCAGCGGTTCACGGTGGCTGTTGATCGCCGCTTCAAGATCGCGGGCGAAGTCCTCGTCAAGCGTAGCCGTAGAAGCGTGTTCTTTGGCGAGACGAAGAGACTCAGAAAGCAGGCGGACATGCGGTTCAGCGGGACGAACCACCGCCACAGGCCGCACCTCATCGCCGATCACCACTTCGACTCCGGCACGCACCCGCGCCAGCACGTCCGCAAAGTTGCTGGCGGCTTCCGCTTCCGAGATGTGGACGACGTGCTTCGCCATGAAGGCATTATATCGCTACTCATCTTCCTCCCCTTCAACATCGAGCGTGGACAGCAGCTCAGCGCGGGCTTGGGCGTCGCCTTCCTGCATTGCTGCGCTTTCGGGCTGCTGCTCGGCGGGATGCGTGTGCCCGTGCACCAGCTTCAGTTGCCGGATGGAAACGTGCGCGTAGATTTGCGTGGTTGAGATTTTTTCGTGCCCGAGGATCTCCTGGATGAAACGCAGATCGGCGCCGTTCTCCAGCATCAACGTCGCCATGGTGTGACGCAGAAGGTGCGGGCCTCCACCTTTGCCCAGGTTCGCGGCCTGAACGTAGTCGTGCACCATGCCGCTGAGATGATCGCGGCTGAACGCATCGCCGTACTGCGAGAGGAACAACGTCATGTCATCGGGCTCGATCACCAGCTCCGGCCTGACTTCGCGGAGATATTTTTCGATCCACTTGATGGCCCGGTCACCGATCGGCACGTAGCGGTCTTTCTTCCCCTTGCCCTGGCGGATGAACACGGTGCCGTTGCGCAGGTCGGCATCATAGAGGTAGAGAATGGGTCAGAATGACCTGAGCCGAAATTTAGTCGCAGGGCTTGCGGTAGGCGGGTTCAAACTGGTCCTGCTGGGCGTCGCCCTGGGTTGTGTACTTGCCTTTGGGAGTCGAGCCATACAGATCAGTGCCGGGACAATAATAGAGCGCGGTCTGCAAGTCCACCCAGACCTTTACATCAGGATTGCCCAGGTATTGCGGAGCAGGCGGCGGCTCGGCCAGTCCTAGACTTACCAGAGCTCTTTCGAGGAGCGTGAGTTCTGGCGGCTTTGGCTTGGGCCGGCGGCGCACGGCGGGCCCCTGCATCATGGCTTGAGCTTGCGGCGCTGGCGCCGGTTCAGGTTTTGATTGCGGCCATAATCCCCAGATCAATACGACTAAAAACACAATTGCCGAAACACCCAAGCTGACATCCCCGAAGTTCCAGGACTTCTCCTGGACGTGCGATTTCAGCCAGTCCTTTGCTCGGGCTGCCGAGCGCCAGGGAGAGGGCTCGGGCACTTCCGCCTCAACCGGCTCATCGGAAGTTTCGGCCGGGCTCCCGGCGTCGACCACCGTTCCTGCATCGTGTCCTCCCGACATATTGAGGAGCTCGTCAATCGGTGGCAGGGATTGGAAGTCGAAAGGCACTGCGGCGGCCATCGCTTTCGGTTCTTTCGCTGACGACGCCTCCGGCAGCATGGGCACGCGTTCAACTGTTCCTTCGCTGTCTTTCGGCTGGAGATGTGCCAGGCGTCCCCACATGCGCGGTAGTGCGGCTTCCGAATCCCGCAACGCTCCGCACGCGCTACAACTCGTTTCATCGTCGGCCAGGGCCTGTCCGCACCCATGGCATACCTGGTTTTCAAGCTGTTTGGTCTGCCCACCGACTCCATTGGGAGTGCCGGCTGGCTGCGCGTGGGCACTCTCTACCGGCTTGACCCTCGAGGTCGAAGGCTTACCCGCCAATTTTTGAAGTTGGGGCTTGAGTTTTTCCAATGCGAGCAGCACAGAAGCTCGTTCCGTGGCCAACTCTTGTTTCAGCTCCTGCTCCGCGGTTTGAGCCATGACTTCGGTAACCAAGCCCGCCATCAGCTCACAGGCCCGCACGTCCCCTTCGCTGAAAGCTCCGACTTCTGAAAAATAAACTTCCAAAGCACCTGCAGTTTTGCCTTCGTGATAAATCGGCACAGCGATCAGGGACTGCGCTTTGACGCGGCGGCGGAACGCCTGGTCGACTTGCGAATCACCCTCGCACAAAGGACTGACTAGCTTTTCGCCCTTTTTCAGGCATCTCGCCGAAATGCACACGCCTTCCGGAATCTCAAGTCCGAGCAGGATGGAAGCGCTTCCTATAGCGACTTTGTAATGCAGCACGTGATCCAGCACCAATCCAATAGCAGTCCCGGCGGCACCGGATAACTTCTGCATTTGACTGGCAATCAGGTCAAGGGCTGCCTGCGCATCCAGGCTGCGGGCTTGGATCAAATGCTGGGTTTCGACAATGCGGGAGATAATCTGCGCGAAATCAGAGGGCGGGAGAGCCGGCTTGCCGCGAGCGCGGTCCTGGTGCTCTTGCACCACGTAAGCGGCCGACAAGAGTCGAGTGAAAGACTCTTGGTCCAGCGGTCGGCCATCCATCGGATCCTTATCCACCAAGCGGAAGCGCGCTCCAAGCTATCGAGGGGAAGATGTCAACCCATTTTAATGCAATTGGGCATCCAAACCAGCAGGAACGAATGGGCTAAAGTGTTAGGCCCTTGACGCGGTGGGGCGCCTAAGGGAACGCTGCCCGATTTTCCGAAACCCAAACCAACTAGTTACAATTCAATAAGTTATCATCTCCCCTGCGCAGGTTCATAAACGACCATCCGCGCTGCTGGGTGACCGTCTGCCCGTTCCTGCGGGGGTAAACGCAGTGGGTTTCCGGGTCGACTGCAAGGCTGTGCACCTTTTTCTGGACGGGGAAGTCCTCAATTTTCCAGTAATGGTCGGGGTTATCCTGCTGGAAAATTGAAATGGCTCCGCTATAGTAGGCCGCATAGATGCGTTTCAAGCCCGGATCAAACTTGATGACATCCGGATCAGGCGCCATCGGCAGACGAGGGATCGGCTGGTGTGCATCCAGATCAAACACCGTCATCAGGTTATTTTCCTCGCAGGACAGAAATGCCCGGGGATGCTCCGGGTCGAGCGTCATACCCTGATTACCTCGGCAACGTCCTACCGGATAGCGGCCTACCACTTCATCGGTTGCCGGATCGATTACCGCGAAAACGTTTTGGTCCTGAAGGTTCAAATAAATCTTGCGTGCCACCGGGTCGTACTGCGGCATTCCAGTTTCGCTACCAAATTTCAAGCTCTTGATAACTTTATCTTCGAGGACGTCAACCACGACTTCAACCTTGCCACGCTCATCAGGGACATAAAGCCTGGGAAAGGGGATGGCATAGGCGCTTCCGTCGGGCTTGTCGGCGGTAGGTATCTTCTTAATGACCTTCCTCTGTTTCAGGTCAATTACCCCGATTTTGTTTTCATACCAGTCGGAGGTGTAGACCTTCTTCAACTCGGGTACTTACTCGACAGCCTCGACACCGTCGACACTGAAAACATCGGGGATCGTCTTTACTAATTTATTGGTCTTCAAATCGATGACGTACAAATTGCCGGCGCCCAAATGCGCGGAAAGCAGATAGTGATCGTCACTGTCAATCGTCAGGTAATCGAAACGCTTGCCAGGCGGACCAGGCAACTCGATAACGACAACTTGTTTGAGAATCTGGGCCAGGGCAGGAGCGGTTGCGAAAGTCATTAAAAAGACGAGTCGCAGAATTCGACAGATCATTTCTATTTCTACCGCGCACCACTACTCAGGCTATCGCGCCGGAATCATCTCCTCACTTCGTGCCTCTTCATGGCTCAGATAGAAGTGCACTGCAGGCGTAATAATCAATGACAGGACCATAGAAATCAAAATCCCGCCAATCACCGCGATTGCAAGCGGCTGCAACATTTGCGAACCGGCACCGATCGCAAATGCCAGGGGCAACATCCCGGCAATCGCGGCCAGCGCAGTCATCACGATGGGGCGCAACCGCCGCCGGCTGGCTTGCATCATGGCGTTTTCGCTGGAGAGTCCCGCTCCCCGGAATTTCTGGTCCGCATCCAGCAGCAGAATTCCATTCTTGGCTACGATGCCTACCACCATGATCATGCCCATAAACGAGGAAATATTGAACGTTGTGCGTGTAACGAGGAGAGCGATAAAGACACCTGAGGTAGATAACAAGGCAGACGCCAGGATGGCGATGGGCGCGACAAACGTGCGGAACTCAAACAGCAACACGATGAAGACCAGCACAACGGCGAGGATCAGAACCAAGATTAAATCGCGAAACGATTTCTGCTGCTCCTGGTAGGTTCCGCCATACTCCACGCGTATCGAGGAAGGTAGATGCAAACCATTTACGACTCTCCGAACTTCGTCGATACCGCTACCTAGGTCCCGGCCCTCCAGCCGCGCCGTGACCGCCACATCCCGTTGCAGGTTCTCCCGCCGGATTTCTGTCTGGCCCGGAATCTGGACAATGGATGCCAGCGTGCCCAAGGTGGCGGTCTTACCCGTGGAGCTGGTCAGCAACGTATCACGCATGGCCTGCAGCGAGGCTCGTGTTGCCGCAGGAAAGCGCACGCGGAGGGTATAAGCCCGGTCGTTATTCACGACCGGAGTCGGCGCGGGCTCACCCTCAAGGATCGCCGCAGCATCGGTTGCCACTTCTTCCGGCGTGAATCCTGCGCGCGCCGCAACGCTGGGATTCACCTGGAAGGTCACGGCCGGGCCGCTAATCGTGTTGTCAATCCCATTGAGCACGTCGACCACACCTTCAACCTTGCTGATACCATCGGCGACCTTCGGCGCCCACTCTTGCAGCAGCGCCGGATCTTGCGCGAACAGCTTGATCTGGACCGGCTCGGGAGCGCTCGTCAGGTCTCCGATCATGTCCTGCAGCACCTGTATGAATTCCACGTCGAGGGCAGGCTCCTGGGTTTTGATCTTTCCCCGAACCTCCTCCATGATGTCTTCAATGCTGCGGGAGCGATGAGCTTTCAGCTTCACGGATACATCACCAGTATTGGCTTCGGTCACTGCAGCCAGCCCGAGTTGTAATCCGGTGCGGCGGGACGTGCTATCGACTTCGGGAGTCGCGCGAAGGATTTGTTCAACGTGGTTGATAACACGGTTGGTCTCGTCCAACGAACTGCCCGCCGGCATGATGTAGTCCACAATGAAGCCGCCCTCATCCATTTCCGGCAACAGGTCGGACCCTGAAAACCGGTAGCAGACATACGAAATCACAACCAGGGCAACACTGAATATTGCCAGCCATACAGGACGTTGCAATGCCCGGCGAAGCCAGCGCTCATGGAAACTCACTACCTTCAGGAAGAACCCGCTCAGCGAAGCCTCTTCGACCGCTAGCAGGCGCTGAATCGATTTTTCCTCCGACTCCTCAGACCTGGTTTGCTCATAATCGCTCTCCGCGTTCCGGTTACCCGGCTTGATGAAGTACTGGCTGAGGTTTGGCGTCCAAGTCAGGGCCAAGGCGAGAGAAGTCAGCAGGGAAACCGCCATCGTGGCGGCCAACGCACGGAAGAAGGTTCCAGTTACGCCCGTAATTGCGACCAACGGTAGGAAGACGACGATGGGCGTAACGGTGGAACCCACCAGCGGCACAGCGATCTCGTGCAGCGCGCTACGGATCGCCTGCAGACGTCTTTGTCCGGCATCGCGGTGCAGCACGATATTTTCCACCACGACGATGGCATCATCGATCACCAGCCCAACTGCCGCCGCCAGCCCTCCCAGTGTCATGAGATTGAAGCTCTGACCCAACAGCTTGAGAGCGATGAATGTCACCAGTACGGTGACGGGAATAACCAGTGCGGCAACGATCGAGGTTCCCCAATCCCGCAGGAAAACCACGAGGATGATCGAAGCTAGGATCAGGCCGATGAGGATGGCGTCGCGCACACTCTTGATGGATTCCGACACGATTTCCGACTGGTCGTAAAAGGGCCGAAGCCCTATGCCCGGCGGCAGGGACTTGCGAATTCGCTCCACCTCGGCATGGACTTCGTCCGCCACTTGCACGGTGTTGCTATCCGCCTGACGGTTTATGTTGAGCAGGACGGCGGGTTCTCCATTGGCAGTCACGATGGTGTAGACAGGCTTCACATCCCGCGTGACCGCGGCCACGTCGCCAATGCGCACAGGAATTCCCGCTGGGGTCGTTTTGATTACGGTGTTGGCAATTTGCTCGGGTGTCCGAACCTGCCCAGTCACCAGGCCGAGGACCAACTGGTGGTTCTGCTCCAGCAGCCCGGGCGAGTCGATCAGGTTGGTGCGTCGCACCGAATCCAGAATGTCAGTGACCGTGACTGAGGCGGCCAGTAACTTGGTCGGATCAGGAATGACGTGGAACTCGGGTTCCTGTCCGCCCTGCACCAGTACAGTCGAGACGCCGTCCAGACGGTTCAGCCGCGGCTTGATTTCATAAGTCGCCAGCTCCCAGAGTTGGGTCATGGGGACTGAATTGGAGGTCAAGCTGTAGCCCAGGATCGGGAAGCTTGCGAACGTCATGCGGTGGGCTTCAATCTTGGCCGTGGCAGGCAGTTCAGGCTGTACGCGGGACACCGCGGAATTCACATATTGCAGCGTCTGGAACATGTCTACGCGCCAGTCAAAGAAGAGGTCCACTTCGGCGGAGCCACGGCTCGTAATCGAGCGCACCTGCTGCAGTCCCGGCACGCTGTTCACCGCCTCTTCGATTGGCCGCGTCACAGTTACCATCATCTGGTCGATGGGCATGACCCCGTTGTCAACCGCAATCAGGATTCTGGGAAAGTTAGTAGCTGGAAACACCGCCACTGGAATGGTGAAGGCCAAATAGCCGCCGAGAAGCGCGAGAGTAACGATGAGAAAGATGACCGATCGCGAATGACGCGCGACCCAATACGAAGATCCGCCATTAATCGCGGCAATCCCCCTATTTCTCATCCTTCGCATTCTCTTTTCCGGGGGACTTCTCCGGCTGGCTGGATTCCTTGCCGGGTTCGATCGTCACCTTGGTGTTGTCGGGCAATCCGTAGGCCCCCGAAGCAATCACTTTTTCACCTTCCGACACTCCGTCTACGATCTGGATCTCGTCGCCCTGCTTTATTCCGGTTTTGACCGCTTTCTGGTGCGCGCGATTATCCGAACCCACAACCATCACCGATGTGCCGCCGTCTGCTGCGGTCAGAATGGCGGAGGGCGGAACAACCAGGGCATCGGGGACTGTCTGGGACAACATCGAGACCTGCACACTGGCTCCAGGCTTCATGTGCTGTTCCGGGTTCTTGGCCTGGACCCAGATCTCCACCGTCGTGCTGTTGGGATCGAGCGCAGGACTGACGATTGTCACCCTGCCGTCAACCGGCTTTTCCACTCCGGGGATGGTAATCGTGGCTTTGTCGCCGACTTTGAGAAGCGCAGCCCGGTCCTGCGGGATGTGGGCACGCGCAATGACCTGAGAGATATCCATGACTGTGATTAACGGAGTGCCCGCCGCAGCCATTTCTCCAGGGTATAGGGGACGGTCGGTGACGACGCCGTCAATCGGGCTTCGGATTTCCGAGTAACTGAGCTGAGCCTGGGCTCCAAGATATTTTCCTTTAGCGGATTCCAGCTGGCCGGACGCCGACTTGAGTTCCTGCTTCTGGCCCACCGCCATCAGCGAGTTCAGATGTTTCTCTGCGATATGGTATTGGCTGCGCGCCTGCACGAGATTGACAGACGCCTGGTCCAAGTCCTTACGAGGCAGCGCGCCCTGTTTGTAGAGTTCCTGGCGGCTGTCATATACGTTCTGCGTCGCGTCCAGCGTCTCTTCCGCAACTTGCGCATCCAGTTTTGCCTTTTGGATTTCTTCCGGCAGACTGGCTGCAGTCGTGGTTTCATACGCGGCTTGGGCCTGATCATAGGCGCCCTTGTTTTCCTGGGCGGCGGCAGCCAGATCCCGGTTCTCCAAAACCGCCAGCAACTGGCCCTTGCGTACACGGCTGCCACGTTTCACGTAGAACGCTTTCACTGGCGCGCTTACTTTGGGTACGAGTGCCGACTGTTGCAATGGAAACAAGATCGCCTCCGCGGGCACGGTACGCTGGATCGTTTGCTTTTCGACCAGAGCTACTTGCACGCTCACCGTGGGTTCCTCAGTGCGGGCTTTAGAGCAGCCCGCCGAAAACAGCCAGAAGAGAACGCATACGCCCAACCCGGCCAGCAGTAGAACGGGCCGCGGTCTTTGGTTCTGGCTGAGGTGGGCGAGACTGCATCGCGCTGAAAGTGTCATTGCGTTAGAAAGTCCCCGTCAAAGTCTGGAGATTTGCTTGGGCCACGCGGAAACGCACCTGCCCGTCGTCATAGGCGTTACGCGCCTGGGTCGCGGTGTTCTGAGCGTCCACAACTTCCAGGACAGTAGCTTCGCCCGCCTGATAGCGCAAGGTGGTCAGGCGTAGGCTTTCGGCGGCCATCTCGGCCGACTGGCGCAACAGTTCCAGTTCCGAGCGCGCCGACTGCAGTTCGTTATAGAACGAGCGCAGATTTGCCAGCAGCTGCCGCTGAGCGAAGCTCAATTCCACACGCGCCTGCTTGCGTCGCAAGTCAGCCTGTCGAACCTTACTGCGATTGGCGCCCCACGCCCAGATTGGCAGCTGCAGCGTTACTGATACCGAGTTTCCCAAAGTACTCAAGCCATCGGTCCGGGTGGCGAAGCGGCTCGCGTCGATACCATAGAAATAATCAGCGTTGATGGACGGCAGCAGTCCCGACCAGGCGACAACCACCGCCTGGTTTGCCTCCTGCAGCGCTGCCACGGCGGCTCTGAGGTCGGGATTCTTGTTGCTGGCAGCCGACTGAACTTCCTCGAAGGTCGGCAGCGGCGCTGGCAAGCGGAGGTCGTCGACTACGGCGAAATTCTCATTGAAGCTGGGGAAAAGAAAGACCGCGAGCTCCAGGCGGGACTTGTTCATCTCCAACTGAGATTCCTGCAAGTCTCGCTGCTGCTGGTTGTATTGGATCTGGGCCTTGATCACATCGGAGTGCGCCACCTCGCCGCCTTTTTCCAGCTTCTGGCTGATCTCCAGAAAACGTTGCGCTTCCGATGCCGCCAGTTGCGCGGTGGCGTACTTCCTCTGGGCCACCACGTGGGCGTAATAGGCTTGTACGACCGTGACTACCAGGCCACGGGCGGCAATCTCGGCGTTGGCTTTGGCAAGCGCCAGCGCAGCTCCAGTTCGACGGTACTCAGCCACGGTCCCGGGCGACAGCACCTGGTGCACGTTGCCCTGGGCGATGTATTCGTGAACTGCGTTGTTAGCGATGAAAATCGGCGCGTCGCTGTGTGTCCCGTTTCCCTGCGTGTAAAGGGACTCCATGTTGTAGTTCACCGTCGGGAGCAGCGCGGCCCGGCTCAGCACTCGATCCTGCTGGGCCAGGCCGAGTTCCGTAAGCGCAGCCTGGAACTGCGGATTATTTGCTCTTGCCCGTTGCAGGGCATCCTGCAGGGTCAAGGTCAGAGGAGCATTGGAAGGGGCTTGGGTGCTTCCCTGGGCCAGAAGAGAAAATCGAGCTTGTTGGCCCGCCGCTGAACTCGTAATGATCAGGAGAATTGCTGCAGTTATACAGGCTTCTACGAAGCTGAATAAGCCCCTTGCTGCCATCTTGATCTTCCCCCTGAAACCGATTGTGGACTATTGAAGATTAAGCGAACCTGAAAGCAGGTCCGTGCGCAACCCAGGAGCTTGGATGAGAGAAGCGCAACTTACGAAACGCGTTCTGGGACGGGTTCTTCCCGCTTGAGCACATGAACTTGGAACCTTGGTGTACGGTCGTTCGCTCCTAGCGGACAGCAAGCACTAGCTCTCCCGTGTTCAGTGGGTGAAAGTCTGGCGAAACTCGTGCTCTCATTTTGATCGACAGCGAGCCAGCCACGAAGAAATGGAGGAGATTCCGAGCATGATCAACCTGCAACAAATGAAAATTACGCCACGGGACCGGCAGGCTCTGGAACTCCTGGTCTAAGGCTGCAGCAACAAAGAGATTCCTACCCGGCTGAAGATCAGCCCACGCGCGGTGAAACAGCATCTGCGAACGCTGTTCTTGCGGGCCGGCATCAACGAAGGCCGGAAACGCGTGCGGCTGGCAATCGCAGTATTTGCCAAACAGGAGCTTGAGTCATGCAGCCACGACAACGTCTAACGGCAAGGGAAGCGGAAGTGGCCACGCCGGTGTGGCAAGGCCTTACCAATCGCGACATCGCGGCCCTGATCGGCACAACCGAGCAGGTGGTCAAGAATTATCTGCGGGACTAGGTTCGACAAGCTGGCGGTCTGGAGCCGCCTGGAATTGGCTTTGTATGTGGCCAGCCACGGGGGTGTCAACTGGGCGGCCAGCTCTTGCTCCCAAGTGGAATCAGAACTGGTTCCGTCCGCTGCGGAGAGACCGGCGCTTGCGAAGACCGGATGAGCTAGACGTGGGCGGGAATTTGGATCAGGCTCTTCAGGAACTCTTTCAAGCAGGCCGCATCTTTGGCAGACATTTCCGTGAAGCGGATGCCCACGCCGAAACCAGGGCGGGTGTTCGCCACTACTCCCTCAGCGATGACCTTGTTGTCTTTCACCCAAATCGAGATCTTTAACCGGGTGCCGGGCTGGATGGGAATCATCATTTCCACGAAGCAGCCGCCTTCACTGATGTCTCCCACGTTGGTCCACATGGGAGCTTCACCCATCGGACGAAGTTCCGCCGAGGTCGAGCACTTCATGCGCGGCTGTATTCTGGGCAAGGATGTGAAGGGGCGACCCTGCTCATCCAGTCCTCGCTCGGGCAGCGGAATGCCCCAGACGCACTGCGGCGGGCCGACGTGTTGCACCCCAATTTGCCCTTCCTGCGCCGTCCCGGGTTGACCTGCCCACTGTACGCGGAAGCGGGCCTTGTTTTTGCCATAGGTCAGGCCAATGATCTCTCCGGGCTTGATAGGCCGATTGACCCCATTGAGCAAGGCTCCCTCGTAGCTCACATTGACGGTGGAAACGGACTCGGAAAAAATGCGCCCGGTAGCGTCGGTGCCAAAGATCCGCACCGAGAGCGCCACCTTCTTTCGGAGTTCGCGACGAGTTCCCATTGAATCTACACGTCTTGCGCTGTCGCGCGAGGGGAGCGCGATGCCTGTTCATGTTACCTGACAAAACTTTCGTATCCCAAGTAACCAAGGACGTATCACTCCTGCCCAACCTCCGCAGCGCGGGTAAAATGCTGCAAAATGTTGCAGTTGCGAACGGAGCCGGCCGCTATCACGGAGGCACAAATCCTGGCAGAACAAGCTGCTTGCTGCCCGAGAACTCGGAAATTGAATTGCACCATGAAAGTCGCAGTCTCCAGGATTCGGTTTGAGCCAGACGAGGTAGGGTATGGCGTACAAAGAAACTTTTTGGATGGCTTGCGATTCCACCGAGCAGATGCGCGCCGAATACGGTCCTTTTCACACGCGCATGGAAGCCGAGGTTGAAGCCCGCAAGCTAGGCTTTGATTATCTGCTGCGTTATGAGCATGTCATCGGCGAGAATGAATCCATCGAGGAAGTGCGCTCGATTTTTATCGAGCTTCCCGAAATTACGCAATCGCACCGGCTGCCTGCCAAGTTGCACACCCGCTGCGCCAGTTGTGGCGAATCGGCGATCCATGACGAATCCTGGCGGGCGGAAGTCTGGGCCGACATCCACGAATTCGAGCATTCCCATCACCTGGTGCGCCTCTTCGAACAGACCCGCAGCGAAGGTCTTAAGGAAATTGCCAACTGGCGAGGTGAATAGAGGTCACCGCCGTTTGTATGAGAGAACCTCGTTTTGCTAGTCTATTTCCGCAATGATGTCGTGGGTATTTGCTGACATAAGAACTGCCCCGGTTCCCAAAACTTTCCGGAAAAACCTATGCTCCTGATCATCTCGATCGTGCTGGCGTTCGTCCCAGTGTTGGGCATCATCTGGTTACTCGTGAATGGCTCCATCACCACCGTGGACGGGCTGTTCATGACGCTCATCCTGCTCACGATTTCGGGTGTTTTTGGCCTAAATGGTTGGTGGGAATGGCAACGGCTTAAGAGGCGGGCAGCTATGGGTTCAACACGGGCCCTTGCCGTGGCGGGGGGGAACGGAGCGGCCATCGTTCGAGGCCGGGTAGAAAGCGTTCAGTTTTTCGAAGCCCACGTCGGTCAACCCAATAAGTCGGTAGTGACCCTGTCCAACGGGGCTGGTGCCTCTCGCATTCTGGTGTTGGAAGGCGATCTGCGGAATCGTTTGCCTGCCGGAAAACGAGTCGAGCTCACCTTGCGCGATGAAAACGGTGTAAAGACTGTGGTCTCCGCCGATTACGCATGAGCCGCTGCTTTTGGGGAAGAGCTGTGTGGATTTCCACTGCCGCGCCAGGACACGGCCTGAGCTCTCAGATTCTCGGCGCGAGCTGTGCCACGGCGCAACGAGCTGCCCCTAGCAAGCCCGCGTTCTGGTTCACAATCACTTGTACTGGAATTGCTTCCATCAACGGACGCATACGCCCCTTATCTACAAAGGCTTTCATAAACGCGCCTGACTGTAATTTGGGCAGAATCTTGGGCGCGATGCCACCACCGATATATACACCACCCGTCGCCAACATCTTCAAAGCTAGGTTGCCGGTCTCAGCACCATAGATGGAGACGAAGAGATCCAGCGCCTGTTCGCAAACCGGACACTTACCGGCCAGCGCTGCTTTGGAAACGACTGCCGCGGGATCAAAGGCAGCCATTTCTTCTGCCAACCACTTCGGTTCATCGCTGGGGGTCTTCTCGCGGAAGAAGCGATAGACGTTGAGCAACCCCGGCCCGGACAGCACGCGCTCGTAACTGACGCGCCCAAATTTCTTTAGCAAATATCCCAGTAGCTCGATTTCCAGATCATTGCGAGGAGCAGAGTCGGCGTGTCCCCCCTCGCATGCGAACGCATGCCGCCGCCGGCCGTCCCAGAATATTCCTGCTTCTCCAAGCCCTGTTCCCGCAGCGATCACCGCCTGGTTGCCGATGGCACCGCCGGTACCAGGGTTGAGGGTCACGAGGTCCCCGGGTTCCAAAGCAGTAATTCCCCAGGCATTCGCTTCCAGGTCATTGATGAGGAAAGTAGAAGGCAGTTTCAGTTGCCGTGCCAGCCGGGAAGACTCGATAATCCACGGCAGATTGGAGGGTTCGGCGCGGCCGCTACGTACCGGGCCGGCAACCCCGAAGCAGGCGGCATCTACAGTTTCAGACTCAGCCGCGATGAACTTGGCAACGATTTCCTCCAGCCCAGGGTACTGGCGGCTGAGGAATGCCGCCTCGGAGATTAGTTTCAATCGACCATTGGTTGCTTCGAAAAATGCCAGCCTCGCATTGGTCGCGCCAATATCGCCGGCCAGGATCATTTCTCGAAGTTCCTCCAGCGGCGGCCATCCCGCTCGATGAGATCGTCGGCCTCTTTCGGTCCCCACGTGCCGGCCGCATAATTGGGAAAATTGCGGGGCGGCAGCGCTTTCCACACATCCAGCACAGGGCTCACCACGCACCAGCCTGCTTCCACCATGTCGGCCCGTTGAAACAGAGTGGCATCGCCAATCATGCAGTCGTGCAGCAGCCGCTCGTAGCCCGTACTGGGCGTAACGCCGAAATAATCGGCATATTCGAAATTCATGTCGACTGTGCCCAGGCGCATGACTGAACCCGGCGTCTTCGCGGCAAAGCGCAGCGAAATTCCTTCTTCAGGTTGGATATGGAGTACGAGTTGATTTGGTGTGAGATTCTCCACCGGCGTTTCGCGAAACAGCACGAAGGGCGCGCGCCGGAACTGGATCACGATATGCGTATTGCGTACCGGCAGGGCTTTTCCGGTACGCAGATAGAACGGGACATCCGCCCAGCGCCAGTTGTCAATTTGCAGCTTCATGGCCACGAAGGTCTCGGTGCGGGAATCCTTCGGAACATCCTCTTCCAGGCGGTAAGCCGGTATATGTTGTCCTCCTGAAATGCCTTCGCCGTACTGCCCTCGCACCGTTCTGAGCAGCACTTCTTCGGAACTGAGCGGCTGGATAGCATGCAGGATTTTGGCCTGCTCATCCCGGACCGCATCCGCGCGAAACGAGATAGGCGGCTCCATGGCCGTGAGGCTGATGAGCTGCATGATGTGATTGGGCACCATGTCGCGCAGCGCCCCCGACTCGTCGTAGTAGCTGCCCCGCTGCTCTACGCCCACGGTTTCAGCAACGCTGATCTGCACGTGGTCAATGTAGCGGCGGTTCCACACGGGCTCGAATATGCCGTTGGCAAAGCGGAAGGCCAGGATATTCTGAACCGTTTCCTTTCCCAGGTAGTGATCAATGCGGTAAATCTGCTTTTCATCTAGTACTTGCTGGATCTGTTGGTTGAGAGCCTTGGCTGATTCCAGGTCTCGTCCGAATGGCTTTTCGATGATGACGCGCCGCCAATGGCGGTTGTCCTCCATCACCAGCCCCAGCTTGCCAAGGTGTTCGATCACCGGTCCGAAGTAATTGGGCGCGGTAGCCAGGTAAAAGAAATAATTGCCGTGAGTGGCGTGATCTTTATCCACTTTCTCCAGCATTTCGTTCAGTCGCGTATAGGCGGCAGGGTCATTGAAATCGGCGGCAACGTAGTGCATGCGGCGCACGAACCATTCCCAAAGATCGGAGTCCACCGGGCCGGTGGCAAACTGCTTCATGTCCTGGGAGACCTTTTCTCGGAACTGTTCGGTCGTCATCTGCGCGCGGGCCAGTCCCACGATGGCAAATTCGCGCGACAAGAGTTGCTCGATGGCCAGGTTATAGAGCGCCGGAATCAGCTTGCGCCGGGTCAGGTCACCCGATGCGCCGAAGATCACCATGACGCAAGGGTCGCCGGGCCTGCCAACTGGTGCTCGGTTCGGCGCTGCCAGTACAGCGGGTTGAGACATTACTACCCTCGGAAAGCGTGAAATTCGAATGCCGACTAATCCAGTTATAAGGCCCGGCTCCGGTGGAAGGGCATCGCCGCCCAAAGAAGCGGATCCGCCAGGAGTCAGGATTTGCCGGTGTTACTTCCTTACGCCTGCTAGTTTCGGCTCCACGTGTCCACCGAACTTCTGCCGCATGGCGGAGAGCACCTTTTCTGCGAACGTGTGTTCCTGCCGCGAACGAAAACGGGTGTACAACGCCGCCGACAACACCTCGGCTGGTACTGCCTCTTCAATTGCCGCCTGAATTGTCCAGCGTCCTTCGCCGGAATCCTGTACGAACCCGCTGTACTCGGACAGGGTAGGATTCTCAGCCAACGCCATCGCGGTCAAATCCAGCAACCACGAACTCACCACACTGCCACGGCGCCAGACCTCAGCTATGTCCGCGAGATTCAGGTGATAACGGTGATCTTGGGGCAGATCCTTGCTGCTTGCGTTGCGAAAGATATCGAGGCCTTCGGCATATGCCTGCATGAGACCGTACTCGATCCCGTTGTGCACCATCTTCACAAAATGCCCGGCACCCGACGAGCCACAGTAGAGGTAGCCCTCCTCGGCAGTTCCGGGCATCTTCTCACGGCCAGGAGTGCGGGGAATGTCACCGCGGCCCGGTGCTAACGTTTTAAAGATGGGGTCGAGTCGTTGTATGATCTCCCTGGGGCCGCCGATCATCATGCAGTAACCGCGCTCCAGTCCCCAGACGCCGCCGCTTGTTCCGACGTCGACATAATGAATGCTTTTTTCGCTTAGCAGCTTGGAACGGCGGATGTCGTCCTTGAAGTAGGAATTCCCGCCGTCAATGATGATGTCGCCCTTTTGAAATCGTTGGGCCAGGGTTTGAACGGTCTGCTCCGTCGGACCTCCCGCAGGAACCATCAGCCAGGCTATCCGTGGGGGTTGAAGTTTGCTAGCGAAGTCGTCCAGCGAGGCGGAGCCAATGGCGCCTTCGCTGGCCATTTGTTTGACATTCTCTGCACTTAGATCGGTTGCAACGACTTCGTGCCCGCCGCGGATCAGCCGGCGCGTCATATTGGCGCCCATCCGGCCCAACCCGACCATCCCCAGTCGCATAGTCTTCCTTGTGATTGTCGCGAAGAAGTAGCGCCGGCTCCTCGCCGGCTGTCGCGAGGGCATCCTGCCCTCGCACGAACTACCGCAAAGCCTGCTCAATCGCCGACTGCAGTGTCTTTAATCCACTCTCCAAGTTCTTTCCGACATGCAGCTGCAGCACCCGCCGATCCCTTTCGGCTAGCACCTGGAAATCTCCCCGCGCCTGTGCAGCCTTGACGACGCCAAAGGTGTACTTCTGTTCCGGCACCGGTAAATCAATTGCATCATCACAAGTCACTTGCAGGAAGACACCCGAATTCGGTCCCCCCTTATAGGCTTGCCCAGTCGAGTGCAGGAAGCGCGGTCCAAAGCCCAGGCAGGTGGCAACGTGTTTCTTATCGCGCACCGCGTGCCGCACCTTCTGCAATCGTTCTTCGTTCGCGTCACTCATTTCTACGTAGGCCAACACAGCAAAGTAATCGCGCTCTCCAATGCGATCCAGATGAGCCCGCAAGTAACCGACGAGAGACTTGTCATTGCCAGCAGCCTTGGCTAAGGCGTCAGCATTTTTGGAATCAGTAAACAGCTTGATACCGTTTTCTTCCAGGATTGGCTTCTCAGGGGGCAAGGAACCAGTCTTCTCGTATTCGGCAGTGAGATTTCGGGTAGCCACTTTGGAGGCTTCAACGTCAGGCTGATTGAAGGGATTGATCCCAAGGATCGAGCCGGCCACGGCGGTTGCAATTTCCCAGCGGAAGAACTCCTGGCCGAGGTCATAAGCATCGCCCATGGAAATGCGAACCACCGAGTGGCCAGCCTTTTCCAAAGCTGCAACCTTGTCATCCTGTGCGGCGTCCGGAGCGGTCTCCAACCGGATGTAAGCAAAGATGCGGTCTTTGCCGTACTTCTCAGGCGATGCCAGCTCTTCTCGGTCGACAGGAATGATGCCCTTGCCGTTCTTTCCGGTGGACTCGGCGATCAGCTGCTCCAGCCACGCACCCAGATCCGAAACTCCAGGGGAAGTAATAATCGTGAGCTTGTCGCGACCTTGCCTGGCGGCGCTACCGAGAATGATTCCTAAAACGACGCCGGGATTCTGCTCGACCGGCACACAGGAAGCACACGCTTGCACCATCTCCTCGGTGCGATCCAGGAACTTCGCCGCGTCTACTACCGTCCACCAATGCTGGGCACGCCGTAAAAGATGTTCCTGAAATGATCACCCTCAGCCACTTTCTGCAACTTCGATCCCGGATCGGTAATGGCAATAAGCCGGCTGCCTGCTTCTTTCTCGCCAACCGCTGACTTCACCCGATCAAAAAAGTACTGCTTGAAGATGTTCGGCTCGAGCGTGCTGCCTGACTTGCTGGAAACAATGAATAGTGTTTTCGATAAGTCGATCTTCTTTTCGAGCGCTTTGACCTGAGCTGGATCGGTCGAGTCCAACCCATGCAGTTCGGGCCAGCCGTCAATCTTCCCGAACGTCATCGCCAATACTTCCGGGGAGAGGCTCGATCCCCCCATGCCTAGCAGGAGGATGTGAGCGAACCCGGCCATTTTCACGTCGTCGGCAACTCGGCGCAGCTCCTCGATTCGGGCAATCTGATCTTCTGTTACGGCCAGCCAACCCAACCAATTTGCTTCGTCGGTGCCCGTCCATAGGGAGGCGTCGCGCTGCCATAGCCGACGCACTCTCCCGTTTGCACGCCAATCATCAATCCCGCTTCTCACTGCCGCGGCTAGTTCCTGCGAAAGCCTGTAGCTCGGTGGATTGACCTTAGGCGTGACTTCGCGCTTTGTACCCTTCTCGACCGCCTGCAGCAGCTTGTCCAAGGCGTCGGCAAAGAGCTGCACGCCTTCGTCTGTGAGTTTGTCGGTTACCTCTTGAATGGAGATGCCCGCCTTGGCGAGATCCTCCATGATCTTCCTCGCCGCCTCCACGTTTTCGGTCAGGCTCTCCCGCAACTGTCCATGATCGCGGAAGGCGTCCAGGGTCGCGGGCGGCACAGTGTTTACCGTGTCTTTCCCAATCAACTCTTCGACGTACATCACATCCCGATAGCTGGGATTTTTTGTGCTCGTGCTGGCCCACAGTACGCGCTGGGTTTGCGCACCCTTCGCCGCCAGGGCCTGCCAACGCGGTCCACTGAAGATTCGCAAATAGAGCTGATAGGTGAGCTTCCCATTCGCGATAGCAACCTTGCCCAGCAAGCTCTTCGGCAATGCCTGCTGCTGCGGATCAGAAGTTTTCTTCAGCGGATCGCTAACGATGGAATCCACCAGCGTGTCAATCCGGCTGATGAAGAAACTGGCCACGCTGGCCATCTTGCTGACGTCCCCACCGCGGGACGCAAGCTGTTCCAGGCCCGCAATGTAAGCCTCAGCAACCTTCTCGTAAACTTCCTGTGCGAACAGGAGAGTGACGTTGATGTTGATTCCTTCGCTGATCAATTGCTGAAAGGCGGGAATGCCTTCCGCCGTGCCGGGCACTTTGATCATGATGTTAGGGCGTCCCACAGAACTCCACAGGCGGCGCGCTTCTTCGATGGTGCCTCGAGTGTCCCGCGCCAGGTAAGGCGATACCTCCAAGCTGATGTAACCGTCTCGACGCTTCGTGCTTTCGTACACGGGGCGCAAGATGTCAGCGGCTTCCTGGATGTCGCGAATGGCCAGCAACTCGTAGCGTGCTTTGGCATCCAGGTCGGTGCGGGAATTCAGGGAAGCCAGAAAGTCCGTGTAATCGGTGCTCGCCGTGATAGCCTTCTCAAAAATCGCAGGGTTCGACGTCATCCCCTTGAGCCCATCTTCTTCTATCAGGCGTTTTAATTCGCCGCTGCTAATAAGATTCCGGCGTATGTAGTCCAGCCACACCGACTGGCCGTACTTCTGAAGATCCTTAACGGGATTCGTAGCCTTGGCAGTTTCAAGAATTCCTGGCATATCTCATCTCCATGGCCTTGATTTTTTCAAGCCGGCGGCGATGCCGCTCTTCGTTCGTAAAAGTAGCTTCAACAAAAGCTCGAACCAGCTCCTCCGCTAACGCATACGCCACCACGCGCGCGCCTAATACCAAGACGTTCGTGTCGTCGTGCTCGACACCCTGGTGGGCGGAATAAGTGTCGTGGCACAAGCCCGCTCGGATGCCAACCATCTTGTTAGCCGCAACCGAAGCACCCACCCCGCTGCCACAAATCAGAACTCCACGTTCCGCACGACCATTCAGGATCGCCTTGCCCAAAGCTTCGGCGTAGTCCGGGTAGTCGACTGGTTCCGTGCTGTGCGTGCCGACGTCCAGAACCTCGTGCTTCCGTTCGCTCAAGTAAGACGCGAGCTGCTTTTTGAGTTCGAATCCAGCGTGGTCCGACCCAATCACAATTCGCATGGCTTACCTGACACGTGCTATCGCCCTCCGCGCGGCCTCAGCCACCTTGTCCGGCGAAAAACCAAATTTCTTTTGCAGCTCTTTGAGCGGTGCGGAGGCCCCAAACGTGTGCATTCCGATAATGATCCCGTCCATCCCCACATATTGCGCCCAGCCAAACGTCGAAGCCTGTTCCACGGCCACACGCGCTCTCACCTCGGGTAGGAGCACCTCTTCTCTATAGTCCTGATCCTGATGCTCAAAAAGATCCCAGGATGGCATACTCACAACGCGTGCCTTGATTCCTTCTGCTTTCAGCTTTTCGTAGGCATCCACACATAAAGCAACTTCGCTACCCGACGCCATGAGGATCACATCCGGCTTAGCCCCCGGCGCATCGGCAAGAATGTACGCCCCCTTGGCCACTCCGGTCGCCGGAGCGTATTTAGAACGGTCCAAGGTCGGCACAGCTTGCCTCGTCAGCACCAGGCCCGCCGGCTCGTGATGGAGCCTCATGATGACCTTCCAGGCTTCCACTACTTCGTTGGCGTCCGCCGGGCGCATCAGGGTTAGTCCGGGAATCGCTCGCAGCGAAGGCAGTTGTTCGACGGGTTGGTGCGTAGGTCCGTCTTCGCCCAAACCGATGGAGTCGTGCGTCCAAACATAGATAACGGGAATTTCCATGATCGCGGCCAAACGAATGGTCGGGCGCATGTAGTCGCTGAAATTGAAAAACGTGCCGCCAAACGCCCGGACCTTGGACAAAGCCATGCCGTTCAGGGCCGCTCCCATCCCGTGCTCTCGGACTCCAAAATGGAAATTGCGGCCTCCATAATTGCCCGCCTCGAAGTCTCCCGCTCCTTCGAACTTGAGGGTGGTTTTATTTGATGTCGCCAGGTCGGCCGAACCTCCCATCAACCAGGGAACGTTTTGCGCGATGGCATTGAGCACCTTGCCCGAGCTCTCGCGGGTAGCCACTCCTTTCGGATCGGGCGGGAAAGATGGCAAGTTTTTGTCCCACCCATCGGGAAGCTCGCGATGCTGCATGCGATTGAGGTGGTCTGCTGGCTCCGGATACTTTTTTTCGTACTCGTCAAACAGCTGCATCCATCTCTCGCGCAGCTTGTGTCCTCGTTTGCCGATACCTTCGCGAAAATGTTCGCGCACTCCATCGGGAACCAGGAACTTCGCATCTTCCGGCCAGCCATAGAATTTCTTTACCAGCCGGACTTCCTCCTCGCCCAAGGGTTCACCGTGCGCCGCGCTCGTGTCCTGTTTGTGCGGAGAACCGTAACCAATATGGCTGTTAACGATGATCAGCGTGGGCCGATCGTTAGTCTTTAGGAAATTCTGATACGCCTCCGCCAGTGAGCCCATATCGTTGGCGTCGGAAACGTGGTTCACGTTCCAGCCATACGCCTTGAACCGTCCGCCCACATCTTCACTGAATGACCACTCCGCCGGCCCATCGAGCGTGACCCGATTCGCATCGTAGATCCAGCACAGGTTGGGAAGCTCGAGATGTCCAGCCAGGGACGCGGCTTCACTGGATACGCCTTCCATCATGTCGCCGTCGCCGCACACGGCATACACGTTGTAGTTGAACATCTCGAAGCCGGGACGATTAAAGTGGGCTTCCATCCACTTGCCGGCCATCGCCATGCCGACGCTGTTTCCCACCCCTTGGCCGAGCGGTCCAGTCGTGGTTTCCACGCCCGAGGTCAGTCGATTCTCGGGATGCCCAGGAGTCTTGCTGTTGATCTGGCGAAAGTGCTTGATGTCTTCGAGGGTGACGGCATATTCGCCGAGCCTTTCATACCTAGGATTTACCGCGCGAACACCGGCAAGAAACAAGAGCGAGTACAGCAGCATGGACGCGTGTCCATTGGAGACCACAAAGCGGTCGCGGTTCGGCCAGATGGGATCTTCCGGATCGTAGCGCAGGAACTGCTGCCAGAGTGTGTAGGCTACGGGGGCCAGCGCCATCGGAGCTCCGGGATGGCCTGAGTTGGCTTGCTGCACCGCATCCATGGACAAAGTACGAATGGTGTTGATGGACAAAAGATCCAACCGACTGCCGGTGGCCACGGACTGCTCGCTCGTCACCATGAAGTCTCCTCTGCTTGCGTCCCAGAGGCTCGCCGGTCCCCACTCTGTCTTAAGCTCGAAAGGAGAGTACAAACGGCTTCCTGGGATCACCACATCTTAGAAAACTCTACTGATTATTGCATTCAAATGTTTGGATGACAGCCAAGCGAGCCAGGATACAGTAGAAGATAGGCGGGAAATATTGACCGGCTGGAGTTTAGCGCTTCAGTTGCGCCAGATAGCTGTGCTGCTCATCATAGCCCTTGGTGGTGCTTTCCACAAATTTCAGGAATTGCCGCAGCGATTCCCGCTCGGCGGGTGCCATTTCACCGAACTTAATCCGAATTCCGAACGAGGGAGTGCTCTTCGTGACCACTCCATGCAGCGCGATGCCTTTCACCCAAATCTTTCCACTGCTGACCCAGAGGCCGATCTGCACGTCGGCGCCGGCGGCAATGGGCGTGACAGACTCCACGAAGCACCCACCCAGGCTGGTGTTCGACAGGTTCCCCCAGATCGGATTGGGCGAGCCGCTGATGTGCAGTTCGACTGCCACGTAGCACTTGATGCGCGGATACTTTCTGCGATCCTGTCCCCAGGATGGCGTGAAGATGTCGGGCTGAAAGGGCGGAGCCGTGGGAGCAGGCGCGCTCGCGGCGGCTGCCTCTGCACTCATCTGTTTGACCGAAGGGGGCGGAACGGTCTTGTTACTCCCGCTCTTAATTTCGCGCATCGCATCCAGCAGGGCTTGTTCTCGTTTTTCCGGAGGCGCATCGCGATACGTCTGAAGCAACTTGCCCAAGTTTTTGATCAGGTCGGGATCGGTGAGCAGGTGGGTCCAGTCGGCCGACGCTGCCGATGAGGGTTTTGAATCGCTCATAAACAAGAAGTGGTAATCGCCTGCGAGACGACGCTCATCTCGGATACAGCTTGAAGTAATGGAGCCCGGCGGGCAAGATAACCAAGGTCATGCTTGTCCTCTAACCCACAGGTAGATAAAGAGATACTTTGCGTGGTGGGAACGGGGCTTGGACCCGCTGCCACATGAGCAAAAGGCGTGCCGCGTCGGGCACGCCTCACCAACCCTCATAAACTTTATGCCCCGACTGTAACCGGCTCGAGACCATAAACTTCGTGCCAAGAAGTCGCTGCCTTCAGCCGCTGGTTAACGTTGTTGATGTTCTTCACGCCTTGATCCTGCAGCCACTTGCGGAAAGCGTCAGCCCCCTGCTTGGCATAGACCGGAATTCCATCCTTCCAGGTGGCGCGACCGCAGAGCACGCCGTTGAACTTCACGCCTGATTCCGCGGCCAATTCGAGAGCCTCGGTGAACTCAGCATTGCTCACGCCTGCCGACAGGTAAATAAATGGCTTGGTAGCCACGCTGGCGGCATCACGGAACAGCTTCGTGGCTTCCGGTTTGGAGTAGGCTTTCTGGCCGGCACAAGCCTTTGCGCCTTCCACGAACTTCATGTTTACAGGTACTTCCACTTTCATGACATCCACGCCGTACCGGTCTTTCGTGAACTCACGCATGCTCCCGATGACTGCCTGCGGCTTCTTCTTTGCGAACTCGAAACCTTTTTCGTCTGCACCTTCTTCATAGGCAACAAACTCGAGGAAAAAAGGAATGTCATTCGCCCGGCACTCATCTCCCAGCCGCTCTACCCAGGCATGCTTCCGATCGTTGACGTCCTTGGGATCGAAAGGGGTGTAGTAGAGGAGAATCTTGATGCAGTCTGCTCCCGCCTCTTTCAAACGCCGCACCGACCAATGATCCAGGAGGTCTGGCAAACGGCCGGGTCCGGTTTTGTCGTACCCGGTCTTCTCATATGCCAGCAACAGGCCGGCATTGCGAGCGCGCCGCCTGGAAGCAGGCAGTCCCCACTCCGGATCAAGCAGAATCGCGCTGGCGTGAGGGGTGAGGACCTCGGTGACCAGGGACTTGAACTCCTCTATCATGGCGTCGTTCACTTCGCTGCCTTTTTCTTTGGCCAATGACTTCTGCAGGGAGCCACGTTGATCCATAGCCGCCGCCGCAATCACGCCACGGTCGTTCGATACCGCTTTTAAGCCGGCCAGCTTTCCGGGGGTGAGCTTCATAAAATTCCTCCAATGATTACGCAGGATTTGCTGACGAACACAGATCGCCCCCGACGAACCAGGGCGGTTCATAATTGTAATACCTTTTGCGTTACTGACGCAGTGTGAGCTGGCTGAGGACCGCCTGCTGCTTGGAAATGAGGGAATCGATGCCGGCACGCGCCAGCCCGATCATCTGATTAAGTTGCTGCTCATCAAAAACGCGGTGCTCGGCGGTAGCCTGAATTTCCACGATCTTATGCCCGGCTGTCATAACAAAATTCATGTCAACTTCGGCGCGCGAGTCTTCTTCATAGCTCAAGTCGAGCAGGATTCCGCCGTCCACGATGCCCACGCTGACTGCCGCGACAAAGTCCCGCAAGGGAACCGATGTCAAGGTACCCGCCTCGACCAGTTTCTCCAGCGCGAAACCTAGCGCCACGAATGCGCCGGTGATCGAGGCGGTTCGGGTCCCACCATCGGCCTGGATTACATCGCAATCCACCCAGATGGTACGTTCTCCCAGCCGTGTGAGGTCGATCACGGCCCGCAGGGAGCGGCCAATCAGTCTCTGGATCTCGTGCGTGCGTCCGCTGGGACGTCCTTTATTGACATCACGTGCGGTCCTGGTCAGAGTAGACCGCGGCAGCATTCCGTATTCCGCGCTGACCCAGCCCTTACCTGTGTTGCGCAGGAATTGTGGGACCGTTTCTTCCACCGACGCGGTGCAAATCACACGCGTGTTGCCAACCTCAATCAACGCCGAGCCTTCGGCCGTAGTGATGTAATCCGGAATGATCTTTATCGGTCGAAGTTGGTCAGGTGCCCGGTTGTCGCTGCGGTAGATCATAAATTGCGATTGTAAATGATACCTAGGGAGCCGAGGTCCCTAGCTGATCCGCAGCTTTACTTATTGCGGAGGTGTCATAGAAATCGGATAGATCGGCGTGACCCGCCAGGGTGTCGCGCTCCTTGCCATCAACTAGAATTTTGACGCGATTAATGCCTGGAATATTGGCGGCCAAAGTCCTGACCAGAGACGCAAGCGTCAATTCCTCGACCAGTACACCCGAGCGATGGTTATTGGCAAAGACTGAATTGGTATCAATGACTGCCAGGCCGGGATCCACTATGTAGACATCTCGTACTTCCGCTCCCGCAGGTAGCGGATGAGGCGAGGTCTTATCCAGGTAAATTCCTAGAAGAGACCGCAGAAGCTCCTGCGCACGTTGCTGCCGCCCGGCAGGCAGGGGAACACGGGCTGATTGCGCGCGCAGCACGCCCGTGTCGTCATAGGCGACATAGAGAGTGACCTGCTCGGTTGGCCCCGCTACCGGAGGCGCTACCGGCCGGGTGTCGGCAACGCGCACGCCAGTTTCAGCAGCGCGTCCTTTCATTCGGTGGACATAGAACGCCATGATCACGACTGCCACCAGCAACACTCCCATCCCGATCTGGAGATGACGAGGAATCAATGCGAGGACTCCAGTTGGTCGCGCACCGATGCGACCGCTGTAGCAATAGAACTGGCTACCAGTTGCTGGTAATTCGACGAGGTCAGGTCGGCTAGATCGCCGGTTTGCGGAGCAACTTCGACCGCAATCGCTGCCGCTGTGACGTTGTTCAGCGGGCGCAGTGGTGCTGTCAATATGCGAACAGCAATCTTTTTGCGGAGCTCAGCGGCAACGCTCGAAGCGGCGATCTGGCTGACCGACAAGAACGGCGCCTGGGCTGCGTCCCAGGCTACAAACGGCCCGCGGCTCTCGCCCGGCGACGGCAACAGGGCCGTGTACACACGCACGCCTAAGCCTTCACTTGCCGCGTGAACACTTATGTAGATCGCAGGGTGAACGCCGTTGGCATTGGACGCGCGCTGGTCAACGCTCAGGGTTGAATCGGAATCGCGCAGCATCAGTGTGGGCATTCCGCGGCTCCCCAGTTCTTGGCGGATGTACTGCGCAAATGCCAGCGAGACATCTTTTTCTGCCAGCTTATCGGTGAGAGCTGCTCCCCGTTCGTCGCCGCCATGGCTTGCGTCCACCACGGCAAAGTAGCGAGGCGTAGCTGCTGGCGCTGTTGAAGGTGAGGTGAACGGGGCGGCGGGACCGGCAGCCGCAGGTGCCGGAATGGCTGCCGCGGGCGCTGCTGCAACTGGAGGAGCGGTTCCGCCGGGAGGGGACGAAGGCGCGGGTCCGATGGTGATGGTTCGGCCGTCATTGCTGAAGCTCGCCAGCAGCGGTACCGTGCCGTTGACGGTAACTTCCACAGCCCCGTTGTCTTCTTTGAATGTGGCCGACGAGATTGTCTTGTCGTTGAAGTTGACCGTCTCCGGTCCGGATGGAACCAAGGGATCGCGAAGGAAAATCATATTCAACTTTCCAGGTTCAGTGCCAATGGTGGGATTAACTGGCGAGCTGAAATTCAATACCAACTTGGGAGGGGTTGTTTTTCTAAGTTCCGCCTTGTAGGTAGTGCCCGCTTCACTGATGAAGAGCCTGCGCCCCGTGGTGTGGAATACGACCGGGACGCCCAGGAAATTCGGGAGCAAAGTTACCAGCGAATCTACCGGAGCAAGGCCGCGGTTATTTTCCATGAGGAAGCGCGCCGCCAGGTCGAAGTCGCGGCCACGGATGCGCACTTTACTGCTGCCGGGAGTGAATTGTGCATCGACGTCGTTGAAACGCAGTTGCCATTTCTGGCCCTGCGTCCTGGCGGTCACACCGCCGAGCGGCTCCAGGATTTCCAGCAGACCGACATAGTCCTTTCCTTCACGTTCGGTGATACTCAGCGAGTAGTCCGCAGCCGGAGAATAGATCGAGATGCGCTTCTCCTCCGGAGCTGGTGCAGCCATCCCCAGCAACAAATATCCGGCCAGGACGAGGCTAATCCAGCGCATAGATCGTGAGCCCGGTCAGCAGCTTGGGATAAAAGTCGGTGGACTTTTGAGGAAGTACCTCGCCGGCGAATGCGATATCGCGAACCTGCTCCATGCGAACAGGGTTCATTAGAAAAGCGATATTCGCGCCGCCGTTGTGGACCCGGTCCATGGCTTCTCCGGCATCGCGCAGGTACGAGATGTTCTCCTGATTGCGGATAGACTCTTCCGACACTCCCAACACAGTTTCGAGAAGCACCTTGTGCAGTTGAATGACGTCGAGGACTTGCTGCCGGGGGGAGAGACCCGCGAATAAAGATTCACTCGCACGCGGCGTATGCAGAAGGAAATTACGCTTCGAGGTAACGGCCCATAACGCCGTTCCCCGGCGCCCAGCTTCTTGGAGAAGGCTAGTTGCCTGTGCCGCATCTGAGGTAGGCTCGGCTTCTTCCACCGTGAAGTACTTACGCGAGCGAGCCAGGAATTCCTCCGCAGAGAACGAACTTAACCCCTGCACCACACGATGCGTGGGAAGGATCAGCAACCCTGGGCTGTTCATGTTGACGAAGGTCATCATAACCATCTCATAGGGCGCAAGCTGAGCCTGCTCCCGGTCAAGCATCAGGTTTGCCGAGGAGCGCTCCCGCGGAATGCCGGGGGCCGCTCCCGCAGCCTCTCGCCGTTCGTTGCGGTAATTCAGCGCGGTTTCGTAGCGATGATGTCCATCGGCGATCAGGAGTTTCTTGTCCCGCATTTTCCCGCGGATGAGCTCGATCAGCGCGGGGTCGGAAATTTTCCAGACTCTGTGGAGGACGCCATACTCATCTTTAATATCGACATCGGGGGGAGCACTGCCGGCCAGCAGGCTGTCGACTTCGCCCGCGTCGCTGTACAGCATGAAGAGTTGCCCGAAATGCGCCCGTGTAACCCGCAATAAATCAAGCCTGTCGGCTTTCGGCTTAGCCAGTGTCTGCTCGTGCCTGAAGACCACCCCCGCGGAGTAGTCCTCGATCTTGCCCAAGGCGATGAAACCACGGCGTTCGTACTGTGTTACTGCGCCCAGCGGGGCAAAACGCTGAGAATAGGAATAGACAGAAGGTTGCGGATCTTGCAGGAATATGCCCTCTCGCCGCCAGTCCCGAAGGTAGCCGGTAGCGCGGGTATAGACGTTGTCGCCGTCGCGGCAGGGCTCGCGCTTTCCCAGAATGATGCGCACGAGGTTGTAGGGACTGGCCGCGTAGTAGCGTTCCTGCATCTCAGGAGTAATCTTGTCGTAGGGCTGTGTGACCACCTGCGAAACATTGACCCGGCGCGGGTCATAACGCAGGGCGCGAAACGGTGCAAGGTAAGCCATGATTTCGAAAAGCGTCGCATTATAACAAGGAGCGCGAGTCATCTTCCGTGTCTTGCTCACTCAGCCCGAAATGCAAGTTTTTGCCTATTTTGTAGAAAGGTTAGCCAATAAAAAGGTTGGAAATCCTTGCGGCATCTTGTGGTACTATCACGAGCCAGAGAGGCCATTATGGCCCGCCTTTGTGGGCGCGGGTCCTCCCGCCCGAAACCTGATGTTCGGGGTATTCCCTCGACCCCTTTTAGGACGTGGAACCGTCCGCTTTTGTCTATTGCCATCCGGTCACGGTTCCTGTGGCTACTGCTGTTCTCTGCGCTGACCTTGCTGCCATCTGCGGCACGGGCACAAAACACTGCTGACGACGTACACATCAATCCGCGCCTAGAACCGCCTAAGCCCAAGCAAAATCTGATCCAGGATCCTGCCCTTCGTACCCATACCAAGCCCTACAAGACCGGTGTGGACCTGGTTCTGGTGCCCGTGACCATCACCGATCCTATGAACCGCCTGGTGACCGGCCTGGATCGGGAAAACTTCCAAGTCTACGAAGGTAAGGAAGCGCAGGAAATCAAGCATTTCTCCAGCGAAGATGCGCCTGTTTCGCTGGGCGTGATTTTCGACATGAGCGGCAGCATGAGCAGCAAGATCGAGCGCGCCCGCGAAGCGGTGATGGAATTTTTCAAGACCGCCAACCCGCAGGATGAATTCTTCATGGTCACCTTTTCCGACAAGCCGGAAGAGGTCACTGACTTCACGCAGTCGGTCGAAGACATCCAGGGAAAGCTGATCTACACGGTTCCCAAGGGCCGCACCGCGCTGCTCGATGCCATTTATCTCGGCATCAGCAAAATGAGGCAGGCGAAATACCCCAAGAAGGCGCTCCTAATCATTTCTGACGGCGGCGACAATCACAGCCGCTACACCGAGGGCGAAATCAAAAACCTGGTAAAAGAGGCGGATGTCCTCATTTACGCCATCGGCATCTACGACCACTATTTCCCTACGGAAGAAGAACGACTGGGCCCGCAACTGTTAAGCGAAGTCACCGAACTGACTGGCGGGCGTGCGTTTACCATTGATAATCCCAACGACTTGGCGGATGTAGCTACAAAAATTGGTATCGAGCTGCGCAACCAATATGTACTCGGCTACCGTCCAAAGAACCCAGTTCGAGACGGCAAATGGCGTAAGATAAAGGTCAAACTCAATCCGCCTAAGGGATTGCCGCCTCTAAAGGTATATGCCAAGACGGGATACTATGCACCTTCGGAATGACCGTGCTCTCCGCCCCCTAGTAATCCTTCTTTTTTTGTGTATATGCAGTTGGACGAGTGGCCAGAATTCAAGCCAGTCGACTGTACCGGCACAGCCGCCCGTATCAGCCGTCCCGCCGCCTGGGCCGGTGCCCTCGACGGCTTCGCCGCAAACGGGTACGCCATCGCAGCAGGCTCCCTCGACTCCGACGTCCACCGGTCAGCAGCAGTCACCGCCGAGTACTTCCATCGGCGCGGGCTCGACTCCTTCACAGCCGCCTGCTCCGGTCGCTCCTAAGCCAGGAGCCGCGCAGCAGCAGGAACCGTCAAGCACACCACAGCAGCCTGCAGCCCAAGGACAGCAGCTTCCCGCGTCAGAACAGCAGGGAACTGCTCCTGGGCAAGAACAGCAGGGGCAGCAGGGGCAACAACCCGAGAACGAGGGCGGCGCCTTCGTTTTCAAAGCTCAAGTAGAAGAAGTCATCCTGCATGCCACCGTGCTTGACGAGAAGCAGCGTATGGTCACCAATCTCGACCGGGGCGCTTTCGCCGTTTTCGAAAATAACCAGCCGCAGACGATCAAGACGTTTCGTCACGAAGATATTCCGGTTGCGATGGGCATTGTCATCGACAATTCCGGCTCCATGCGCGAGAAGCGCGACAAGGTGAACAAGGCCACCCTGAATCTGGTTCGCGCCAGCAACCCGAACGACGAGGTTTTCGTCGTGAACTTCAACGACGAGTACTACCTCGATCAGGACTTCACTTCAAATGTTGGCCAGCTTAAGGAAGCGCTGGAGAAGGTAGAGTCGCGGGGAGGCACCGCGCTCTATGACGCGATCGTAGCCTCGGCAGATCACTTGAAGAAGAACGCGAAGCTCGAAAAGAAGGTGCTGTTCGTTGTCACCGATGGTGAGGATAATTCCAGCCGCGAGTCTCTGGAAGAGGCGGTTCGGCGCCTACAAGCGGAAAATGGCCCGACCGTTTACGCCATTGGCTTGCTGGGGGAAGAGAAACAGAGACGCGCTCGTCGGGCGTTACAGGAAATTGCAGCGCGCACGGGTGGAGTGGCCTTCCTGCCGCGCACACTGGATGAAGTCGACGAGATCAGCAGCAGCGTGGCTCATGATATTCGCAACCAATACACCATCGGGTATAAACCCACGACCCCTAAGAGCGCCGGCGGATACCGCAGCATTCACGTCGAAGCCCGCGCCCGCGGCTACAGCCGTTTGACAGTGCGTACACGCAGTGGCTACTACGCTGGGCAAGAACAAACGGGTGGAGGAGGTCACTAGTCCATCCGCTACCTGCAACCGATGTTCATTCCTCATGCAGGCCTGTCATTGACGCTTCCACCTTGGCTTCCGTACCCTGTACGGTGCGAATGAAAACCATCGAAGGTGCGCGCCCACGCGTCGCCGAGGCCATCACCCAGCTCGTTGGCGAAACCCCAATCCTGCGATTAAAGCGACTAGCGGAGCCCGGTTCGGCGGAAGTGTTTGCCAAACTCGAGTACCTGAATCCGGGCGGAAGCGTGAAGGACCGCGCGGCTATAGGCATCATCAAGCGAGCGGAAGAGGAAGGCCGCCTCGGTCCGGGCTCGATCATCGTGGAAGCCACGGCTGGGAACACGGGCATCGGTCTCGCCCTGATTGGAGTGAATCGCGGCTATCGGGTCATGCTGTTCGTACCAGAGCGTTTCTCGGAGGAAAAAGTCATGATCATGCGGGCCCTCGGCGCCGAGGTCACCCGCACTCCGGACGCTGAGGGCATGGAAGGAGCCATCCGGCAAGCCAAGGAACTCGCGGCCAAGAATCCAAAGGCCTTCATGGCCGGCCAGTTTGAGAATCCGGCCAATCCTGACTACCACTACGAAACCACGGCCCGCGAAATCTTCGAACAGATGGAAGGGAACATCGACGCCATTGTGATCGGCGCTGGCACTGCCGGCACTTTCACTGGGGTTGCCCGGTATATCAAGGAGCGTCGGCCCAAGGCATTAACGGTTGCAGTCGAGACCCAGGGTTCGGTTCTGGGAGGCGGTAAGCCGGGAAAGCATAAAGTTGAAGGAATTGGCACGAGTTTTATCCCGCCCAATTTTGATCGCTCGGTGTGCGACGAGGTCTTGATGGTGACGGACGTGCAGGCCTTCGACACCGTGAAACAGCTAGCCACCCGCGAAGGAGTGCTGGCCGGCTCCAGCGGCGGCGCGAATGTTTCCGCTTCCCTGGAAATTGCCCGCAGGTTAGGTCCTGACAAACGGGTGGTCACGATGATCCCCGATTCCGCAGAACGATATTTGTCAAAGAAGATCTTTGAGGGCGGAATCTGACTTCTTATTATGTCGTTATTCTGAGCGGACGGTAGTCCGCCAAGAATCTCGTGTGCAGAACTGCAGCGCGTAGTTGAGAGAACCTACGCACCGGAGAACGATGCCAAACAAAAAGCAACTAGGCTTCGCCACTTGCGCGATTCACCTCGGGCAAGAAGCCGATCCCCTGACCGGCGCAATCACGGTTCCCATCTACGCCACGTCTACTTATCTCCAGGAGGAGCTGGGCAAGAATAAAGGCTATGAGTACGCCCGTGTCTCGAATCCGACTCGTTCTCGGCTTGAAGAAAACCTGGCCGCGCTCGAGGGCGGCATCGCGTCACGCGTGTTCTCCAGCGGCATGGCGGCGATCAATGCGCTCTGCACCATGTTCAAGTCAGGGGACCACGTGGTCTGCGGTCATAACTTGTACGGTGGAGTGCCCCGCCTGTTCAACCAAATCCTAGTGAATTACGGGTTGGAGTTCACCTACGTCGATACCTCTGACGTGGCCGCGGTCGAAAGGGCCATCCGCAAAAAAACGCGCATGGTCTACGTCGAGACGCCAACCAATCCTCTGATGGCGCTAAGCGATATCCGAGCGATCAGCGAGGTGACCCGTCGCAAGAAAGTCGATTTGGTCGTGGATAACACTTTCATGTCTCCCTACTTTCAGAAGCCGCTGGCACTCGGCGCGGACATGGTGGTGCACTCGACGACAAAGTTTCTTAACGGCCACAGTGACGGACTTGGCGGTGTCATTGTGTGCAGCAAGCCGGAGCAGGCTGAGCAATTTGGATTCATTCAGAAAGCCGCGGGCGCGATACTGTCGCCCTTTGAATGCTGGTTGGTGCTGCGTGGCGTGAAAACCCTCGCTGTCCGCATGGAACAGCATGATAAGAACGGCCGCGCCGTGGCTGGCTCTCTCTCCAGGCACAAGAAGGTGAGGGAAGTGTTCTATCCCGGTCTGTCCAGCCATCCCCAGTACAAGTTAGCGCAGCGACAGATGACCGGCTTCGGCTCCATGATCACCTTTGAAACCGGATCGCTATCGAATGCCAAAAAAATGCTCAAGAAAGTTAGAGTTTGCTCGCTGGGAGAATCACTTGGCGGAGTGGAAACTCTCATTTCGCATCCGGCGACCATGACCCACATGGCCTTGGGAGAGAAGGGAAGAAAAGCCACTGGGATAACCGATGGCATGGTTCGTATTTCTGTCGGCATCGAAGACGTAGACGACATCGTCGCCGATTTGGACGAAGCGCTGAGCGCAATTTAGTGGAGTGCGTGTGGAGGCGGGTCGCTGACCCGCCTTAATCCTGATTAAATAATTTCTCTGCGTTCTCCGGCTCCTCGGCGGTGAAAATAAACAGTCGCTCAAGCATTACACCTAATGGGTAACACACGATCTCGCGAGTGGGACTCCGCTGCTTACAACCGTATCTCCGGACCACAGTTCAGTTGGGGCAAGAAAGTAGTCGCTCGCGTGCCGGCACGTGGCGATGAACTGGTCCTGGATGCCGGCTGTGGTACGGGGAGGCTGACTGCCGAATTATTGGAGAAATTGCCGCACGGACGGGTTGTAGCTGTTGATCTGTCGGGGAACATGCTGTGTGCCGCACGCGAACAATTGACTCCCAGATTCGGTGCACAGGTCGCTTTCGTCGCTGCCGACCTGCAGGACTTGTCGTTTAACCAGTGCTTCGACGGCATCTTTAGCACGGCTGCCTTTCACTGGGTACCGAATCAGGAACGTCTCTTTCAGAATCTCTATGGATCTCTGAAGCCCGGCGGATGGCTCGTCGCGCAGTGTGGCGGAGGACCGAACTTGAGTCGGCTTCTGGAACGCATGGCAGTCCTGTTGCAAAGACCGCGATTCGCGCCGTATCTCGCCGATTACAAGCACTCATGGGTGTATTCGGATGCTGAGACGGCGGCGCAACGATTGCGGAGTGCGGGATTCGTGGAAGTCGATACCAGCCTGGAGCAGGCTCCTACCCGCCTTGAAGACGACCAACGATATCGTGAATTTGTCAGCAAGGTGATCGTGCATCGTCATCTCGAGCGTATTCCCGATTCCAAACTGCAGCGGGAGTTTATGGCGGAATTATCCAGGCAAGCTGCAAAGGACGACCCTCCGTTCGAACTCGACTATTGGCGGCTCAATCTCAACGGTCGCAGGCCAGCGTGACATACCAGCCTTTGAGTTGGTGACTGAGGTCTTTGGCGCCTGTGTTACCTGAATACGCAGTTGCATTCCAGCAACTTCTTCCTGCCACAGGCGAAACTTTCCGTAGGTGTCTGTGTTCATACCAGCGTACGCCGTAAGTGAATGGATTAGGAGAGCAATCATGCGACGAAGCCTTCTCAGCCTGGCCTTTCAGTTGTTAGCTACGATGTGCCTCTTTGCGCAAAGTACGCCTGCTTCCAGTGACACCATTCAGGACCGAAGGGATCTGAGACAAGATGTGCGGGACCGCAATCGCGATCGGAGTGACATTAACCGTGATCGCCGCGATTTGAACAAAGACCGGGTGGATCGCAATGCCGATTTACGCGATGCTCGCCGCGATCAGCGGGATATTAACGGCGACCGCCGAGATCTTAATAGTGACCGCGCCGACCTGCGCCGCGACTTGAGGAATGGGGACAGAGCCGATGCCGCGAAAGATCGTCGTGACCTTCGCGCCGACCGGCGTGATATAAACCGCGACCGCCGAGACCGGAATGCCGATCTAAGGGATGCGCGCAAAGACCAGCGCGACATTAATCATGATCGTCGCGACTTGAACAAAGACCGCCGCGACCGCAATAAAGACCATCGTGATATTCGCGCCGACAGACGCGATCTCCGTAGAGACCGCCACCATGCTCGCTGATGCGCAGCACTTATGTGCGCTCAGACGACATTGATCGATCTGAACTTCATGCTCGCACTGAATCCGTTATCCACTTGAGGTACTCAGCGCTCCCGTCCTCAATGGCAAGCAACACGCATTCCGGCAACTCATAAGAATGCAGTTCGCCTATGGCCGCCCGAACCCGCGCGAATGCGACGCCAGTCGTCTTGATCACCAGCATCCATTCCTGGGCGGTCTCCACCTTTTCCTTCCAATGATACACGGACTCAACCGAGGGCAGAATATTGACGCAAGCCGCCAGCCGCCGCTCCACTAAAGCGTGAGCGATCTTGCGGGCTTCTTCCCGGGATCCGGCGGTAGTGAGGACGATTTTCTGTTCGCTCATATAAAATCAGCTTTCGGTCAATAGCTTTCTAACGCAGAGTGTAACAGCCTCGGAAGGGTCGAAATCAGAGTGGTAGAGACGCGGCTTGCCGCGTCTCGCCGGGTGCAAAATCGCTATGGCGACTCAAATCAAGTTTGGCACTTCAGGGTGGCGTGCCGTTATGGCGGAGGAGTTCACCTTCGCCAACGTTCGCCGCGCGGTAACGGGGATAGCACGCTACGTGGCCTCGCAGAAACCTACAGGAGCCCGCGTCATCGTGGGACGTGACCCACGCTTCCTAGGGGAGACCTTCTGCTCGATGGCAGCCGAGATTCTGGCTGCCCACGGGATTACCCCGCTTGTGATTGCGGAGGCCGCGCCTACGCCGGCCATCGCCTACGCCGTAATAAGAGAACACGCCGATGGCGCTATCAATTTCACAGCGTCCCACAATCCTCCTGAGTACAACGGAATTAAGTTCTCCACTCCCGACGGCGCACCCGCTCTGCCCGAGGTCACCAAGAAGATTGAAGCCGAGATTGCAGCTTTAGACGCGGCAGGTGCCTCCCCGCCGAAGTCCCAACGGAATCCGTCAGCCCAGTCGCTCGATCCCAAGCCCACCTACATGGCAAGGCTCAAAGAAATCGTGGACTTTAGAGCAATTCAGAAGGCGGGTGTGCGCGTTGTCTACGATCCTTTCTGGGGAGCGGCTCGCGGCTATCCCGACCAACTGCTTCGCGAAGCCGGGGTGGATGTTTCCACGATTCACGACTGCCGTGACGTCCTGTTTGGCGGCCACGCTCCCGAACCCGATGATCACCTCCTGGAGGATGCACGAGCAAAAATGCGGGAGAAGCGGGCCCACCTGGGAATTGCCACCGATGGTGATGCGGACCGCTTCGGAATTGTGGACCAAGACGGCGCGTTCGTTCAACCAAACTACATCATCGCGCTCTTGTTCGATTACCTGGTCGAAAGTCGGGGCTGGAGAAAAGGTGTCGCCAAGTCTGTAGCCACTACCAACCTGATCAACGCACTGGCCCGGCACCACAAAGTCGAACTGCACGAGACACCGGTAGGGTTCAAATACATCGGTGAACTGATCAAACAGGACAAGATCGTGATTGGCGGAGAAGAAAGCGCGGGATTATCGATCCTCCACCACGTTCCCGAGAAAGATGGCGTACTAGCCGGTCTGCTGTGCTGCGAAATGGTTGCCCAGCGGGGAAAATCAGTTGGCCATCAATTAAAGGAACTATTTGTCAAAGTTGGTTCCTTCTATCCACGCCGGGAAAACTTCCGCTTGACGCCTGAGGTCAAAGAGAAGTTCACTAAAAAGTTGCAGTCCGATCCACGAGACTTCGCTGGTCACAGAGTGGGAGAGGTCGTCCGTAAGGATGGTTTGAAGCTGGTTTTTGACGATGGCTCCTGGGTGTGCTACCGGTTATCGGGTACGGAACCGGTGGTGAGAGCTTACTCGGAGGCTCGTAGCGAGGATGGACTGGAGAAGTTGAGCGCAGCGGCTAAGCAATGGATCTTCGACTAAACGGCCTGGCCAAGATTCGAATCCTCCCGACGCCAGAAGATGGTCTGCGGGCGGTGGTGAACCACGCCCCGCAGGCAGAAGCAGCGTTTGACCGGCTTACGGAGCGTCTGCGTCCCACGTGGAATCTGCTCTATCGATTGCGTCGCCGCGTCGCTACCGCCGCTGTGCTGATGCTCACGGCCTGGCTGTTTCTCCATGTTACGTTCGGCGCCAACGGCATGGTCGTGTACAAGCAGAAGCGCGCTGCGATTAAAGATTTACAGCAGCAGGTAGATGCCCTGCAAAAAGAGAACGACCGCTACACGGATCAGATCAAGGCGCTCAAGAGCGACCCGCAAGCGATCGAAAAGGAAGCCCGCGAGCAGTTGCACTATGCCCGCCCGGGCGAGGTCGTCTACGTTCCTCCTGCCGCCGCAACTCCACAAAAGCCGGATACGAAGGCCGCAAAGAAGTGACGCACCGGAGGAGTTGTAACCTCAGCAGAAGTTCCACACTCAATTCAACTGTTCCGTTCTGACAAGAGTCCCTGGCGAGTGTCTGGGCGAGGTTTTAATTTGCCATCCGAGCGAAGCGAAGGATGCGAAGGATCTAGGAAGGATCTAGGTATTTGCTTTTGCATGTGGAAATGCATAGACTCTTCGCTTCGCTCAGAATGACAAGCGATCAAATTCAATTTGCGGCTCCGGCCGCAATGGTAGAGGAGGAGATTATCTATGAAGAAGCTGCTGCTGATTTGTCTGGCTCTGTGTCTTGTGTTCTTTTATGTAGCCATCGCGTCGGCAGGCTCGGACGCGGGAAACAGCGAGACCGTGAACGGCTGGGTGACTGACGCGAAATGCGGCGTCAAGGGAGCCCACTCCGGTGGGGAAGAATGCGCCAAGAAGTGTATCGACGCAGGAGCGAAGATGGTGGTGGTCACCGATACTGACAAGAAGGTCTTAACCGTGGATAATCCCGATGTGCTGAAAGATCATATCGGCCATCACGTGGCCGTGACCGGCACCGTGACTGGAGAGTCGATCCACGTTGACAGCGCGAAGATGCTCTAAGCTGGAAAGATTTTTTTGTTAAGGCGGCGGCTGCCACGGCCGCCTTTTTCTTGCGCTCCGAATTATTTCACCACGCCTTCGAGAGGAGAGCTGGCAGTTGCATACAACTTCTTGGTCATGCGACCGGCCAAGTGAGCCTGCCGTCCGGCGATAACGGCGTGCTGCATGGCTTCCGCCATGAGCACGGGATCCTGAGCATTGGCGATACCGGTGTTCATGAGAACCGCGTCCGCGCCCAGCTCCATCGCAATCGTCGCGTCCGAAGCTGTGCCCACTCCGGCATCCACAATGAGCGGCACCCCGGTAATCACCTGGCGGAGAATGCGAATGTTCGCCGCGTTTTGAATACCGAGCCCGCTTCCAATCGGCGCGCCCAGCGGCATGATGGCGCTAGCGCCGGCGTCCAGCAGGCGCTTGGCAAAGACCACATCATCAGAAGTGTAGGGCAGAACGGTGAAGCCTTCCTTCGTCAGGGCCCGAGTGGCCTCGAGGGTTGCCTGCACATCGGGATAAAGCGTCGCCTGATCACCGATGACTTCCAGCTTGACCCAGTCGGAAATCCCTACTTCGCGGCCCAGTCGCGCCGCGCGAATAGCTTCATCAGCGGTATAGCAGCCCGCGGTGTTGGGCAGGAGGAAATATTTCTTGGCATCGATGTAGTCGAGCAGCGATTCTTTGCTGCGATCGAGATTAACCCGTCGTACCGCAACAGTGACCATCTCGGCCCCGCTGGCTTCCAACGCCCGCGCGGTTTCCTGGAACGACTTGTACTTTCCCGTACCGACAATCAACCGGGAACGGAACTGCCTGCCGCCAATGATGAGTGAATCCATGTCGCTATTGTAAAATGAAACGAGGAACGGCTACCAACTGTCAGTAACTTACAGAAAATTCAGCCGCACGACAACCGACAATACGCAGCATCCGCAGGCTAGTAGCACGAATTAGCACAGTCCAAGACCGCATTATTTAGACTCGTGGAGCGAAGTTCTTGAAAGGAACTGCACCAGAAGAGCGGGAGCTTGGGGACGGCAACTTCGGGCTGCGATGGCCGCTGTCTCCGCTGGAAAAAGGGGTCTGATCCCGTTCTTGGGAGCCGCAATACTGGAACGAATCGCACCGCCCCGGCCGGATCATCTAAGCTTCTTTGGGAAGGCCCGGCAGGGGTCGAACCTGCATCTCCGGAGTGTGACAGAGTGGCGGCCTGCGTTGAGGGCTGACTGCCAGCTTAGTCACTCCACAACCCGCGGCCCTCTATCCGTTGAGTTACGGGCCATGCACTGAAAGCTCCCATAACAGGGACTCTAGGCTAGTAGCCAAAGTAACCTGACAAGCTAAGGCCGCGTAGATACCGGAAGGACTTGTCCCGATTCGAGGCCCTTCCGATTCCACCCTTTATGTTTGTATCAAAAGATCCCCCATAGGTATCCGCCGGATGTACAAGCGCCGGAAGAGATTTTTGAGCCTGCCAGAACCGCCGCGTATTCGGTGGCCCGGGCTCAATCGGCCGGCATTGAATCTGCTTGCGCGTACAAGCGGTCAATCTCGTGTCGATAGCGCTCTTCTACGACTCGCCGACGAAGCTTCATACTGGCGGTCAACGTCCCATCCTCAGGCGAAAACTCATCCGGCAGAACAATCACTCTCTTCAGCTTCTCGAAGCGTGCCAGTGTCTGGTTCACATCGGCTACGATGCCCTCGTACAATGCCTGCACGCGAGCATGGTCCACCAGTTCTTCTCGGGACGAGAAGGGAATGCGGTTGGTGCGCGCCCAGTCTTCGAGCAAGGGGAAATGGGGCGCGATGAGAACCGCGGGAAACTTTCTTTTATCGCCGACCAGCACCGCTTCCGCGATCAAGACATTGTGCTTGAGCGAGTTTTCGATGGGCTGCGGAGCAATAAACTTTCCACCTGACGTCTTTATCAAATCCTTCTTACGGTCGGTGATCGAGAGGAATCCCTCGGCATCGAGGTTGCCGATATCTCCGGTCTTGAACCAGTCCTCTACAAATGCATTGCTCGTCTCCTCAGGGCGATTCCAATAGCCCTTGAACACAGAGGGACCGCGCACCAGAATCTCGCCATCCTCGGCGATCCGCACGTCCACATTCCGCAGTGGTTTGCCTACGGTTCCAAGCTTGTGAGCTTTCAGATTATTGACCGCAATGACGGGCGAGGTTTCGGTGAGGCCATAGCCTTCATGAATGCGAATTCCGATACTCGCATACCACTCGGCCAGTTCACGACCCAAAGGCGCTCCGCCTGAAATAAAGAGCTTGGCCCGGCCGCCTAACGCTGCCCTGACCTGCGAGTAAACCAAGCGGTCCGCGATCTTCCAGGCAAGCGACGCCGGCCTTTGTCCCGCGAGGATCTCGTCTGTTTGGCGGCGGCCCACCCACAAAGCCCAGCGGTAGATTAAGTTCTTAAAGGAGGACTTAGTTTTCTGAACGACCTGGTTATAGATTTTTTCGTAAACTCGCGGAACCCCTACAAAGATCGTGGGCCGAACTTCCAGCAAGGCGCGAGGAAGTTGCTCGGTAAGCGGACAATAAGCCAGCGTCACGCCGTGGTACAGCATCGCGAAATCCACGTGACGGGCGGTTACGTGCGACAGTGGGAGGAAGGAAAGACTGATCTGGCCGGGCCACACATCGAATCCTTCTAAAGAACAAGAGATGTTCGACGCCAGGTTTCCGTGGGTCAGCATGGCGCCTTTGGGAGTTCCGGTCGTACCGGACGTGTAAATTACGGTCGCCAGATCGTCCGGCGCAATCTCCAGGGCCCGCGCGTCGAATTGCGAGTCCAGCTCGTTCGGCCCTTCGTGCATCAAGCGATGCATGTGAAAGGCGTGCGCCGTTTCGACGGCGTCCATTATGACCACTCTTTCCACTCTTGTACGAGCTTGGATTGCCAGCACCTTTTGCAGTTGCTTCTCAGTAGAGACAAACACAACGCGAACTCCGGCGTCCTCCAGAATATAAGCGGTTTGCTCATCGGTCAGGGTCGAATAAACTGGCACAACCACTGCGCCCAGCAACAACGCAGCAAAATCAGCCGTGCTCCATTCCGGCCGGTTCTCGCTGAGAATGGCAACGCGATCACCTTTTACGATACTCCAGCTTTCCAGCGCTCGCGCCACTCCGACCACGTTGCGGTACAGTTCCTGAGACGAGATCGAGATCCAGTCAATGGCCTGGCGATGCATCATTACACTGCCTTGACCGCGCTCGAGGATCGAGAGGAATACGTCATTGAGTGTGCGGATAGTCCTCAGCGTAGATCGTTCGGGACTAGAGGCGCCGTCAAAAGATGTTTCAATGCGATCGCAACCCAATTCCGCGGCTGCTCGCTCCCCAGTGGGTACGGCTTCTGGAAGTTCGGAAGGGATACCTGGTCTAGCCACTCTCTTGGTCCGACACGGAGACTCCTCCTGACAACTATTGTCTATTGTAACGCCAAGGAATGTACAACCTGCCACCATGCCTAACGGATGGGCGGGCGACATGGAAGGGGCATCTAGCGGGTTTCCTTTTTTTGTGCCATGATTCTGAACGGATGTATACGTACAGAATAGATCCGCTACACAAAAGGAGACCCTTATGTCTGATGACCTCGCCACGTTGGAGACCCAAAGATCCAAGCTCCTGGAAGAGTTCCTCGCCTTGGGTGATCTGCGACCCGGTTC